>MDTD01049166.1_pt1 | contig 37667 bp, 33 predicted proteins | sample 811221 | NCBI WGS metagenome assembly MDTD01 (sample SAMN05326646, study PRJNA326480) | marine metagenome | isolation source: seawater | place: Pacific Ocean: South West | collected 2011
ATAGGTTATTCTATGTAATGAAAAAAAATATTCTTATTTTTGGTACATGAGTTATTATAGAAATATATTTTTGCTATCAACCACAAAATTTGGGGAGGCCAAATGAAAAAATTTTTGATTTTGTTTTCACTTCTCGCATTCGTATCTAATACCTATGCACTAACAGACCTTAAATGGTGGACTGAAGAGTATGGTCCATACAACTACCGTGATAAGTCTACTAAGAAAATTGAGGGTATCTCAATTGAATTATTAGAAGCTACTCACAAAGAACTCGGCGTAAGTTTAACAAGAAAAAATTACAAGTTAGCTCCATGGGCAAGAGGTTACAAAGCTGCTCAAAAATCAGGAAAAATGAATGTAATTTTCTCTACTACAAGAAGTTTAGCTAGAGAGCCTATCTTTAAGTGGTTTGGTCCTGTGGCTCCTGCAACGCAATCTCTGTTTGCAATTAAAGGCACTGCTAAGCCTTCGAGTAATTCACAAATCAAAGGCTTTAAAATTGCCGTTATTAGAGATGATATCGCTCAGTTAACTCTTGAAGGTAAAGATTATGGAGTTCCTTCATCGAAACTAGTTAAGCTAGCTAAAATCAAGCCAATGTTCAAAAACGTCGCTAAAGGTAAAACAAAGTATTTTGCTTATAATGAAAACGTAGCAAAATTCAGCTTTAAAAACCTTTATGGTGGTGAGTTCGCTGGTAAATTTGAAGTTGTTTACAAGCTAGCTGAGAATGATGAGCTATGGTATGCAGTTAACAAAAGTGTTGATGATGCAACTGTTCAAGCTTATCAGGATGCTCTAGATAAAGTTAAAGCTAAGGCTTCAGTAAGAAAAGTTTTGAAAGCTAAGCATGACTTTGTTCCTGCTACAAAAGCTGAAAGTCTTTTCGCTAGCTGTGGTTTAACTGGTTCAGACCAAGCTTGTAAGAAAAAATAATTTAAATTTGATGAATAGGGCTTCACCCCTCATGGGTGAAGCCTTCTTAAATAGAAGAGAAACTTTTTCCCAACTTAAATAAGTTTAAAATCAGCATAAAATATAATCATATTGTTTTATTTTTGGCTTCTTATGTCATGTGAGGAATAAATGTCAGAAGAAATTATGGAAAGTTCTCTTGCCAAATTGAAAGAGCTTGTGCGCCAAGTTTCAATTACTAGGTTTAAGCAGTCTGCTCAAAATGATGAATACAACCTCTTAGAGGTTCCAAAAAGCTCTGAAAAGACCGTTTTTGATCATTGGATGTCCCTAATATTAATATCGGGTAAGAGTCTCAGAATAACCTTCAAGACTCATTTCAATATAAAAACTTGTCGTAAGATAGCTTCTCCCATTTACGGAAAAAAGCCCGACGATATTGCTGTAAGGCAGGCTCAGGATTTCGTTAAGGAATATGGTAACTTATCAGCAGGCTTTTTGAAAAAAATATTTGAAGAACAAGATGTAGATGTTGGGATTAGTCTTCCTCTTGTCATTAGAGGATTTGATGAAGTCTTTTTCGATAAAAGCGAAGATGAGTCTAAGTTAGAGGATTGTTGGAGACTTGACAACGGATCAACAAGCCTTGTTTGTACGTCTCTTCTTGAGGTTTACCAACCTGAAGTTATACAGGAATTGGATTTTACTATTGAAGAGGAAGAAGAAGAGGAGATAGATTTCTTATGAGCAATATCAATCAGGACCTCCAGGCCACACATAAGATTTTAACAATTATTGAGCAATCAAAATCTAATAATGATGAACTTTTAGATCATCTTCCGGGAATTTTCTGCATCATAGATGAAGAAGCTAAAATCCTTCGAGGTAACCTAGAGTTATCTAATATTTTCAATATAGATCTAGAAGATTTAATTGAAAAAGACTTTAGTACAATTTTTTCTAAAGAGATCTGGAAGATTTTTAAAGGGAAAATAGATGCTCTTGATGGAAAAAGTGATGAACTTCAGTTTGAACTAGAAATCCATAAAGAAGGAGACGATGAAAGTAAATCCTTTTATTGGTATATTTCAAACTTTTCAAGTGGCAAGGAAAATAAGAAGAAATTTTATAGTATTGTTGGTGAAGATATTTCCGAGCTAAGGAAAAAAGAAAAGCAGTTAATGGAAATTTTCTCTAGTATACCTCTAGGAATTTTAACTATAGGACCTAATAAAAAAATAGAACCACAATATTCACAATTCACTGAGTACCTCCTAGATAATAAAGAGTTACAAGGAAAAGATTTAGAAAGTACTATTTTTAAAGAGACATTGGAAGATTGTGAGCCTGAGGTAAGGGAAGGAGTTAATAATATTATTGGCTCAATTGGAGAAAATGATCTAATTTTCGAATCATTGAAATCAACATTTCCTTCTAAAATTTGGTATCCAATAAAAGATAATTTAGATGGTGGAAGATGGATCGGTTTAACTTATCAACCCGTTGTATACAGTGGAGTAGTTAAAAGAATACTTGTCATTTGCGAAGATAGAACTAAGATCATTCAAAGCGAAGAAGCCTTAAAAGATTCCCAAATGCTTGAAGACAAAAGTATAGCTAGAATTCTTCAAATCAAAAAGTCGGATCAGAGTATGCTCCCTCTTTTCATGAAGGAAATTGAGGAATTAGTTTCTCGATTATCGGCCCTTCATAAAGAGGAAGATTCTAAAGAGATTTGTAATGTACTCCATGGTGTAAAGGGTAATGCTAGGGTTGCTGGATTTGATTTTTTGACTTCGTTAAGTCATGAGCTTGAAACCTATGTATTAGATAAAAATAAATCTGAAAATGAATCAAAGTGGAAAGATATTGGTGATAGGGTTCATGACATAAAAGAGGAATGGAAAGAAATTAACTCTCTGTATAGATCACTTTCTCCATCAGATGGTGACCAAGCTGATAATGAAAAGGTAGACTCCGATGTTGCTGAGCTATTTGAGCGGTATAGCAAGATGCTTAATGAATCTAGCTTTTCAGAAGATCCCATTAAAACAGAAAGAATGATGCTTGCAATAAAGAGTATAAATTTCTCATCTATAGATGATTTGAATGAGACTATCTTACATAAGGCTGAAAAAACCGCAGAAAAACTAAGTAAAAAAGTTGAAGTAAAGTTTGATTGGAACTCTATAATTCTCGAAGATTATACTAAGTCTTCTCTTAGCGAATCTCTTTTACATCTTGTGACCAATGCTATCAGTCATGGGGTGGAGGCTCCTGATAAAAGAACTCAGTTAGGCAAAAAAGAAGTTGGCCAAATTAACATCAAGGCCAGAGAAAAAGACGGTATGATCTTTCTTGATGTTCACGATGATGGGGCAGGTATTTCTTTTAGTTCGATAGTTCGTACTGCAGTTAAACGTAAGATTATCACTTTAGAAAAAGTTACCCAAATAAGTAGGTCAGAATTATTGAAATTAGTTTTTGAGCCAGGCTTTTCTACAGCTCAAGAGCTAACCGAAATATCTGGTCGTGGTGTTGGAATGGATGTTGTTGCGGAAAGAGTGAAAGAACTTGGTGGTGACATAACTCTTGATACCAAAGAGGGAAAAGGTACTCGGTTTAGCATGAGTATGAGGACTGGAAAAAAGACTGAAGTTAATCGGAATGTTGTTTCCCTATCCAGGTTCAAAAATTTACTTGAAAAGAATATCCAATCTCTTGGAAAAGAGAAAAGTGTCGAATTAGATTTCGAAAAAAGTGGAGATGCAACTTTGTCAAAAGGGATGATCTTTTGTGATATGCCTAGATTGACACTTGCAGTGACAACATATTTGGGATCATATTTAAAAGAAGGGGGATCTTACAAGCTCCATTCTTTCAGGGAAGGTAATCAATTTAACATCCATGTTCAATGTATAAAAGAAGGTGATGATCAAAGTAAATGGGCAGAGTTTTCAAAACCACTCTCTTTTTGCCTTGATTATTTAAAAAAACACGGTGGAAATGTTAGTATTACGAGTGAAAAAATGGAGATATCTTTTGGCCATATTTTAGGTAAAACAGATATTCCTGATCTTCATGTGGCTTTTGAAAAAGGAATTTCTGAAGACGATGCTAAAATTACGGTTGAAAGAATTTTGAGTATTAAAGATGAACTAGATCTGTCGCTTGAAATAGATCTAAAACCTGATAGATATACTAATCTTCTTGTAGTTTCAAATCCTTCAGAATCTAAAGACTTATCCTTAACTCTTGGAGCATCCAAAGCAAGTCTTCAAAAGGAGTTAAGGAAAAAAGTTGAGTCAATCGTTTCGGCAATTGATAGGTTCTAAAAAAAATAAAAATCTTATTTTAAAAAAAGCCTCCAATTTGGAGGCTTTTTTTTTGCCTAACAAATTCAAATAAAGCCATGGCCAAGAAGTAAAAAACAATTCTATTATTAGTTAGCTCTATAAAGTTTAACCAAGGATGGACGTTTTTATGACTGAAGCTCAAATAGATCCTGAGTGTTTAAAAAGAATGAGGGACTTAGTCAGAAATGTTTCTATAGATCGGTTCAAAAGAGCTGCTCAGAATGAAAATTATATTCTTTTAGAAACATCTCAATTAAAAAGAGACGTTTATGATCACTGGATGGCTTTAATACTAGTTTCTGGTAAAGCCCTTAGAATAACTTTAAAAGTACACTTTAATATAAAATCTTCCAGAAAAATGGCATCACCGATTTATGGGATTAATCCAGAGAAACTAGAAATTCGACAAGCTAAAGATTTCATAAAAGAATTCTGTAATTTATCTGCGGGATATATAAAAAAGATATTTGAAGACCAATCAATAGATGTAGGGATAAGTTTACCTCTAGTGATTAGAGGTTTTGATGAAGTTTTTTTTGAAAGACAAGATAAAGAATCTATTATTGAGGATAAATTTAGAATAGAAAGTGGTGGCGTTGGAGTTCTTTGCACTAATATAGTTGAGGTTTTTAATCAGAGTCTTTTAAACGATGTAGACATTAATATTGAGGAAGAAGAAGAAGAGGAGATCGATTTCTTATGAGCGAAATTAATAAGGACCTTCAGGCTACTCACAAAATATTAACTATTGTAGAGCAATCAAAGTCTCATAATGATGAGCTTTTGGACAAACTCCCCGGTGTTTTCGCCATTGTCGATGAAAAGGCAAAAATTCTCAGAGGGAATTTGTTTCTTTCTGGAATTTTTGATTGCGAATTAGAAGAAATCATTGAAAAAGATCTTTCTTCTATTTTTAGTCAAGAAGCTTGGAATATATTCCAGAAAAAAATTATAGATGTAAAAGATAGTGACGGAAAAGATGAACAATTTGAACTAGAGCTTGAAAGTAAGAAGGATGATGAGAGCAAATCCTTTTACTGGTATATTTCAAAATTTTCTCCGAGTAAAAAAAATGATAGAGATTTTTACTCTATAGTCGGTGAAGATATTTCAGAGCTTAGAAAAAAAGAAAAACAGCTCATGGAAATATTTTCAAGTATTCCGCTAGGAATTTTGACGGTCAGTTCTGATAAAACTATTGATCCCCAATATTCTCAATTTACGGAATATCTGCTCGATAGAAAAGATTTGGAAGGAAAGAATTTTGAAGAAGTTCTTTTCAGCTACACGTCTGCAAATGGAACACCTGAAGAGAAGGAAGGTGTTAACAATATAAAAGCATCGATAGGTGAAAATGAGCTTATCTTCGAATCTTTGAAATCTACTTTTCCAACTCAAGTCTGGTATCCAATTGATAATAATTTGGATGGGGGGAGATGGTTAGGGATAAGTTATCAACCAGTTGTTTATAGCGGATCTGTAAAAAGATTACTCATTATTTGCGAGGATAGAACAAAAATTATCCAAAGTGAGGAAGCATTAAAAGACACACAGATGTTGGAAGATCAGAGTATTGCAAGAATTCTTCAAATTAAGAAATCAGACCAAAATATGCTTCCCCTATTTGTGAAGGAAATTAACGCTCTAATGGAAAAACTTGAACCTCATATTGAAGCAAAAGAGTCTAGAGAGCTCTGTAACTCCCTCCATGGAATAAAAGGTAATGCAAGAGTTGCAGGTTTTGATTTTCTTACCAATCTTTCCCATGAGCTTGAAACTTTTGTCTTGGATAAAAATAAACCAGAAAATGACGGCAAATGGACTGAAATTGGGGAAAGCATACAGGGTATTAAAAATGAGTGGAGTGAAATAGAGTCTCTCTATAATTCTTTAATGAAAGTTAATAAGGAAGAGGGAAAGAACTCTAATTTAGATGATGATGTTTCAGACTTATTTGAAAGGTATAGCAGAATTTTAAATGCAGGAAAATTAGGTGATGATCCACTTAAAGCTGAAAGAATGATGTTAGCAATAAAGTCTATTAACTTCTCCAATCTAGACGATCTCAAAGATAAGTTATCCGTTCAGGTGGATAAAACAGCAGAAAAATTAGGGAAAGAAGTTAATTTTAATTTTCAATTCGATGAGGTGACTGTTGAAGAATATGCCAAATCGTCTTTAAGCGAGTCCTTACTTCATATTCTTAACAATTGTGTTGGTCATGGCATTGAAATGCCTGACGATAGAGAGATGATGGGTAAAGAAAGGGCGGGCCAAATTGATATTGTTATTCGGGAAGGAAAATCTGGATTTCTTGATATAAAAGTATCAGATGATGGTGCTGGAATATCTTTTTCTTCCATTGTAAAAAATGCTGTGAAGAAAAAAATAATCGACCTCGATAAAGTTCCTGACATTAGCAAAGAAGAGTTACTTAACCTTGTGTTCGAGCCAGGTTTTTCTACCGCAGAAAATGTAACTGACGTCAGTGGAAGAGGCGTAGGAATGGATGTTGTAGCGGAAAGAATGAAAGAACTTGAAGGTTCGATAGCTCTAGATTCTATTGAGGGAAAAGGCACAACTTTTGTTCTTAAGATGAAAAGTGGAAAAAAATCTGAAATAAATAGAACTGTTTTCCCGTTGAAAAAATTTAAAGAGATCATAGTAAAAAATATTATCCAAACTGGGAAAGAAAAGAATGCCAACTTATCCTTTGATGAGGAAGGAATTGAAGAGCTTGATAAAGGAATTATCTATGGAGATATTTCCAGAATCATTTTAAGTTTGACGACATATGTTGGAAGTTTTGTTAAAGGTGGAGGAGATTATAATTTTAAAGTTTCTAGAAACGGAACAAAAATTATTTGTCATGTCCATGCCAAAAAGCAAGGTAAGGATAAAAAGAAACTCGCTGAATTTAATCGTCCATTGAATTTCTGCCAGGAATATTTAAGGCAACATGGTGGGAATATAAATTTGGATGGAAATAAATTAGAGGTTTCCTTTGGTAACTTATTAACAAAAACTGAGATACCTGAAATAAATATCGCCTTTGAAAAAACAATAAGTGAAGTCGATGCTCAAAGCACCAAAGAAAAAATTGAGCAAGTGAAAGCTGAATTAGACCTTCCTATAAATATTTCTAATAAGCCAAACATACAAACAAACCTAATGGTTTTGACAACTCCTTCTAACTCTGGGGATTTAAATCTTACTTTGGGTTCATCAAAAGCAAGCATCCAAAAAGATCTAAGAAGAAAAATAGAATCAATTTTCAGGGCCCTTGATAATTTCTGAGGGACATTTTTGAAAAGGCATCTTTATTTGAAAGAATAGGGATGCTTTTTTTATTATAGAAACTCTACGTCTGAACTAGGTGGAGTAAAAGGGACTTCTGTAAGGTCGAAAAGTTTCTTTCCTTCATGGTCAATATAACCGAGAGTTAGCGAAAAGATGTTTTTCTCCTCCCTTAGTACGATTTCTGGAAAGTAAATTTTACCAAAATTGACTCGTGAATTTCTATCGTAGGATTGGGGTATTGATATTTTGGCTTTTATATCTATTTTGGTAAAATTATAGTTTACTATACCAATATATTGATTCATGAATTCTCGGAAGTAGTCTTCTAGCTTACCTTCTGTTTCACCTTGAAGCGTTTCCGAGTTTGACCTTAAATTTTCCTCGTTAACCCTTAAAACGAATCGACCTGTTGTTGACTCAAAAGAGTTTTCACAAATGGTCATGTAATCGCATTCTTCAATTCCAGGCCCGCTATCTAAAGTCCAGACTGTTTGAATATCTTTGAATATAAATGGGAAAATATAATTGGCACAAGATACTGAAAATTTGTTGAGTCCTCCCGGCATCCTTGAACGATCTCTAACAGAAAAAGAAGCTTTCATAAAGTCTTCATTAAAGTCACCAAAGACAATCTTTTCATGATGCTTCTCAGGTATGTCTAGGTCTGTTGAGGGATTGAAAAGGATGAAGTCCAGCTTAAGGGGACCAAGCGCATTAAAAAGAATATTTAGGGTGTCCTGATCAATTCCGTCAAGAAATAGATAAATGTCGATGAAGTACTTAACCCTATCAATTGTATCTAAGAACTCATCGATATCGTATACTTCTGCAACTTTAAACTTTTTCTCTTTCGCCAGTTTTTTATTTATCTCTTTAACTTCCTGAGGCGTATTAAAGGATACAAGATAACTAGAGTTTGAGAAGATAAATTTTGGCATCTTTTGTCCCTAATCCTTAGACAATCACGAACTACCATAAAATTATAATCAATTTGGTCTAAAAAAACCATTAATGGGAAAGAATGTTCTCATTAATTAAACACAATTTTTAATACTTAGAGAAATTCCTTGGCCAACACCTATGCACATCGTGGCCAAACCATTTTTAAGGTTTTTATCTTTAGACATTATGTGGATCAGAGTAGTCAGGATTCTAGTCCCTGAACATCCGAGAGGGTGTCCTAATGCAATTGAACCACCATTAAGGTTGACTATTTTGGGGTCTATTTCCAACTCTTTTAGGCAACCCAAACTTTGTGCCGCAAATGCTTCGTTAAGTTCAACAACATCAAAGTCCTGAGGAGTCATTCCAAATTTTCTGCAAAGCTCTTTGGTTGATTCGACTGGACCTAGTCCCATGGTGTTTGGATGAAGACCTTTGACTGCTGCCCCAGTGACTTGAGCTAATGGCTTTAAATTATGTTTATCTAAAAACTCTTTGGATACAACCATGACAAGAGAAGCACCATCATTAAGGCTAGAGGCATTACCGGCCGTCACGCTACCACCCTCTCGAAAAACAGGTTTAAGTGAGGACAATTTTTCTATTGAGGTGTCTTTCCTTGGTCCTTCATCTTTTGAAACTGTTATTGTTTCTTTTCTCTTTTTGATTTCAACGGGAACAACTTCTTCGTTAAAGCGCCCGGAATCCATTGCATCGACAGCTTTACGGTGGGAATCAAGGGCAAATTTATCTTGGTCTTCTCTAGGGATGTTGAGAAGGGACGCAACTTCTTCAGCCGTTTCACCCATACTCCATAAAGGGAACATTTCTTTCATTTTAGGATTTGGAAACCTCCACCCAAATGATGTGTCAAAAAGCTTTTGTCCTCTACCGTAAGGCCCCGAAGATTTGCTTAAAGCGTAGGGAGCTCTTGTCATGCCTTCAACCCCACCGACAACTATACATTCACCAAACCCGCTGGAAATTCTAGCTACAGCTCCCATAACGGCATCGAGGGAGGATCCACATAAGCGGTTAATGGTTGTGCCTGGAACAGAAAAAGGCAGTCCACCTAGAAGAAGAGACATGCGGGCAATATTTCTATTGTCCTCTCCCGCTTGATTTGCACAACCCACTATGACATCGTCGATTTCTGAAGGATCAAAGTTCAAAGAATTCTTCAGGTCTTGAACGAGCACGGCCATTAAGTCATCAACTCTAATATCAGAGAGAGATCCATTAATTCTACCTATAGGCGTTCTTTTAGCGTGTACAATATAAGTCTCTTTCAACATGTTTATGTCCTTATCCAGGTCTTTGTCTTTTTGCAGAGTGGCTTTGGTGCAAACTTTTTTCTAAGTCGGCTGATCAGATTCTTTGTAGTCTGGTACTTCAAGCCCCCACTTTTTGCAAAGAGGTAATATATCATCGAGAAAGGCTTGTCTAATTTCCCCATTAGTTCTTTTTTTAAGCCCTAGCCTGACGTAAAGGTCATTTGTTTGGCTTCTGGTACTTCCAAAAACGTTCATAACTCGTGGCCACCAAAGGTTAAGCCTTTCTTGAAGAAATGGTTTTTCTTTTGGGTCTTGGGCCAAAATACCAATCCACTTGTCTCCATGGACAACGTGGAAAGTCTCTTCTTTAAAGATCCCTGCAATATTCTTCTTCCATGGGAGGTAAGATGATTCTAGAGTGTCTTCTAATTGGTGGCCTGCAGCCCTATCCATAAGAAAATTAAAAAGGATAAAGTCATGCCAATACTTAATATTGTAGTAAAAAATATTTACTCTGTAGTCGTCTTTAACTCTTTTGAAGCCAATTTGCGCCTCGTCTTCTTCAATTTTATAACCAAGCTCTTTTGTGTTTGTGTGGTCGAGGGTTTTCTCACCAAGGCCATCAAGTAATCTGTAAACAACTTGAGCGTGGCGCATTTCATCCTTTACAATTTGTGCTACGAGCACTTTTTCATGCAGGCTTGGAGCTTTTTCAATCCAAGGCATATAGCCAAGTGCACCCGCGTATTCGCTATCTCCTTGCATCCAGAGGAGGTTTAAGAGGTGCTTTTTGTAAAAGGGTGGAAGTTCGTCGCCTAAGTCGAATGTACGCCCACTTTTAATATCATCAAAGAGTTTAAGTTCTTCCTCACCGTATTGATTCTGTTCTGTACTCATGTGATGCTCCCTTGTTTAAAAAAAATTGTTTTTTCTTAATCCCTCGAAAAATGGGCCTCTCTTTTTTCAAAAAAGGCATTAAGTCCTTCTTTATAATTATCCGAGTGGCCTAATATTCTTTGGCAGTTGACTTCTTTTTCCATAGATTTTGCATAAGTTTCTTCTAATGAAAATTGTAAATTTTGTTTTATCATTTTGACTGAGGCTGGTGATAAAGCATTAATTTTTTTAGCGAGCCCTTTTGAAAACTCTAAAGGGTTTTCGTCAATGAAGTTAACGAGCTTATTTTCAAAAAGGACTTCACTGGTAAGGGGTTCATTTAATAGAAAAAATTCCAAAGCCTTTTGGTAACCAAGTGCTCTTGTAAAAGTAAAAGAGCTTCCAGCGTCAGGGATGAGGCCTAATTTAGAAAAACCACTGATAAATTTAGTTTTAGGTTTTGCCACAATCAAGTCACAACTGACCGCCAAAGGAAGACCAGCTCCTGCACAAACGCCATTAATGGCGCCTATTACGACCTTTGAACTCTTCTTAATCGAATTCATAAGAGGGTTCCATTCTGTTTCAAGTGTGTGCCCAAGGTCAACTGTTCCACCATCTTTGATAGAGACGCTTCGATCATTTAGGTCTTGACCTGTGCAAAAGGCTTTTCCTTCACTAGTGATTATTATGGATCCAATTTCTTTGTTTTCTTCAGAGAGTCCAATTGCTTTTTGAATTTCGTCCTTTGACTCTTTGTTTAAAGCGTTATAGACCTCCGGCCTATTTATAATAATTAGGGCTGTTCTTTCTAAGCATTCAAATTTTATGTGTTTAAAGGTCATTTTTGTACCCTCATCATCTAAAGCTTCACTCCATATTATACACTGTGGTTTAAGCCTTAAAGATTAAACAGATATTATTTAGTTAAACTTTTCTTAAACTATTCTTAAACTATTCTTAAACTACTCTAAAAATACTCTTAAACTATTCAATTTAACTATTTTAAGTAACCTCTTTCCTTTTGATCTCTTTCTATTGCATCAAAGAGGGCCTGAAAGTTGCCCTCTCCGAAGCCGTGATGATTTTTCCGTTGAATATATTCGAAAAAAAGTGGTCCAATATAAGTTTGGGAAAAAAGTTGGAGGAGATACCCTTCAGGGTCCCCATCAACTAAAATTTTATTTTTTTCTAATTCATTAAGGTCTTCAGTAACTTTAAAATCCCTTTTTGGAATGTCTTCATAATAAGTTTTTGGGATATCTAAAAATTGAAATTTTCTTTTGTGAAGCTCTTCGACGGTTTCTATAATATTGGTCGTTGTAAGAGCAATATGCTGAACACCAGGTCCTTTATGGAGGTCTAAAAATTCTTGAATTTGAGACTGGCCATCTTTTGTGTCTGGTTCGTTAATGGGAATAATTATCGCCCCATTCGGCATTTGAACTACTTTAGATTCAAGGCCTGTTTTAACTCCTTTTATGTCAAAGTATCGAGTCACTTTAAAGCCATAGATTCTTTCATAAAACTCAACCCATTTCTTCATTTCACCGTGAGGTACGTTATTTGTCAGATGGTCAATTCTCGTAATGGGGCATGAGAGAGGTCGAGATTCGCTATCATTTTCAATCTTTTCGTAGCCTGGTTTAAAGATTTTTTTTGATGGTCTTTCAATGAACTCGTTTAAAACATCTCCAAAGCCTTGAATGCTTGCCGTTTTAAACACTCCATGCTCAGTCTCTTCCTTTTTGAGAGGTAGTACTTCTTTTGCGCCTCTTGATATTGCTTCTTTAAGGGCATGTTGTGCATCTTTAACTAGGAATGAAATTTTAGAGACACCTTCACCATGCTTGTCAAAATATTGTCTTGCTGGATTTGATGTATCTTTTGATGCGATCATTGAAAAATGAACTGATCCTTGTGAGAAAACGGCAGCTTCTAGTTCTTTGTTTTCAAAGGACTTATGAAACCCCATGTTATAAAAAAGTTTTGGTGTTTCTCCCATCATTGAGTCACAAGTGAACTCCAAATGATCAATGCTTACAAGGCCAAGGGGATTTTCTGACGAGTTTGGTGCCACAAGTAAATCCTTTTTTATTTTAAACAATTAGAATTTCACCAGTATCTTGGTATAGATTACCACTGTGATCAAGCTTTTTGTAGGTTCAAAAGCCTTTTGCGCTTTGTATAAAGAGCTTAAATAAGGGTTATAATAGAAAAAAGTGACCTTTGGGAGGAATCTTTTCTTATGACGACACAAATCATGACTGGAAATGAACTCATCATTCAAGGTGGACTTGAAGCAGGTTTCTCCTTGTATACCGGTTACCCTGGGTCACCCCTGGCAGATTATTTTAATATTTTAAATCATAAAAAAAATGAAATGCAGAAAAAAGGAATCCGTGTTGTTATAGGAAACTCGGAGGCCAATGCTGCTGCAATGGCAAGTGGAGCAAAGCAAGCTGGAAGAAATACTTTGCTTGCTATGAAGTCAATGGGTCTTCATGTTGCTTCCGATGCACTATCAGTTGGAAACTTTGCTAATCCTGGAATACCAGAGAAGGATCCAAAAACTGGAGAAGAGCTCAATCCAGGTGTCGTCGTAGTTGTTGGTGATGATCCTTGGTCGATTTCAACTTCAACTCCAGCAGACTCCAGGTACCTTTTTAAGCATCTTCACATACCTTTTTTAGAGCCTTCAACTCCTCAGGAACTCAAAGATTGGATTAAAGTGGCTTTAACCATTTCTCAAAAAACTTCTGTTTATCAAGGCCTACTTTTAACTACGTTCATGGCCGAAGGGGGTGGTCGAGTAAAGTGTTATGAAGAGGTTACGGTTAACCAGGAGCTTGTCCACTTAGATCCAGATAAGTTTGATTTAAGCAAAAACGTCATGGTACCCCCTAATTCTCTTATGGCCGATCATGAAATGATTAAGCAGAGGTTTCCAAAAATAAAAGATGTCTTGAAAGAGATGGACTTAGATAGTTTGTTTGGAAATAAAGAGTCCTCTGTGGGATTCATTTCTGCGGGAGTTGTTTTTGAAACTGTTAAACAAATTTTGGAGGAGAGGAACCTTTTAAAAAATTACTCTTTGTACAAAATTGCTTGTTCATATCCTTTAGTTGATGAACTTCTTTTACCTTATTTAAAAAATTTAGAGACGCTCATTGTTGTTGAAGAGAAAAGAGGGTTTTTAGAAACTGAGTTGAGGGAGCTTATAGATAGGCATGGATTGAACCTTAAGGTTTACGGGAAATCTTTTAAATCAGGGGAAGGTGAAAAAGATTTAGAAGGTTTTCCTGCTTTTGGAGGGATTTCTTACGAAATTCTTCAAGAGAAGATTGAAAAGTTAATGAAGATTCTTCATCTTGAGAATGGAATAAAGGAGGAAGTGGACTTTGACACCTGGGATAGTTTTTTTCCAAAAAGGTTGCCTACTTTTTGTCCTGGTTGTCCACATAGAGAAACCTTAAGTCTTTTGAAAGATTTACGGAAAGTTCTTAAACAAAAAGATATTAACCTAGTTTCTCACGGAGACGTAGGGTGCTACTCTCTTTCATTTTTAGAGCCTTTTAAAGAAATGCACAATCTTTCAGCAATGGGACAGGGAGGTGCTTTAGGTTCTGGAGTTGATCTTTTTACAACAAATCCTTCAGTCGTTCTAATGGGGGATTCAACTTTCTTTCATTCAGGGCTGACAGATATTTCTAACTCAGTTCAGATGGGGCACAACATTACTTATATTCTTCTAGACAATGACAATACTGCGATGACAGGGCATCAAATGACTCCTGTTAGTGGAGAAAGTGTTGAAGGGCTGAAGAGGCCACGTCAAGATATGCTCCCGATAGTTAAAGGACTTGGAGCTGAAACTGTATTGGAGGTTAACCCTTCAGATCGCTACTTCTATAAGAATATATTACAGAAGATGGTAGAATCTAAAGGTGTTAAGGTCATTATCTCAAATAAAGAATGTGGTCTTACTTTTCATGGACGTCAAAAATCCTTGGAAAGGAAGAAGTTTTCCAAAGGGGAAACTCTAGAGACAAAAAGCTTTTATCAAATCAATACTGCTGTTTGTGAGGATTGTAGAGAATGTGTTGAAATGACAGGTTGTCCGGGCCTTTCCAGAACTTTTGATGGTTATGGGAGTAAAGTTTCAATAGATCCTCAGATTTGCGTTGCAGACAGCTATTGTACTAAAATTAAAGTATGCCCTAGCTTTGAGTTAGTTGAAGTTTCAGATTATCATCCAACATTAAAAAAGGATCTGCAGTCTTCTAAAGCTCAAAATGATGATTTGCCTTCTCCAGATATTTCAAAAACGTTGGACCTTATTTCTAAAGGGGAAGACTGGAGAGTTGTAGTAACTGGTGTTGGTGGTTCTGGGGTTACTACGATATCAAGAATTTTGGCAGAAGCCTCAAAGGAGATGGATGGAAGGGATGATCTTGATTTTAAGTTTATGGATCAAAAAGGTCTAGCTCAAAGAAATGGGCGTGTGACAGGGCACTTATCTGTTTATAAGAAGGGTAAGAGCCAGGGAGCCGTGACTCCTTTAGGTAAAGCAGACCTTCTTTTATCTCCAGACCTTTTAGATGGTTCTCAAGCAATTTCTTTCCTTTCAAAATCGGGTAAGGCCCTCATAGACAATGATTTCCAAGTACCATTAAGTATTCTATTAGATCGAGAACTTGAAAAAGATGCTCTCAAAGAAGAAAACCTTAGGAATGATTTAAAGGAAAAGCTTGGCGAAAGGCTTGTTTTAAAATCTTTAAAAAAGAAGTCTTATGAAGTCTTCGGTAAAAGTGTTTACGCTTCAGCAATGCTTTTAGGTTTAGCTTATCAGGCAGGAAAGATTCCTTTTACATCAGATAATCTTAAAGACTCTTTTGAAAAATCTCTTCCAAAAAGAGAAGTTGAAAGTAATTGGAATGCTTTTATTTTGGGAAGAAAACTCTACTTGTCTAAAGAAGATAACTTGGAGTTACAAGGACATGAAAGTAAAGAAGATAATAATTTTTACCTTGAAAGTATTAAAGAAAGCTTTCTTCCATGGGAAAATAAAGACAAAACTCTTTCCTTTTTTGACCGTACAATAAGAGAACTTTATGAGTTGTTTCCAGAAGTAAATAGGTCTTTTCTTTCTCAATATGTACATGATTTGGCGATATATAATAGAGGAGAAGAAGCCAGTGATTTTTTAGAAGGTGCCAGGAAAATAAAAGATTTGTACCCTTCAAAGGATCAAATGGTAATGGCCTTAAGGACATGGGTCCGAACTTTTTGGATAAAAGATGAGGTTTTTGTCGCTCATCTTATGTCTAGTCCTGGACAGCACCAAATTAACCAAAAAGCCTACTCGAAATTAGGCTCAAGTTACAAAGTGACTCACATTAATAGACCTCGTTTTGATATTTTTGGAAAGGTTATAGAGTTTGATATTAATCCTAAAAAGTGGATGTTAAAAATTATGAGGCATATGAGATATCTAAGAAGGTTGATGCCTCAGTGGCATCAGAAGGAAAAAAAGATCGCGGCTTTTATTAGAAACCAAATTATTGATGTGATTCCCCATTTAAAAGAGGAAGAAAAGAGGGGTGAACTCAAGAAGTGTGAAAATGTAAAAGGCTACAGAGAAGTAAGGTATGAAAAGTTTAAAGAATATTTTGGAGAGGTTTGAGTGATAAGAGAAGCAGTTTCAGGAATTTTTACTTTTGGGAAAGAGGTTTTTATAACCCACAGGCAAAATTACTTGAGGGCCTTTCCTGGCTATCATGCTTTCCCGGGAGGTAAAGTTGATAAAGAAGACTCTTTGGAGGGAAATCAAGATGAACAAAAATTATTTTCTGAGGATGTTTTATTAAAGAAGTTTCCATTGCGCTTTATGAGGGCCCTCAATAGAGAAATGAAAGAAGAGTTGGGCATTGATATTTTAAAGCTTATTAAAAATAATTTAGTTAATGATATTCATGAAATTGGAATTGGGATAACTCCCGCATTTAATCCTTATCGCTATGACACTCATTTTTACATTATTGACCTCGCAGAAAAGGTTTCATTTGATGTTGCTAAAGATGAAGCTCAAGATGCCTATTGGTCTACTCCATCTGAGATTTTAGAAAATTATAAAAAAGCTCAAGTTATGGCCGTTCCTCCAATTATTGTAATCTTAGAAGCTTTAAGTTCGGATATAAAAAGAAGGGATTATGTTGAGCTGAGTCTAGATTATGACCCTGAATTAGAAATTCCAATGATTGAAAGTGTTTATGGAATTAAACAATTTATTCCTTTAAGCAATACAATTCCACCAGCGAATAGAACAAATTCTTTTCTTATTGGTGATAAAGGAGAAGCTTTTTTGATTGATCCTTCACCAAAAAATAAAGGTGAAAAAGAAAAGTTTTTGAAAAGTTTGGAAAATCATGAAGTGAATGGAGTTTTTTTAACTCATCATCATAAGGATCACCACGAATTTGCGCCAGACTTTGCCCTTCATTTTGGAGTGCCTCTTCTTTGCAGTAAAGACACTTATCAAAGAATCAGAAAAAATTGGGGTGAAAATTACTTTAAAGGTATTGAAGTAAAAGTTGTTGGTGAGGGAGATCTTCTTACCCACAGTTTGGGGAAAAAAGTTAACCTTTATCATGTACCAGGACATGATGAAGGGCAATTAGCTTTGGCCAATGAAAGCCTTGACTGGTTCATTGCTGGAGATCTTATTCAGGGAATTGGGACTGTTGTTGTCGGTGGACCTGAAGGAAATATGAAAAAGTATATGAACTCTTTAGATAGAGTTATCAAGCTAGGACCTAGATTTATTTTTCCTTCTCACGGAATAGGTCTGGGAGGAACTTTCAAGATTGAGGAAACTTTAAAGCATCGCTTTATGAGAGAAAATCAAATAAGAGGGTTTTTGAAAGAGGGAAAGACTAAAGAAGAAATTTTAAAACTGATCTATCACGACATTTCTCCCCACTTACTTCCTTTGGCCATGAAAAATATTCATTCTCATCTAGAAAAGATTGAAGAAGATGAGAATGAATAAACCTGGTCCTTACTTCTTTAGGAGGACGAAATAACCGACTGTTTTATTCTTTTTTAGAGTTTTTGTAATTTTGAATCCTCTTCCAATGACCATTTTATCGTTCAACTGGTGAAGATTATCTTTGAGTCCGCCACCATACACAATGCTTCTTTTGTTATTTTTGATTTTGGAAACACTACGTCCTTTCCAGGCATTAAACTTTTCTATAGGAATAATGCTTTTAAAGTCTTCACCGTAATCAATATAAATATCACCGTTTTCTTCGTTCGTTTTGACCTCAAAGAAGCCAGGTCCTCCAAGGAATTCTATTTTACTTTTATTATATCCGAATATTTTATCTCCCTCTAAAGTATCTATGGTAAAAAAGTGTTTTTCGAATGCCTTAAAAATAGGGAAGCTGTTAACACCGAAAAATTTTTGAACTCTCATCGCTTGTCTCTTTTTAGGAGGAAGAAAAAAACTTAATCTTGGTTTTTCATTCCATCTAGATTCTTCAAAAAGGCAAGCCATATCCTTTTTCTTGAGCTTTTTTAATATTTCTTGCTTTTCCTCGAAGCTTTTATAAAGGAGTGAACTGTTCAACTTTTCAAGACAGGCAAAAGAATGAACTCCATTTAACAATAGAACAACTGAAACGATCCATTTGGTCATTAAAAACCTCCGTTTTAACTCAGGTAAAAATTCTTAATTGATTTATTTTCATAGAAGATAAATCAACAATTGCTCCACCACAATAAAAAAGCGTCAAGACATTTTTATTTTTTCCGAAAGATACTATGAATTTAGGATTTTTTTTAAACGCCTAAGGAGAGATTTCATGGCCAGAATACTTATCATAGATGATTCAGATTCAGTAAGGTCAACCTTGAAAAACCTTTTGACAGAAATGAAACATCAGGTCGTTGAAGCAGAAGACGGACAGATTGCTCTTGAAATATTGGATAATGAACAAAACTTTGATCTAATCATGTGCGATGTGAATATGCCTAATGTTAATGGAATGGAGTTCATAGAGCAGCAAAGTGCTCGAGAAGGGATAAAGTCTATTCCAACTATCATGTGTACGACAGAATCACACCCAAAGTTAGTTTTGAAAGCTAAGCGAGTTGGTGTAGTTAGGGCATGGTTAGTTAAGCCTTTTAAAGCACAAAGATTAAAGGAAACCTTAGAAAGGATTTTACCTGCTTAACACCCCCTCTTATTTATCCATCAACATAAAATTATGAGAAGCTAAGTGCCAACTTTTCTATCTAACAAGGGTGGTCTTGTCACTTAGCGGAATTTTTTTAATAATTCCCGCGTTTGTCAAATATCGGAGAATAACGGATGGATATTTTAACTTCCCATGTGGACTGTTCTTCCCCCCTTTTTAAAGAAAATGAAGGTTTTCACCTTGGCTTAAAGGATGAGCTGAGAAGTAGACTCGAGCATGTTAAGAAAGGTGGCGGTGAAAAATCTATTGAGCGTCATAGAAAAAGGAAAAAGTTATTACCTAGAGAGAGGATTGAGAAGATTCTCGATGAGGGTTCCCCTTTTCTAGAATTAAGTCCACTTGCAGCTTTTGATCTTTACCGAGAAGAAGTGCCAAGCGCGGCAATTGTTTGTGGAATTGGAAGAATTCATGGTGTTGAGTGCATGCTTATTGCCAATGACGCAACTGTTAAGGGCGGGACTTACTTTCCAATGACAGTTAAGAAGCACCTACGTGCTCAAGAGGTAGCACTTGAAAATAGTTTGCCATGTGTCTATTTAGTAGACTCTGGTGGGGCTTTCCTTCCCAAACAAGATGAAGTTTTTCCAGATAAGGAACATTTTGGGAGAATCTTTTTTAATCAGGCGCAAATGTCTGGAAGAGGAATCCCTCAAGTGGCGGTTGTGCTAGGTTCTTGCACTGCTGGTGGAGCTTACGTTCCAGCAATGGCCGATGAGTCAGTCATTGTGAAAAAAAATGGGACAATTTTTTTAGCGGGACCTCCTTTGGTGAAAGCTGCAACAGGTGAAGAAGTAACGGCTGAAGAGCTTGGAGGAGCAAGTGTTCACACTTCCCAAAGTGGTGTGGCCGATCATTTTGCAGAAGATGAAGAAGAAGCCTTAGAGATTACAAGAAATATAATTGAAAATTTAAATTATAAGTCCAAGGGTTATCTTTTAAGGCAAAAAGAAATTAAAAAAGAGGTTAAGCCTCCTGTTTATGATGCCAAAGAGCTCTATGGAATCGTAAATAAAGATACGAAAATCCCTTTTGATGTTAGAGAAGTTATTGCAAGACTTGTCGATGGATCAGAGTTTCATGAATTTAAAGAGAGGTTTGGGACAACCTTGGTTTGCGGCTTTGCTCACCTTTATGGTCACCCAGTTGGAATTGTGGCAAATAATGGAATTCTTTTTTCTGAAAGTGCGGTTAAAGGAGCTCACTTTATTGAACTTTGTGGTCAAAGGAAAATCCCCCTTATTTTTCTTCAAAATATAACAGGCTTTATGGTTGGAAAAAAATATGAGGGAGAAGGTATTGCTAAACATGGAGCTAAAATGGTGACGGCTGTCTCAACCGTGAAGGTTCCTAAGTTAACTGTCATTATTGGAGGCTCATTTGGAGCAGGAAACTATGGAATGTGTGGACGAGCTTACAGTCCTCGCTTTTTGTGGATGTGGCCTAACGCAAGAATCTCGGTCATGGGAGGAGAACAAGCAGCTGGAGTTTTAAGCACTATTAGAAATACTAACTTAACGACGAAAGGCGAGTCAGAGATGACTGATGATGAACGACAGGATTTCGAGAAGCCTATATTGGAAAAATATGAAAGAGAAGGATGCGCTTATTATGGCTCCGCTCGCCTTTGGGATGACGGTGTTATTGACCCTTCTCAAACAAGAGAAGTTCTCGCTCTTGGCTTGGAAGCTGCCTTGAATACTGAAATTGAAGAAACTCGTTTTGGGGTTTTCCGAATGTAGAAATTTTGAGGGGGTGTGAGTATGAGTGGTTCATTTTATTTAGATGACTTTAACGAAGAGATTGGCGTTTTAAGAGTTAGCTTTAACCGACCTGAGGTAAGGAATGCTTTTAATGATGAAATGATTGAAGAACTCATAAATCTTTTTTCATCTATAGCAAAAAGAGAAGATGTAAGACTTGTTCTTCTGGAAGGAAAAGGAAAAGCTTTTTCTGCTGGAGCTGACCTTAACTGGATGAAGAAAATGAAGGACTACTCAAGTGAAGAAAACAAAAAAGATAGTGAAAGATTGGCAGAGCTTTTTAAAACTATGAATGCGCTTCCGCAACCCCTCGTTGCACTTGTTAAAGGGCACACTTTGGGGGGAGGGACTGGTATTCTGTCTGTCTGTGATTTCGTACTGGCTGAAGAAAATTCGAAATTTGGCTTTACTGAGGTTCGCCTTGGCCTTGTACCAGCGGTCATTTCCCCATTTGTAATTGCAAAAATAGGTGAAAGCCAGGCAAGAGCTTACTTTTTATCTGGAGAAATTTTTAAAGCTGATGTGGCGCTTAGAATGGGTTTGATCCATAAAGTTGTACCCGGTGAAGTTTTTGATCAGGAATGTGAGCGGCTTGTTTTAGAATTTTTGAAGGCAGCACCTAAGGCTTCTAAGGAAGCCAAGGAACTTGTCTTGCGGGTTAAGTCTTTAAAGAGTGATGAGTTAACAGATTATACCTGTCAAACGATTGCTAGAATAAGAACTGGTGAAGAGGGGCAAGAAGGAATGAAGGCCCTTCTTCAAAAAGAAAAAGCTCCATGGATTAAATAAGGCCTTAAGAAGATTTTTGTAGGCCAAAAAGGTTTGATTTCAAAAACAATTTGAGGAAATTTGATGAACTCTAAAACAACTCTGAGAAAAATAAAGAAGGTTTTAATTGCAAACCGTGGAGAAATTGCCGTTAGAATCATGGAAACCTGTCGGTTGATGGGTATAAAAACCGTTAGTCTTTATCATCTTGAAGAAAAAGAGCTTCCCCACTCCTTGCTAGGTGATGAATCTGTTTGTCTAGGAGAGGGGAGTTTGCACGAAACTTATCTCAACGGTGAAAAAATAGTTGAAGTGGCCCTTGCAAAAGGTGCTGACGCTATTCATCCTGGTTATGGTTTTTTATCTGAAAATGCCGATTTCTCTAAAAGAGTCCGAGACGCAGGAATTTTATTTATTGGGCCCCAAGCAGAAACAATGACCCTAATGGGAGATAAAACAGAAAGTAAAAAAGCTATGGAAAAATTGAGGGTTCCCATCATTCCTGGTTACCATGGTGACAATCAAGACGATTCTTTTTTACGGGAAGAAGCTCAAAAAATTGGTTATCCACTCCTCATAAAAGCCTCTGCTGGCGGGGGAGGAAAAGGGATGAGGGTTGTTTACGAAGATGATCTATTTTTTGAGTCATTGGAGTCTGCAAGAAGAGAGGCCCATAATGCTTTTGGGAATGATAAAGTCTTAATTGAAAAATATATTGAAAACCCTCGTCATATAGAAGTTCAGGTTCTCTCCAGTTGTCATGGAGAGCATTTCCATTTATTTGAAAGGGAATGCTCTATTCAAAGAAGGCACCAAAAAATTATAGAAGAGTCTCCATCACCCGCTTTAAAGGACGATTTAAGACTAGAAATGTGCAAGGTCGCTGTTCAAATAACGGAGGGTATCCAATATGAGGGTGCAGGGACTATAGAGTATATTTTGGATGAAGATGGAAGTTTTTATTTTTTAGAGATGAATACTCGTCTTCAAGTTGAGCACCCTATTACTGAAATGGTGACTGGGGTTGACCTGGTTAAATCTCAGATAGAAGTTGCAGAAGGAAGAAGTCTTTCTTTTAAACAATCAGATTTAGAGCAAAAGGGTCATGCCATCGAAGCGAGAGTTTATGCTGAAAATCCTGATCAAGACTTTCTTCCCTCGGTAGGCGATATAGTAACTGTCGGTAACCCGAAGGGAAGTGGGGTAAGGTTTGATTGTGGTTACCAGGATGGAAATACTGTCTCAATTAAATATGATCCAATGCTCGCTAAGCTTATCTGTTGGGCAGAAGATAGAGAGACGGCCATTTCAAAAATTAAAATGTCCTTGGAACAAGTCCTCTTTGCAGGTCTAAAAACAAATAGGCAATACCTTCAAAGAATTTTAGATTTGGAAGACTTTGAAAAGGGAATCACTTTTACTCATTTCATTCCAAAGCATTCTGAAGATTTGAAAGATAAAGGTCCTACAAGTAATGAATTGGCTTTAGCCATTGCAGCTCATTTCTTGTGTTCAGAGAAAGGTCAGAGCTCCTCTTCTCAGGAATATGGCCCTCGAGTTGATAGAGCTTCGTGGGATCTTTTAAGTAATTTTAGGAACTCTTAGGAGGGGTTAAGTCTGTGAAAAAGACAATTAGTATTAATGACAAATCCATTGAAGTTGACCTGTTAAACCTCCAACAAGAAGAAATTCATTTTGAACTAGAAGGAGAGAGGTACAAGTTTAAGCTTCAAATGGAAAAATGTGGTAAAATCTTCCTTAAAGATGAAAGCGGAAAGAATAGTGAGGTATTTGGTTATAGACTCCCTTTTAAAAGCGGAATGACAGCTAAAAGTTGGCATTATGTTACGAATGGAAGGGACCTTTTCTTTGAATTGGCCGGGCGAGGAAAAAAGAAAAAGAAAAGTGATCAAGAAGGACATATGCTCTCCCCTATGCCTGGTCAAGTTATCAAGGTTTTAGTTAAGGAAGGTCAGGAAGTTAATAAAAATGAGCCTCTTATTGTCCTCGAGGCCATGAAAATGGAGCACACAATAAGATCAAATTGTAAGGGCTTGGTTAAAAAGGTTTTTTTCAATCAAGGAGATTTAGTTGGTGGAGAAGTAGAGCTTTTAGAGCTTGTTCCATCTAAGGAGTAAAGGCTTTATGCTTAAAAATCTTCCACAAAAAGTAAAAATCGTTGAAGTGGGCCCAAGGGATGGTCTTCAAAACGAGAAATTGATTGTACCAACCGAGGATAAAGTCAAATTTATTCTTTTGTTGGGAGAGTCTGGTTTAAAAAATATTGAAGTCACAAGTTTTGTACGTCCAGATAGAATCCCTCAAATGACTGATGCAAAACAAGTTATTGAAGCACTTCAAAAAACAGATCTTATGAATACTGTAAACCTCTCCTGCCTTATTCCAAACCTTAAAGGACTAGAAGCCGCTTCTAAGCTTGGTGTAAAGGAGATTGCAGTTTTTTCTTCGACAAGTGATACTTTTAATAAAAAAAATATAAACTCCACAGTTGAAGAGTCTCTAACTATAATACGGCCGGTAGTGAAGGAAGCACTTAAGCTAAATATAAGAGTGAGGGCCTATATTTCGACAGTTTTCGGTTGCCCTTATGAGGGGAAGCCAAAGTCTTTGGATACATTAAAAAGGATGGTTGATTTTTTTGTTGAGGCGGGAGCTTATGAACTTTCTCTTAGTGACACTATTGGTCATGGTAACCCAAAAGAAGTTGTCAGCGTTTTAGAATCTTTAAAAGACTCCGTCGATAGAAAAAATTTGGCCATGCATATGCATGATACAAGAGGTTTGGCACTTAGTAATATTCTTACTGGTTTAGAAATGGGCATTTCCACTTTTGATGGGTCCTCCGGTGGATTAGGGGGCTGTCCTTATGCTAAGGGAGCTTCTGGAAATTGTGCTACTGAAGAACTTGTTTATTTATTTGAATCTATGGGAATATCAACGGGTGTTGATATAAATAAACTAAAAGAGGCTTCATCTTTTGCACTTGAAAAATTAGAAAGAAAAAGCCCTTCTAAATTTCTTCAAGCCTATAAAAGTTAAATCTTACAATAATTATCTTTAAGAATAAGAGGTGGTCATGAGCTACTATGAGAAAACTTTTTCTGACCTTAAACTTAAGACTCAGTCATTTGAAGGCCAAACTTGTCTATGGGTTGGGTTAAATAGGCCAGAAGCTAGGAATGCTCTAAGTTTAGATATGATTGAGTCTTTAGTTCAGGTACTGGAGCAAGGAGATCAGGATCCTGAAATAAAGGTAATGGTCATCTATGGTGAAGGAGAATGTTTTAGTGCCGGTGGGGACGTTAAGGATATGGAATCAAGGGAAGGAATGTTTGCCGGAGATTCAAATGAGTTAAGGCTCAATTATGTTCATGGAATTCAGAAAATACCAAGGGCCATTGAAAATTTAAATACTCCCCTGTTGGCAATGATCAATGGCCCAGCGATTGGTGCAGGAGCGGATTTAGCTTCAATGTGTGATCTCAGGGTTGGATTTTATAATTCAAAATTTGGAGTAACCTTTTCTAAGCTTTCTTTAGTTTCTGGAGATGGAGGACTCTTTTTCCTGCCCAGAATCGTTGGATATGCTAAGGCCTTGGAAATGTCTCTGACTGGAGATATCTATAATGGTGAAGAATGCTTTAAAATGGGTCTTTTAAATACTTATGCCGAAAAAAAAGAAGACCTCTTACCTAAAACCGAGAAGCTTATAAATAAAATTTTATCCAATGGTCCAGTTTCTCAATCTATGATTAAGAGAGCACTCAAACATAGTACTAAAGGAGACCTTAATTCTTGTTTAGATTTAATGGCCGCTTACCAGGGTATAGTTCAAAGAACTGATGATCATTTTGAGTCACTGAAGGCCTTTAGGGAAAAAAGAAGGCCAATATTTAAAGGAAAATGAGTAAGCTCTACCCTTATCTTATAGTTTATCATCCTAACACTTTCTAACTTTTTCAAACTCTTCAATTCAGACCCTTTATTAAAGGCTTTAGCTTTTTAGAAGAAGTTGACAATGGCCTTATGTTCATTCGAGAATTAAAATGTTCCAAAAATTTGGAGACCTCTTGTCAAAGGTAATACTACTAGTGTTTCTAAGTATAGGCTGCACGACGATTCATTACCAATCGAATGAAACAATCCCCGTCCTATGGGGAAGTCAAAAAGAAGTAACTGATGAGACTAAGGTGGTTCTTGGAACAAAGGACTTTTATCTCTGGGGCCTTTATCCGGAGAGCCAATCAGTTTTTCTTGATGATGAATTTAAGAAAGTAGGTTTCCAAAAGGTCAATAAAACTGTCATTGAAGAATTTCAAACAGCATTAGATAAAATAAAAGAGTACGCCACTTTAGGGATGTATATACCAAAGAGGTATAAACTAATTGGACATGGAAAAAAGGTAGATTAGGTTTTTTGTAGGAAATAGAGGTTGATAAAACATTTATGAAAGTTAGATGGTTTATTTTCCAACCTATTGTTTTGATCCTTTTTTTTTCGTGTAGTACATCTTTGAGGGTGACTTCAGAGGAATGTAGCGGAAGGCTTTATTTAGCTAAATTAAAAGGCTCCAAGCTTTCAAAACTAAATAGAGTCTCCAAATTAGAAGAAAAAAAACTTACTAGTTTTTCTTTTATAGGTAACGCAGATACTATTTATTTGGGGGAATTTTTAAGAAAGAAAAGAATGGACTGTCGTAAAAAGCAGGCGCTTTCTTTAACAATAAAAAATACCTGGAGTGATGTAGTTTTGAGCTTAGTGCCTTTTATTAATAGGACAACTGTAAGAGTTTCAATCGGACCTTTAAGAAGAATAAAGAAAAAATAAGAAGGTAAGGTTAGAACCAATTAAAATATCATGTTAAACTTTAGGGAGTTCTTATTGGCCCCGTAAAAGGGAAACATAATTTGACTTGTTCATGATGAGCAAATGCTGGGCCAGGAGGGCCGCTTTTTCTTAAAATTTCTGCCCTCTATATTTGATTCTTGTTTTGCTGCACTCCATAAATTTGGGCCCATTTAAAAAGCCTTTGTCTACTCCACAAGTGTTCAATATGTATTTGTCTGTGCAAAGAGTCTCATTTTCAATCTCAGAAAAAAGTATTTTTTTATTTCTAAAAAAAAAATTCCTTGGGTTTTTTTTACAGTCATTCACATAGTGAGCAGGTGTTTCACTAAACTCGTTCATAAGACATAGGCGATGAAAATTACTCGGCTTTAAATTATAAATATTTTCTGCGACTTTTTTGCATATTGAAGCGGTCAGGGGTCGAGGAGTAAAAAAAATAAGGATCATAAAAGTAAAAATTATAGAATTAATAATTTTTGAAAATATTTGATTTGAAGTAACCATAGTGAGTTTATCGGCTCTTAAAATTTATAATTAAAATCTATTCCTCTTTTTTTAAATGAATATTCATCTAAATAAGTCTTTTCATAAGAATGAAGGGAAAATGATAAATTTTTATTTTTGTAAGTAAATATAAATCCCATTTTATTACTTTCTAGAAAAAAGACATTAAAGTTGAGGTATTTATTGAGGTATAAATTTGTTCCATACCGAGTCGTTTTCAACTTATCGTTATTACTCCCTGATATTGGTGTTGTATTAAAAAAAAAGTCTAATGATGAAAAATATGGACTTTTAAAAGGAGAGTAAAACTTTTTAGACTTTAGGCCAGAGACAAGGCTCCAATAAATATAATCTCTGTTAATTAAGGGGAATGACTTGAAATCTAATGTTAGATTAAGAATTTTAAAATTTATATCTAATAGTAGATTAAGTTCTGAAAAAAAAATCCACTTGAAATTTGAGAGCGTTTGATCTGGTTGTTCTATAAGAAGATCATTGATTGAAAAACTTTTATTCATAGATTTTCTAAGACCATATGTAATCTGGGGAATTATAAGAATTCCACTTCTATTAAAGAAAAATCTTTTAGAGGTCTTTCCCGCCAAGGTATGATTCATAAGGGAATCAAGCACTGTTGGTGTGTTTGGATTAATAAAAAGAAACTGATTTGAGCTAAAAGAAAATGAGTGATGGAAAAGTCTTTTTTCGAATGAAGTTTCTAATTTAAAGTTTAAGAGATTAGGTGTTCCAGCTGTGTTGGAGATAGCTTCTGTGATCTTTGTACTATCACCAGTTCTAATTTGATTATAGAAATCTAGAAAAGAGGGCGATCTTGAAAAGATAAAAAAAGACTTCTTTAGGAAAATATCTTTTTCGAAATAGGGGTGAATAAGCCAGTCATGGAAGTTTCTGGATGATGAAAGGTCGAATAATTTAGATTGTACCAGGTCTAACTTTTGTGTTGAAGCGCTCGCTCCTTTGCAGCTTAGAATTATAGATAAAATTAAAAGAGGTAGATAGACTTGTATGATTTTCTCCATTGAAATATCCATTTTCGAAATGATTAGAATGAGTCTATTTTATCGGATAAAAGAATAAAAAGAAAATGAACTTCTTAGAGATCTTTCATAAGGTTTGAGAAAAAGTCCTGTTTATACTTCTCAGCTTCTTCTTCATTAAGGTGCCCAAAAGTTGTTCTATCTTGCTCAAGATAGAGTTTTTTTTCTTTTAATGGAGATATAAATCTTGATGGATGACGTGGTTGTTTTTTTCCGTAAAGAATTCTCTCTTTACAATAAGTCATGATAAGCTTTTTCTTTGCTCTTGTGATGCCTACATAACAAAGCCTTCTTTCCTCATTAATATCACCACCTTCTTGAATTATCTTTTTATGAGGAAGAGTTTCTTCTTCAATTCCAATCAAATAGACAAGGTCAAACTCAAGCCCCTTTGATGAGTGGAGGGTCATAAGAGAAACCTCATTAGCAATGGTGGATTCTTCTTCATCAGGAGAGTCCTTTTTGGTTTGTGAATCTTGGAGTAAAAGTTTTTCCACAAAGTTTTTTAGATTTCCATCTACGGGGCCTCTTTGAGCAAACCTTTTGGCAGATTCAAGGAATTGATTAACATCATTTTTTCTTCTTTGAATTTGTTTTGGAGTTCTTTCATACTGTTTTTCAATATAACTATTGTAATCAATTTTTTGAATGAGTTCATCAAGAGCTTGATCCAGACTTTTTTCTTTGAAGACTTTTTGAAAGTACCGGATCATTTTTGAGAATTGGAATATCAATGGTCCTCTCTTTGAATCAAGTTCTGGGTACGTTTCAAAGGCCCTGAAGAGGGATAGTTTTGTTTCTCGGGCTTTTTCCAGATACTTGGAAAGGGTTGAAGGTCCAATTCCCCTTGAGGGTACATTTAGAATTCTTCTTAAAGATAATTCGTCGCGGGGATTCAAAATGATAAAAAGGTAGGCCATTAAATCCTTAACTTCCTTCTTTTCATAGAACTTTTGGCCTCCAATAATTTTGTAAGGAACCTGCATTATTCGAAGTTGGTCTTCCAAAGGTCCATTAAGTGTGTGACTTCTGTAGAGTATTGCGACCTCGGAAAGAGGCTTCCCTTCTGATTGATAGCGGGCGATTTCTTCAGCAAGAATTTGAGACTCGTGGTCGGGGTCTGCCATTGACCAAAGGACCGGTAAATCATCTGACTTTTGCTGGCTCCATAATGTTTTTTCCCTTCTATTTTTGTTATCCTTAATGACCTGATTTGCCAGTTCTAAAATTGGCATTGTAGATCGATAGTTTTGTTCGAGTTTGATAATCGTGGCGTTTGGGAAGTTTTTTTCAAAGTCCAATATATTTCTGATATCTGCTCCTCTAAAAGAGTATATGGACTGGTCATCATCTCCGACTACGCAAAGGTTATTATGCTGTGTCGTTAGTTTCATCACAATTTGAAATTGTAGAGGATTAGTGTCTTGGTACTCATCAATCATAATATAACGAAACTTTTTAGAGTAGAGTTCGGCAACATCAGGGTGCTGGTTTAAAAGCTTGAGTGTAAGGAAAAGAATGTCATCAAAGTCAATGGCATTGAAAAACTTTAGCTTTTCCTGGTAATAAATATAACAATATTCTGTAACATCGTCGTATGAGTCTTCTGGATCAAAATGTTTAGAATGTGGAAATTCCTCTGCGCTCACACCAGAATTTTTAAGGAAGCCTATTTTTGAGAGGATGGTTTGAGCATCAAATTGTTTACCAGATCTAAAACTTCTAAGGGCCTCTCGAATAAGGGCTATCTGGTCTCCTGTATCGTAGATTGTGAAGTTTTTGTAATACCCCAATTTTTCAATTTCATTTTTAAGAATTTTAATGCCTAGAGAATGGAAGGTACAAAGAGTTATTTCTTTTGATTTTTGATGGCCCAAAAGTCCTTTTACTCTTTCTTTCATTTCCATTGCGGCCTTATTCGTAAAGCTAACTCCAAGAATACTTGAGCCAGGAATACCTAGATGGTCTACCATATAGGCTATTCTGCACGTTAGGGTTCCTGTTTTACCACTTCCTGCTCCGGCAAGTATAAGGACAGGGCCTTTAACCGTGGTAGCTGCTTTCTGTTGCTCTGGGTTAAGTTTTTGAAGAGAGATCATAAAGACACTTTTTTAAAGGGGTATAGACTTTTTGAAGATTAATGAACCTATTGCCCTTTTGACAAGGTTTGATGCCAATAAGGGAGTAAATAAAATGCCTCGATGACTGGAAGAAGAAAATCAGGCATGCTATTGTGGCGGTCATTAATAAGTTTTTCGCATTGTATCTTTTTTCGTTGGAAATTAGGATCCTTGTTCATTTGATAAATCTTGCTTTAGGTGTTTTATGAAAAGATATCTTGTCACTTCGGCCCTTCCTTACGCTAATGGACCCATTCACTTTGGACATCTAGTAGGTGCGTATATTCCTGCTGACGTATACACGAGACACAAAAAAATGCAGGGAGAGAATGCTATCCACATATCGGGTTCAGATGAGCATGGAGTGGCCATCATCATGGGTGCCCAAAAGGCCAAAAAGTCCTGCCAAGATTATGTGAATGATTGGCATAAGGAGCATAAAAAGCTTTTTGACCTTTTTGACATTCAATTTGATTACTTTGGACAAACATCTGCGGAATATCATCACGAAGAAGTTCTAAAATGGTTTGAAGCTTTAAATGAAAAAGGTCTCATTGGGCCTAAAGACACGCAACAACTTTTTTGCAAGAGCTGTGAAAATCACCTTCCAGATCGCTTTGTTGAAGGTGAATGCTATGAGTGTGGTTATAAGCACGCTAGGGGAGATGAGTGCCCTAATTGTGGAATTCTTATTGATCCAACGAAGCTTATAAATCCTGTTTGTAAAATTTGTGGGGCCCAAAATTCTGAAGAAGTCACCGTAACACAATGGTATTTACTTCAGTCTAAATTTCATGATCATTTTAAAGACTGGTTGAAGACCAAAAAAGATATTTGGCGTAAAACAGTCTACCCTTTTGTTGAAGCTTTAACTGAGAAAGGCCTTCACGATAGGGCCATAACAAGGGATTTGGATTGGGGGATTGATGTTCCTCTTGCCGAAGCTAGAGGTAAGAAGCTCTACGTTTGGTTTGATGCTCCTATTGGTTATGTAAGTAACACAAAACAATTGTTTAAAGAAACAGGCAGCAAAGAAGATTACTTAAAAGATTGGTGGAATAACCCAGATACAGAAATCATCCATTTTGTAGGAAAGGATAATATTATTTTTCACACTGTTATTTTTCCTGTTATGGGTATGGGATCTGGAAGAATTAATCCCCCAAGTGATGTTCCAGCAAATCAATTCCTTAATTTAGAAGGAAAACAATTCTCAAAGTCGAGTGGCTGGTATGTTGATATTGAAGAAGCTTTTAAAAACTTTGGTGTCGATTCATTAAGGTATTACCTTCTCTCAATTTTACCGGAGACAAGCGATTCAAGCTTTGCTTGGAAAGAGTTTGGGCTAAAAGTTAACGGTGAATTGGCCAATAATATCGGAAACCTCGTTAACCGCTGTCTTAAATTTTGGAAAAAGAATTGGAGTGATGGTCTTGATGCAAGGTTTTTTGAAGGTTTCTCGGAGTCTGATCATGGAAAGGCATTTAAGGAAGCTTTAGCTAAACTCAACGAATGCCTTGATAAAAAGCAGATAAGGAAAGGCCTAGAGCAGTTGATGAGTATGGGGCAAATGGCCAATACTTTCTTTAGCGATCAGGAGCCTTGGGCCCAATTCAAGACTGAGCCTGAAAAAGCGGCCAAGACAATAGCTCAATCGGGGATTCAAATACTTATTTTAGGAGTTCTTTTTAGTCCTTTTCTTCCAACCCTGAGCGGAAAAATACTCTCTTTTTTCGATTTGTCCCTGGAAGATCAAATTAAGCAGAAAATTTACCGAGGAGACTGGAGTGTCCTTGATCAGCTCTTTAAAGAGGGTGGAGTACTTAAGGGAAAACCAAAGGCCCTTGTTCCTAAGATTGAGGATGAGGTAATTCAGAAATTGACTGACGAACTTCACCAGGGAAAGTAAGGAGCACTGATTTATAACCTCCTGCTTTTAATAGTCGGGAGGGTTCAAATGAAATCAATAAAGGCCCTTTTTATCTTCACTCTTATATGGAGTAGTGTTGTTTATTTCAATTTAAAAAAAAGCACTCTTGGCTCTGTTAAAAATCCAATTAAAGTTTGGGTATTGGCTGATAAAGAGAAAGCTGTCTATTTTCGAGCAAAAGAACTCGTTAAGGGTTTAAGGGAAGAGACAGGCTTTAACTATGAATGGAAGGTTGTTTTCTCAGAACAAGAAGCTAATGAGTCGTTGAGCTTGTCCAAAATCGATGTTCTTTTACACTTAGAAAATTCCGAATTAAAAGCAAAAAAACCGCGAGAAGTTTCCAAAGAAGCTAAGGCAAGTGAAGCCGATGGTTCCTCGTTGAGAAACCCAGCAAGCTTTCAAAAACAAGGGTTTAAAAAATCTGTCAAAGCCGTCCAGTTTCGAAAAGCCCTCCCAAAAAGAATTAATTACAGTATTTTGAAAGGGCTTAGAAAGTAAGAAATTGCTTTAGAGAATTAAGGTTCAGTTACTTTTGACTGAATTACTTTTTGGAAGATCGTTCCAAAAATAGAGTGACCTTCATGATCTTTCATTTCAATTTTTATTGTATCGCCAGGTTTCATGAAAGGAGTTTTTATTTCACCTTCATTAATTTTTTCAAGCATTCTTTTTTCGGCTAAACAGGAGCTCCCTTTCTTCTCATCCTCATTGGAGACCGTTCCGCTTCCAATAATCGTTCCAGCGCTAAGGTTTCGTGTTCTAGCCGCATGCTCTATAAGTTGATGAAAAGAGAAGTGCATGTCCCCTGAGTCTGGGTTACCAAACCATTCTTTGTTATATTCAGAAAGAAGTGGGAGGTGGACTCTTCCTTCTTTCCAGGCATTGCCTAATTCTTTGGGAGTGACAGCAAATGGAGAGAAGGCCGAGGAAGGTTTACTTTGCATGAATCCAAAGCCCATGGCTAACTCACCTGGGATAAGCCCTCTTAAGCTTACATCATTTACAAGTAGGATGAGTTTGATATATTGCTCAGCATCTTCTGCCTTCGTGCCCATAGGGACATCGCCAGTTATGACGGCAACTTCTCCTTCAAAGTCAAGCCCATGAGCCGAAGCGACGTGAGGAATGTCCTCTCTTGGTGAAAGAAAGGTGTCGCTGCCACCTTGATACATAAGGGGTGTCGTTTTTAAGTTTTGTGGTGGTTCTGCTCCTCTTGCTTTTCTTACGAGAATGATGTGGCGGATATAAGCCGACCCATCAAGCCACTGATAGGCCCTGGGAAGAGGGGAGTGGAATGATTCTTCATTGACTTCAAAACTTGATGATAATGAGCCCTCATTAAGAGCTTGATAGACTTCTTCGAGTTTTGGACAACACTCTTCCCAATTTTCGAGCGCTTGCTGAAGAGTTTGAGCAATATTTTCTACTTTCGTTGCCTTTTTGTTGTCTCTACTAACAACAACAAGGTCTCCATCTTTAGATTTATTAATTAATGTTCCTAGTTTCATTTCATTTCACCTCAAAAAGTTTTTTCTTTTCAAAAGGTCTGGCCTTTAGGTATTCAAATAGTATTGATCAATTTTATAGACCAAACCAAGGGGGAAAGCAATTAAACCCATCCTTTATAGTTATTTTAGAAGCTCTTGTTCTTATAGAGTGCGGATAGCCCTTCATTATAAGAATATTGATTATGAATACCGACCCATTCACCTAGTAAAGGATGGTGGGGAGCAGCGCAAAGAGGATTATTTGAGTGTGAACCCAAAGGGAGAGGTCCCTTATTTTATTGATGGGGATCTTAAGCTAAGTCAATCCATGGCCATTTTGAGCTATATTGATGAAAAGTGGCCTCAAAACCCTCTTTTTCCAGATGATCGTGGTCTAAGGTCTAGGTGCATTCAATTAAGTGAAATTATCAACTCCGGGATTCAGCCTTTGCAAAACTTGCGAGTAATGCAGGAAGTTGTTAAGCGCTTCGGCTGTAGTGACCAAGAGAAAAAGAATTGGTCTTCTTTTTGGATTGAAGAAGGTCTTTCGGTTTTAGAAAGAGAACTTGGTTTATTTAAAGGACCTTTTTCAATGGGTAAGGATTTAACTTGTGTTGACTTGTACTTAATTCCTCAAATATATAACGCAAAAAGGTTTGGAATTGACTTGAAAAGGTTTCCTAGATTGGTCGATATAAATGATTCTTGTCTAAAGCTTGACCCATTTATTAAAGCTGACCCAAAAAATCAGCCTGATTCGCCCTCGGATCTATAGGTTTTTGGCTTTTACATTGAGTCTTTAATAACCTTATTCCAGTATTGGAAGTGGTTCCTCACTTTGGAAAGAGCTTCTTGTATTTGTTCGTCTTGAAATGGCTTATTTAGGAAGTACTCTACACCGGCATTGAAACATTTTTCAAGAGTTTCTTTTGAGGTATCTCCAGAAAGAGCAATAACTTGAATACCTTTATTGAGGTAGCTGCAATATTCGAAAATATCAATCCCTAACTCTTCTCCTAAGTGAATATCAGTAATAACAGCTTCGATTGGGTTTTCAAAAATAAAGTCTGTCGCATCTTGAAGATTTGTAAAGGTAAACATTTCAATATCGAAATCGCATAGATCTGGTATTTTTATTTCAAGTGTTTCAAGAATATCTTCTTGATCATCAACCAACACAAGTTTCAGCTTATCGTCCATGTTTTTATCTCCTTCTTCTCATTTTTTTATTTTTTCAAATTTTACTCATCACCTTGCTTAGAAACGGCTTCGTAAACTCTTAAAAGATTGCCAGATTTATATGCATCTTTTTTCTCTAGAATAAAGTCTTTGATCGTCCACTTTTTATTGAAAAAAATATAATCGGAAAGATCGTGAGAAATAATAAATATTGATGAGAATAAAGAAGGCTCACCGGCAGAACCGCCTAAGGTAACACCATCATGAATGTTATGGTGTTGTTTAATTATGGTGTCTACATCGAGGGGAACACCTTGGAACTTTATTGAAGCATCTGCTGAGTCTTTATGATGATTTAAAATTAACTTTTTTTCATCTTTTGTGAGCGTATTTTTCATTTTATCAAATTTTGACTTTGTGTTGATTTCGGCAAGTTTTGTATTTTTTGCAAGAGTAAGATCATGAAGGTAAGCACTAAAAATAAATTTTCTAAAGGTTTGGGGGTTTCCGACACCGAGTTCTTTTGCAATTCCACAGGCTATTCGGCCAGTTAGTTCAATATGGCTAGAATAATAGTCAGCTTGGTTTTTATTTAATTTAAATATTTTTATAAACTTAGAAAATTTTGGAATTTGTTCAACTGTTTTCAAAACATCATCTATATTTCCTTCGACGGTTTTGAGCTCTTCATCATTGAGAGGCATAATTTTTTGTATTTTTTCTAGCTTTTTTTTCATTTGATCAGGTGTTACAAAATTTAGTATTTGCTTGTTTTGAATAGCTTTTGTAACAGCATCTTCATTTTTGAGGATAATCTTTATAATATCTTGTGCATTTTCCCTTTCAAGAAAAAGGTATTTAACCTGCCTTTTATTTAATTTGTGTATATCTTCTTCCGTAATAGTGTCTTCTTTCCTAAACATTTTTAAGTATCGGCCACTGACAAGCTTTATGAATAAGTGACCACCTAAATTTCTAAAATGGAGAAGAAGCAAAAGGGGAATTGCCAAGTATTCATTTTTATTGGCACTTACTTCTTTTTCAAAATATTGCTCGATGGCTTTTTGAAAGTTATTGATATACTTTTCAGATTCACCAGAATATTTTTCCAAGCCACCAAATTCTTTATAAAGCTGAGGATCTTTTGAAATTCTAGGAACAAAATCATTGGTAAAAATGAGGAACTTTTTTCTTATACATTCAAATACAAGCTTTATACAGTTGTCTTTAAAACCCAAAAAATCTATAACAACTAATTTCAATTTAGTACTGTCTTTTAAAATCTTCTCTGCATTTCCAACACTTGATACCGTTATACACTGAAAACCCGTCATATAATTAATAAGGATAGAGTATAACTCGCCCATCAAGTTATCTTGAAAAAAGATAAGTACTTCAAAATCTTGATTCTTTTTGTCCATGTCCCCACCGTAAAGAACAGTACTTTCCTCTCGTCATTTTAGTCTATTATCTTGAGGGGGAAGAATGGTAAGTTACCAGCTCCATCCGAGCTCGGCAAAAGTGGAGTAAAAGTATCGGTATTTGTTTTGGTCACTCATTTTGTCTTCAATTGATGTGAGAGTAAATCTTATAAATGATCCTTTTCTAAAATAAAAAGGAAGAGAGTACGGAAGGTTATCTTCTGGAGTTAGAAATAGAACGGCTCCAGCAGAGTATTCTTGTTGTTTTCTATAATCTAGGTCTGTTTGGAAGGGGTAACGTAAAAATAAATTTATGTGCTTATTTAATTTTGAAAAGAAAACTTCAATTGAGTACTTTACTCCATATAAATCGTCGTATCCAAACTTGTCTGAATTTTTATATTTTATTTGCATTCTAGAGTGAAAGTAGTGTGCCGAAAGGATAAACATCAAGGGGGTTGCTGGAATTTCCCATCTTAGTGTGCTTTCATAATGACCCATTAAGGCTTCGTACCCTTTTTTACTTGTCATGGTAACTGGGCCCATAAGTCTTACTTCGTTAGTTAAGTAAAGCCAGTTTGGCAAAAGCATTGCTTTCAAGCCAAGTTTTAAAGAACCTGTATTTTCTTTAAAACTTAAGTTTAAAGAGCTAGTATTTTCTTTGTAACTTAAACTATGGTATCCCAAAGCAAATTCCCAAAGAAAAGTGTCACCTCCAAAAGATCCCTTTTGGAAGCTAAGGGTTAAAAAGGCTGCTAATAAAGTATATTTTAGTTTTCTCATGATTATGATTATAGTCTCTACAAAAGAGTTAATGTAGGGGAGTAAAAAATGATGCGGAGTGGCTATGAGGGTCGTTGTTCAGAGAGTAACAGGTGCTAATGTAAGAGTTGGTGATGAATTAGTGGGGGAAATTGGCCCTGGTTTAGTCCTCCTCGTTTGCTTTGAAAAGAGAGACTTACCCGATATTTTGGAAAAAGCTTCAAAGAAAGTTCTAAATTTAAGGTGTTTTGAAGACCCGGATACCAAAAAAATGGGAAAGAGTGTTTCTGATATTGAAGGCGGTTCTTTGTTGGCAATAAGTCAGTTTACACTTTCCTGGAGAGGAGGAAAAGGTAATCGACCCGGTTTTGATAATTCGATGGAACCAGCAAAAGCAAATGAAATGTTTGAAGATTTCTGTTCAATTTTGAAAAAAACTGTCCAGGTTGAAAAAGGTGTTTTTGGAGAGTTTATGGACGTTTCAATAAAGAATCATGGGCCTGTGACATTTTGTCTTGATTTTTAAAATATTCGCCAACATTGTTGATTTCTTTTACAACAGAAGATAACTTTCCACACCACTAGTGTCTCTGATGATAAGTTGGCGGCGCAGATTCTCTTAAGACCTCTTTAAAAGCCTTTTAAAAGGAGTTTAAAGCTCCTATGTTAGGTTTCACCAAGACCTTGTTTCAATTTCGAAGGTTTTTAATAAAGGTAAAGGAGGAAACCTATGAAAAGTTCACTAAAAATGTTTTTAATTTTAGCTGCTGCTATGATTTTAGGGCAAGCTCAAGCTGACGATATTCAGTTGGGTCACCCAGGTTATGGCGGTAATGGTTGTCCAAGTGGGAGTGCTTCTGTAACTCTTAGCCCTGATA
>MDTD01123777.1_pt1 | contig 37660 bp, 32 predicted proteins | sample 811221 | NCBI WGS metagenome assembly MDTD01 (sample SAMN05326646, study PRJNA326480) | marine metagenome | isolation source: seawater | place: Pacific Ocean: South West | collected 2011
ATTTCTGGAGGCTTGGAATGGTCCATCTGCGTCTGAAAAGTTACTGGAGGATGGAGAGCTCATAATTCACCCTTCAGCAAAAGGAAAAGACGTTACTGATACCAGAAAAGAATAGTTTTCTTCTAGTGAGAATCTATGATTTCCTTCCCTAATCATTATGGATGTCCTTCAATGACGATTTATGATGTCAATGAGCGTTATGACTAAATCCGACGCTTCAAATGACAGTCGTGATATTTTCATCGACCAAAATTTAGGTTTAGAAGACGCTGCTGATTTGTTCTCAGCGAATCAAATACCTGAGGGTGCTTCAGGTCAAGGAGTACTATTAACAGCAGATGGAAATGAATTCCATGGAGAACTATTCGGTGCAAATGGTATTGGTGAAGGAGAGCTTGTTTTCACAACTGGAATGATGGGTTACCAAGAATCCCTTACAGACCCTTCATTTGCAGGTCAAGTTCTGACTTTCACGTATCCATTAATCGGTAATTATGGAATCCATATGGGTAAATCAGAATCACGAAAAATTTGGCCAAGGGGAGTTGTAGTCAGGCATGCGATGGATTATCCGGATCATCGAGATTCTGTAGGGACTGTTGACGAATTCCTTCGCTTGCACAATGTCCCTGGGATAAAAAATATTGATACCAGAATGATAACAAAGAATGTTAGAGAACTCGGAACAGTTCTTTGCGTATTTGGACCCCTTGAAAAAAGGCAAGAATTGGAAAAGCGATTAGAACAACTTACTCCTCCTGACAAAGGAGACCTTGTAAGTGAAGTATCAATTGATAAATTAATGCACTTAAACAAAGGTGCAACAGATTCTAAGGGTAATGAAATGCCAAAATTAGCAGCGATCGACTGCGGTATTAAGTACAACATCCTCAGAAATCTGTGTTACCAATTTGAAGTAATTTGGTGCCCACCATCCATTACTATTGAAGAGATTTCACAATTGGGTGTAGATGCAGTGTTCTGCTCCAATGGACCAGGTGATCCGGCACATCCTGGGGCTGCTAGTCAAGCAAAGCACACATTAGCGAAAGCAGTTGATGCTGGTTATCCAGTAATGGGAATTTGCCTTGGACACCAATTGATGGGGCTCGCATCTGGATTACAGACCTACAAAATGAAATATGGTCACAGAGGAGCAAATCAACCAGTTCTAGATTTAGAGACTGGTAGAGTTTGGATTACATCTCAAAATCACGGTTTTGCAGTTGCTGATCCCAACCAAGGGATGCTTGCTGCTCACCCTAGCGGTGCCTGCTCGGAAAAAACAGAGGCACTATTCGATGCAGAAGTCAAGGTGCGATTCGTAAATGCCAATGATAGAACTGTGGAAGGTCTAGATGTAGTTGGAAAACCTGTTTTCACAGTCCAATTCCATCCAGAGGCATGCCCGGGACCACATGATGCAGAACCACTATTCAGTCGATTCAGGCAAATTGTTGATAATCACAGGGGTGGTAATTGATGCCTAGAAGAGATGACATAGAATCGATTCTCGTTCTTGGAAGCGGTCCAATTAAGATAGGTCAAGCAGCAGAATTTGATTTCTCAGGTTCTCAAGCAGTACGGGCTTTGAGGGAAGATGGATACAAAGTCATTCTTGTAAATTCAAACCCCGCTACAATTCAAAATGACCCTGAAATGGCTGACGTAGTTTACATTGAGCCATTACTTGCTGATACTGTGAGAAAGATTCTAGAAAAAGAAAAACCAGATGCAATTCTTGCTGGAATGGGTGGGCAAACTGCTCTCAATATTGCTAGTGAACTTGCACACGATGGTTCGCTAGATAGGATAGGGGTGGAATTGATTGGTTCGGACCTTGATGCAATTGACAAAGCTGAAGACAGGGATTTGTTCAACAAAGTATGTGAATCAATAGGTTTGCCGATTAGTGAAGCAATAGCCTGTAATTCAATGGAAGAAGTCATAGCAGCCTCCAAGGAGATAGGTTCTTGGCCTCTTCTGATTAGACCAGCATTCACTCTAGGTGGATTAGGAGGAGGAACTGCTTATGACCTTGGTGAGTTAATTGAGATCTCGACGCTTGGATTAAGGAATTCAAGAATTGGTCAGGTATTGATTGAAGAATCAATTCTTGGCTGGCAAGAACTTGAGTATGAAGTTATGAGAGATGGCGCTGACAATGCAACAATTGTCTGTACCATGGAAAATATAGATCCGATGGGCGTTCATACCGGGGAATCGGCGGTCGTAGCTCCTCTTCAATCATTCAGTGATTCTGATCACCAACAACTAAGAGATTATGCTCTTGCTCTAATCAGAAAGCTAGATATCAAAGGTGGTTGTAATGTTCAGTTTGCATTCAACCAAGCAACAGGAGAGATTCGAGTAATCGAAGTAAATCCTCGTGTGTCAAGATCTTCGGCATTAGCGAGTAAGGCAACAGGTTATCCAATTGCAAGAATGGCAGCAAAGATAGCGGTTGGTTACACATTGGATGAGTTGCCAAACCCGATTACTGGTGAAGGAACAACCGCGGCATTTGAGCCAACATTAGATTACTGTGTAGTGAAGATTCCAAGATGGCCATTTGACAAATTCCGTACTGCTGATAGAGTGCTTGGAACAAGCATGAAGTCCACTGGCGAAGTAATGGCAATTGGTAGGTCATTTGAGGAAGCTTTCTTGAAAGCATGGGCTAGCCTTGAGCAAGGAATCCCTCACCCAAGACCACTAACTAGAGCAGATGAGTCGGATGGGGAAGATTTCGACGAGAGAGCAAAACAACAACTGCCAGAAGAGACACTAATCGATTGGTTGAAAGTGCCGACTGATAGAAGGTTGTCTGCCCTACTAGAAGCATTCAGAAGAGGTTGGACAATCGATCAAATAAATGACGTGACCTCCGTAACAAAGTGGTTCTTGAATGGTTTCAAGAACATAATAGATTGTGAAAATGAAATAAGAAATTCTGGTATTCAGCCTTCACAAATATCTGAAACACAAATGTCAAAATGGAAATCTCTAGGCTTTTCAGATGGTTATATTGCTGACGCTCTAGCCAATTTCCCGCCAACTGGACCTAAATCCTTGGATTCTGAATCAGATGAAGATGCTGTAATCTCAAGGAGACATCAACTAAAGATTCATCCAAAATATAGAATGGTAGATTCTTGTGCTGCAGAATTTGCTGCTAAAACTCCGTATTATTATTCGACTTACGAGCCAAACTCCGCTTTAGGAGTTGACCTTGTTCCAGGAATTGCAGAACGTGTTCAGCAGACCATGGTCGCTATAGGCTCAGGTCCAATAAGGATAGGACAGGGCATTGAGTTTGACTATGGATGTGTACACGCAGTGCATGCGATAAGAGATGCAGGGAAAACTGCTGTTTTAATCAATAATAATCCAGAAACAGTATCCACTGATTTCGACACCTCAGACAGGCTTTACTTTGAGCCTCTTACCTCAGAGTATACAACTGAAGTACTACTGAGGGAACAAGCAGATGGAATTTTGCTACAGTTTGGAGGGCAAACTGCAATTAATCTAGCAGAGCCAATTAAATCCAGAATTCCTTTGATGAGAGAATTTGGGTTTGATTTGAAAATATTAGGGACAAGCTATGATTCTATAGACGAAGCTAGTGATAGAGAAAGGTTTGAAGCATTCGCAAAGAGAATCGGAATAAGGATGCCAATTGGATCGACTGGCTATACTCCAGACGATGTAAGAAAAGCAACCCATGAGATTGGCTTCCCTGTTTTGATTCGCCCATCATATGTTTTGGGTGGAAGAGGAATGGAGATATTATCTAATCAAAAGCAACTTGATGCTTATCTTGAAGAAGCATTTTTTGCACCTGACAGACCACTCCTAGTTGACGAATATCTCGGTCACGCAATCGAACTAGATGTTGACGCAGTTAGCGATGGCAAGACAGTACTTGTCGGTGCAGTAATGGAACATCTAGAAGAGGCAGGAATCCACTCTGGAGACTCAACCTGTTTCATCCCACCACAAACGATTTCAGACAAAACAATTGCCACTGTAGAAGAGCAAACAAAAAGAATAGGGATTGAATTAGGAATTGTAGGGTGCTTCAATATTCAATTCGCAATTCAAGGAGAAAACATATACGTTCTAGAAGTCAATCCAAGAAGTAGTAGAACAGTTCCATTTGTTGCTAAATCTACTGGTCTGCCTCTAGCTAGAATTGCGGCTAATGTTACAATTGGCATTCCTCTATCAGAACAAGAAATCCCTGAAAGAACAACAGAGAATGTGTGTGTGAAAGCACCGGTCTTCCCATTCATCAAATTAACAGGACTTGATCCTGCTCCAGGTCCAGAAATGAAATCAACAGGTGAGGTATTTGGCTCCGATAAAGACCCATACAATGCTTACCTCAAAGCAAGATTAGCAACCGAAATTCCAGTCTGCAAAGAGGGTGGAGTCTACCTGACAGTAAGGGACCAAGATAAATCAGAAGTAGTAAACATTGCAAGGAACTTGCATGGACTCGGTTATCAACTGTATGCAACCCTGGGGACAGCCGACATTATACGTTCATCTGGTACTCCGGTTATGACTGTATATAGGATAAGAGAATCAAAACATCCTGATGCTCTTGATTTAATGCGCCAAGGTAAAGTCAATTTCATAATCAACGTGCCGACAGTCTCTGGAGGTGCTGTAAGGGATGGGAATATGATGAGGCGATTAGCAGTAGAAATGAACATTCCATTTGTAACAACTATCTCCGGGGCAAAGATGGAAGTAGAGGCTATGAGGGCAATGAAAAATAATGACCTAGAGCCTGTAAGCCTAAATGTCAACTACTGATTATTGACATTTACAGGTTTATTGATTATTCTGCCTTGTTCAATTCAGATTACCGTTAGACTTGAAAGCAGGTTTTCTTTTGTCATACCATGGCCGGAGTATATTGTCCGACATGCGAGTCCAGTGTGGAAGCATCAGCAAAATTTTGTTTAGCATGCGGTCATGATTTGACGGGGCAGGGTCCAATCACCTCTACGGGTCACGACCTGAATCAATTAAAAGACGTAATCAGGATGAGGGATGACCTCTCAATGGCTGAGAAATTCGACATGATTGCAAAAGTGGAGGAAGGAGCTAATCCAATCCAACTTGGAATTGCTGCTGGAGCAGGTGATGAAGGAGTGGATATCGGAGACGCATTTGCTGGAGCAGATGACATGGATAGCCTCTCATCATATGATTGGGGTCAATCCAAAGCAGCAAATGCAGCTGTGAAAGCAGTAGTCGAAGGAACAAGTGGCTGGGACCTTATTCAAACAGGTAAACTCAACCTTTCCGAAGACATGTTCAGAGATGCTATGAATAGCGGGATGCAGGCCAGTACGCATATTCATGATGTTGCGAAAGGAGCGCACGAAGGAATTGATCCAGAAGCTATGAGTTCAATTCCGGTTTTGAAACCACCAAAGCGCTCATTCTGTCCAAAGTGCGGTTCCGACATTCACTCAAATACGATGCTGCAATGGAGAAAGTGGAGAGACTCATCTGGAGATGTTGTCTCTATGCAAATGGAAGCTGCAATGGAAACTGCATTGATTCATATTGCCAGCCATTACATCAATTCTATGCAAGCGCTAAAAGATGAACGAGATGATGCCCTTGCAAAATTAGGAAAAATGGATAAAGGTTCGATAGAAGAAAAATTAAGGGAAAAGATTGAGAAAGAGATCAGAAAAGAACTCAAAGCAGAACTCAAGGACAACCAAACAAAGGATAGTTCCGAATCAAAGAAAAGTTCTACAACTAAGAAAACCGAATCAAAGAAAAGCACTAAAACTACCCAAACTAAGGTAAAATCCAAACCAAAGAAATCTACTGCTGGAGGATTGTTCGGGAAGAAAACACCAACCAAGAAGTATGAAGGAGAGCCTGGTGGTAAAGTAGATTGGTTCTTGGAAAATGCACTTGATACAGTTTACGATCCGCATGGAACTGGTAAGGTCCTAAAACCAGCAACAATCCTTGCAAGATCAACCGATGGAAACGTAAGAGTTCGGGATGTTATCAGAATTTACGGTATTGAAGGAAAGGATGGAATAAGTGAACTTGCCTGGACAAGTCCACAAACCAAATACCTAATCGAAGCATACGATGCATGCTGATTAACTAGAAAGGCAATTACTCAACTGAGTAATGATGTCTTCTTTATCCATCTGTTCGAGAATTGGTGCTAATCTAGGTCCTCTTTCTACCCCCATCAAACAGATATAGGCAACTCTGTAGGCAATCTTTGGAGACAGTTCTAGATTTTTTGCGGAGGATGGAATCGCTGCATTGATTGAATCTTTTTGCCAATCTGCCGATTTGAGTAAATGGATTAAATTCTCAAGAACTTGTTTTTCCTGTTCATCAAATGATTTGACTAATTCAGGTACAGAAGAAAGAATTTCGATTCGCATTTCATCAGGGAAATGATGGCTCTGTATCCAATTTCTTATTCTTCTAAGTCTATCTTTCAAGGTTTCAGAAATTTCTACCTTCGATCCTGATGATGCTAGACTAGACCAAATATCTTCATCACTAGATTTAATTTGAGCAAGCATAGATAAATGTCTGAAGGTAACATAAGCGTTCTGGTAAGATTCTCCCTCGTTTACTACAGAATATTTTAGTGCTTGCTGTGCATCTTCTATAGAGACTAATTGCCTTCGGCTCAAACCCTCCACAGACAATTCTTGACCGAAGTCTCTGGCAGCTTGTCTTTCGTACGAATCTGCTAGTTTTACCAATTCCATTCCAGCATTGAAATCAATTGCCTTTGCTGGTTTTGTATCGGCAATTAGGAACCTAAGTATCTCCGGGGGAACCAAATCCAAAGCTTCTATCGGTCCAATGGTGTTTCCGCTAGATGATGACATTGCACCTTGACCTTTGAGCATAATCCACTCATAAGTTAAGGGCTGAGGTGCTTCGTGACCAAAAAATTCTGCAAGGACTTTACCAGTGGAGTATGACCCTCCTTTGGTACCGTGATCTTTTCCAAAAGGCTCACATGAAATGTTATTGAAGCCCCATCTTGCAGGCCAATCTATTCTCCAAGGAAGTTTTCCTTCACCCTTTGAAATGTCAGATTTTCCTTCAACACCGTGTGAATCTTTCCAGAAAACAAATGGGTCTTCGTAGCCAGTTACGACTACTCCATCAAGCGAGCCTTTGGAATCAACAGGGCTCCAAGGAAACCAATCTTTGCTCAGTTCTCTACCAGAAATAGTCTCAATTATGTCCCTTATTTTTTCTGGTTCTTGGCACACCATCTTTGCATAAGGGTAGAAATCTCCATTCTTGTAAGATGTAAAATTATCAATTATTGTCAATTTCACTCCAATTTGATTTATGGCTTCTAAGAATGGTTCCAGAAAGTGGGTTGCATAAGTACGACCTGCTTGAAACGCTTTGTAATCTGGCTTACCATCTTGGTCCGGTGGAGGAATTAGAGAGAGTCTGTGTCCGATATATTTCTCATATTCTTCATCTAGAAACTTGTAAACACGTCTCAAAGGATCACTAGAATCAACTATGAATACTAATTCTGCGTCTAGACCCTTTGCTCTACAGGCTCTTGCAATTATGTCCCCAGTCAAAATCTCCCTGAGATGTCCAATGTGAAATTCACCGCTGGGGGTTATTCCGGCAGCAATTCTATGCTTACTGCCATTTGCAGCTAACTTGTCAGCAATGACATCAGCCCAGTGCATACTAATTCCTCAAACAGGGACTGCTCTGATTACTCCTCTTAGAGGAACTCCATCAATTTCATTTCTTGTGGTTTTGTTTACCAAAACAATTGCCAAAACTGGTTCAGCACCAAGTTCTCTCATAGTTTGAATCGTTTTTGTCATCGTTACACCGGAGGATAAAACATCATCCACAATTATTACTTTCTTTCCTTGTACTTGTCCGTATTTTTTAGACAATGAACCAGCGCCAGGAGCGCCATCGATGTTTCGATGTATTGCGATTTCAGAATCAAGGTAGGAAGAAACAACTTGTGCAAACAATATGCCATTAATCGAAATTCCTACGGTTGTTGAAATATTCTCGGCTCCAACTTCTTCATCTGCAATATCAGCCATTATAGATCCAATTGCTTCCATTCTTGCAGGTTTAACTCCGATTGTCCTCCAACCAATTCTTACATCGCTAGGAGCTTCGTTTGAATCACCCGCTAATAACCAAGCGATTGTATCTTGTGAGAGGGATAATTCATCGGCAATTTGCTGGGAATTTAATCCTGATTTTCTCATATTTGATGCAGTTGCGCGCAACTCTTCTATGCTCATTATCATGGTGAACGATATTGGGCAAGTGTAAGGAGCACATCAATGCTATGGCTCAAAATTTCCAAAGCATTCAAGTGATATCGGCAAAGCGCAAGGACATGGCAGACTTTGATTACGAGTCATTGCTCGAGCGTGCTAGGGAAAAAATCCCAACAGATATATCCTCGAAGCGCAGATGGAGACTTCCACCTCCACAAATTCTTATCGAAGGTAATAACACCATCTTCAGGAACTTCAAAGAGGTCATAGACATGATGGAAAGAGATGAAGATCACTTTTTCCAATACATTTTGAATGAATTTGGTACATCTGGTGCAAGAGATGGTCCGAGAGCTAGATTCAAAGGAAGAATACCACCAAAGAGAATCAAAAAGACGATTATTAACTATGTTAATACATACATAAAATGTTCACAATGCTCAGCACCTGATACGCACTTCATCAAAGAGGGAAGAACTACTCTCCTCAAGTGTCAAGCATGTGGTGCAACCAGACCTGTTAGGCTGTGAAGTAATCAATCTAATCTCATCAAGATTGAATCGCTTTTTTCACCGGTGATGATATGGTTCCAAACTTTTTCTAGGTCCTCTTCTGATTTAATTGAGTACCAGACTCCCTCGGGATATATTACACATGAAACTCCTTGTTCACAGTAATTCAAACAACCTGATTTTTGCACTCTGATATTTTTTATACCTTCTTCTCTAGATCTTCTTTTGAGTTTGGTCATCATCTCAAGTGATGATTTACTCTTACAATCTCCTCTCTTATGTCCAGGTGTCCTCTCATGTCCACAGAAGAATACATGGCGCTTGTAACCCGGTTCCATCAAATAGCCTCCTCTATTTTGTTTGCTAGTTTGAAATCTAATTGAGTGACGGCATTTTCATCATGTGTATAACATTCGATTACAACATAACCCCATCCGAAATGAAGTTCTGGATGATGGTTCAATCGCTCTGCAATTTCTGAAATCTTGTCAACGATTTGTTTTGCTTGATTGAAATCTGAGCATTCTAATTCCCGCATTAGTCTTCCATCAACCAAGGTCCACCCGTCGGGAGCTTGGGTACTCAAATAATCATCCCCAGAGATGAGAATCATCACTTTTGTTGGTTTTCTTTTCAACGGTTTCATGCAGTTTATTTCTTCTCTTCATGTCTGCTCTTTCATAAGTCAATAATTCAGAGTCATCGATGTATGCGGGCCTAGTATGACAGATTAGGGATATTTTCACAACCACATCTCTTGCTATGTACTGGTGAATTCCATTCTCATCATGTAATTCTATGCTAGATTTACCGCTGCTCAGTAGTCTGCCTCGCAGTGTGTGTTCATCCTCTTCTCTGAGTGACCTTGCGTCTAATTGAATTTCTACGATATCATCTCTTCTCAAACCATGCCTTCGTTCTAAAAGTTCACCATGAACGACACTCACAAAATCCTCAATTTTTGGACTCCCCATGTCTTTGAGTATCTTTTCCGCCCATTGAGGCAACTCAGCATCCTTCTTCTTCGGCATAATTACTCCTTGATTCGGACTCCCATAAACCCCGCTATCTAAAAACTTGAATTTTCTTTGCAAGATTTGCTTTCACAGGAATGCATTCATGAAGGGTGGGTTTCAGCCCTTGCATGATAGCATATGAAAATCTCATGGCGTACTTTGCCCACGGTGCTATTATCTGATGAGATTTTAGACAAGGCCTTTACCAAGGCAAGGAAGGCTTCAGAACGAGTAGAAGACCCACATAAGATTTTCAGAACCAGGAAGCAGATGATAAGAATGGTTCAAACCAGTGCGGATTCAATACGTTCACACTTCGATAACATGGTATCGACGTGGCCAAGTCTTGATCACATCCCAGAATTTGATTATGCGATGATAGATGCTTGTGTCGGTTGCGATGATTACAGAAAAAATCTGGCTACTTTGCAGTGGGCTGGTGAGACGATTTCAAAGATAGCAGGGCAGAATGTAAAGAAGATTACAAGAACTGCTAACATAGAGTTTATGCATTCCACAAGAAGGGAATTTTACGGAAGAGTAGGCTCTATCATGGGAAGGGTGGAAAAACCACTAAAATGGCTAAACGAAGCAAGAGAAACTCTCAAACAGCTACCTCAAATTGACACTGCACACCCATGCATAGTCGTATGTGGAGCTCCAAATGTTGGCAAATCGGCATTTATTGAAGCCTTGTCATCTGGAAAGACTGAGGTAAATCATTACCCATTTACAACTAAGAGAATTCATTTAGGGCACTTTTTGCACAGGAGATTACAGTACCAAATGGTGGACACGCCCGGTTTATTAGACAGGTCAATGGAGTCTCGAAATGCAATCGAAATGCAAGCGATTGCAGCTTTGAAGCACCTTGGCTCACTAGTTCTATTCTTGTTAGACCCAACAGAAAAATGTGGAACCTCATTGGTTGAACAACAGAATCTCTATTCGGAGGTTGAAAATTTGCTAGAAGGAACTGATATTCTCCTAGTAACAAGTAAAGCTGACTTGATTGAACCACGACCTGAGTTATGGGATGAAGTTGCCAGACACGAACAAGAATATCGAAGTGGTGAGATTGATGATATTGTAGATATGCCACTTCTTTTAGATTCAAATGGACATGTTACAATGAGTGCTATTGAGAATGTAGGAATGGATTCTTTGAGAATGGAGATTGTGAAGAGAGTGATGGAATCACAGCCTGATGACCCTCTTGCTTTGCCTGAAGGTTGGCACATGAAAACTCAAGGATTAGATTGAGTTGAAAATAATCGGTCCGACGAATGCAAAGGCAAACAATCCAAGAAATACGAACATCCAAACTCTCATTTGCTTCTGATTCTTTTCATCTTTGATGTTTCTATCGATGCAATCTTGCTCGGAACAAACACGTGGATCAGTCCCACTTGGGATGACCTCGTAACATACCCTGCAATGTAAATGTGCAGGAACTCTGTTCAAATTTCCAGAGGGCTGAGATTTGGTTTTCTTTTTGCTAACATTCTGTTTGATTTTCGATGCATTGACCATGTTTTCACCTCAATTAATGCTAATTTTGCTGCCTTCGAATGATTTCCCTGATAAGGCCTCTGAAAGGATTCGAATATTTTTACCATCTAGAACACTTATCTCTATAGAATGCTCAATTGCAACGCTTACTGCAATAGGATCAATAACTGCAGATTGCCCTGGCTTGAATTCTTCACCTACTCGACATATTTTTGCCAGTTGTGCGAGGTTCAATGATTTCAGTGCGATAGCATCTGCAAATTTGTGGGGGTCTTTGTCGTAGACATAGGGCACGTCGGTAGCAATTACACATCTCTGTGCTTCACAATCAACTGCCATTCTAGTTGCTACTGCATCTGTGGTATGACCAGGAGTAGTTCCTCCCATGCAGACAAAATTGTGGTTGCTTAGAAGTTGTTTAGCCTCAATAGTAGTATTAGGTATGATTTCTGATACGTTAAGTCCATTTGCAATCAGTACTTGTTGAATTGTTGTTGCATTCAATTTCGTGGCAGCGATGCCTATCAAATCTAGTCTCTTGGAGTCAGAAATTGAGCTCTTTGCCAAGTTTATTCCGTACCGGGCAGGAGTTCCTCCTCCAATTACGAAACCCAATTTCCCATTGCTTTCTTGGATTGATTTGCATAAATCAACTAACTCTGAGAACCATCTGTCTAAATCGTGTCCTTCCCTTGTTTTAAGCAAAGAGCCTCCTAAGGCCACGATTTGAGACTTTACCATGGCATTTCTAAGAAAAGGCATCCTTTGAGCATTGCTGATTTTACAGATTAAATTGTGCTAACACTCGATATTTCCTCGCGAAGGGTTCAAACACCAAATGAATACCCGTAGGTTTGAGGGTAAAGCATGGCTGATGACGAAATCACTCAGATGCGTCGTGTCAAGCTTCGAATGTCTTTAGAAGAACTCAGAAATATGAAAGGCTTCGGGACCGAGTTGGTAACTCTAATCATACCCCCGGACCGTCAAGTTTCAGATGCCAGGCAAATGCTTCAAAACGAGCACGGTCAGGCTGCTAACATTAAATCTAAAGGGACTAGAAAAAATGTACAAGGTGCCATCGAGTCAGCTCTTTCAACACTAGCGAGATTCAAAGATGCAGGAGAAAATGGTTTGGCTATTTTTGTCGGTTCAGTTATCATTGGCAATAACCGCTCAAAGATGGTGAATATAGTCGTTCAAGACCCACCTCAACCGCTTCTTTCGTTTAGATATAGATGTGATTCAACCTTTGAATTGACTCAATTAGAAGACATGCTTGTCGATAAGAAATCATACGGACTTTTCGTCATAGATCGTTCAGAGGCTGCTTACGGCATCGCAAGTGGAAAGAGAATTCACGTTCAAGAACACCTAGTTTCAAACATCATGGGTAAACACAGACAAGGAGGTCAATCTGCCCAGAGATTCGAGAGATTAATCGAAGAGGCAGCTCATAATTTCTTCAAGAGAGCATCTGAACATGCATGTGATTATTGGCTTCCAGAATTGGAAAATATACAGGCTATTATCATAGGTGGTCCAGGTGCAACCAAGGACTTCGTAGTCAAGAACGAGTACTTTCACCATGAAATTGCCAAGAAGATAGCCGCTACTACCTTCGATGTTGGCTATTCAAATGATTCTGGAGTCCGTGAGCTTGTTGAGAATGCTGGATCACTGATGAACGAAATTGAATTGGATGCTGAGCGTCAATTGATGAATGCATTCCTTCAGGAATTAATCAAACCTAGTCCTAAAGCGACATATGGTGAAATGATGATCAGAAACGCTCTTGATGCTGGCGCTGTTGATACTTTACTGATAAGTGAAAGCGTAAGGAAATCTAGAGTTTCATTAAAGTGCAGTGCTTGCGGAAATGAGTGGGAAGCATCGATTGGAAATCTCGATGAGAATCCAGAATGTCCTTCCTGCGAGTCAAACAAAGTTACTGAATTATCGAGATTGAGTTTAGTTGATGATTTCATTGAAATTGCTCAGAAAACAAATGCACAAATCAAATTCGTTTCTGTTGATACAGAAGAAGGAGCACAATTGTCAGAAGGATTTGCCGGATTGGCAGCACTACTCCGTTATCCAATCATGTGAGGTGAATCAATGGATGCTCTAAGGCTTGAAATCGAAGATGCCATTACTTTGGTTATGGATTCTTTAGAAATTCCAGAATCTCTTTGGAAGAAAGTTTTGGGTCCCTCAAGAGAAGTTTCTCAAGGCGACTTGACTATGCCGTGTTTCCCATTTGCAAAAATTCTCAAAAAAGCACCAGCGGTAGTTGCTGAAGAGATTTGTTCAGCCCTTAAGGAAAATGTAACAATCGCAGAAATCAATTCTGTTAATGGCTATCTGAATTTCAAAGCCTCACCAGAATGGATGGCTTCCAGAGTTCTGAATGGAGATATTCACATTGGAAGTGCATTGGAAAATAACGCTAGAGGTAAGCGGGTACTTATTGAGCACACTAGTGCTAACCCAAATGGTCCATTTCACGTAGGTAGAGCACGAAACGCAATTTTAGGGGACACAATAGTTAGGTTAAACAGGTTATTTGGGAATTCTGTAAGAGCCGAATACTATGTTGATGACATGGGCAAGCAAGTAGGTGTTCTTGCGTGGGCGCTTGAGAATTTAGACTCTCAGCAGGTCGAGGATTTACTAAGCGATAGAGAACCCCTGAACCCAAAATGGGCAGATAAGGCAGATCATTCAATCGTAAGATGGTACCAAGCAGCACAGGCATTAAGGCAAAATGCATCAGATTCAGATAAGGAACAGATAGAAGAAAGAATTGGCGAGCTTGTGCATGCTAGTGAGCACGGTGATGATTCTGTACTTGAGCAGTTTGAGAATGCATATCAGCCAGTGCTTGATGGAATGTTGATGACTTTGGGAAGATTAGGAATTAATTTTGACTCATTCACTAAAGAATCTAGGTTCGTAGTAAATGGTGATGTACCTCGTCTTATTGAAAAACTATCAAAATCTGATATTCATGGTGAGGCAGAAAATGGAGCATATTTCCTTGATCTGGGTCAAAGAGGGATGAAGGGAAAGAAAGAATTCTTCTATAGAAGAGGAGACGGAAGTTCATTATATGCAACAAGAGATGTTGCCTATCATATTTGGAAATGGGGTGAGTGTGATACTCTAATCAATGTGTTAGGAGAGGATCATAGATTACAGGCAAAACAAGTTGCAATGACTTTGACCGAATTAGGAGAAAAGGTTCCGGAAGTCCTATTCTATGCATTTATCAAGTTACCCGAAGGGAAAATGAGTACTAGAAGGGGAACGGTTGTATTCATGGATGATTTACTTGAGGAGGCACAAGAAAGAGCAGCTGAGGTTGTTCGCAATCTTCGTCCTAATTACGAGCCAGAACTAGTTGAATCAATAGCAGAAGCGGTTGGCGTATCTGCAGTTCGATTTAACATAATCAAGGTCAGCCCAGAGAAAGGATTCACATTTAGGTGGGAAGATGCATTAGCCTTTGAGGCAGGTTCAGCACCTTTTGTTATGTACTCGCACACTAGGGCGTGCTCGATAAAATCCAAAGTAGAGGAATTTGAGGGATTCTTGGAAGAAGCAGAACTTCCAAAGGAAATGTCAGAATCGATGGTTTACCTCTTGAGAAAAATCAACAGTTTCCATGATTCATTAGATTATGCTGTGAGAAACAGGCAAGCACACATTTTTGCAAATTACTTGTTGGAACTAGCAAATGCGTACAATGGATTTTACAGGGACTGCCATGTCATCAGGGATGGCAAGGTCGATGCATTTAGATTCAAGATAAGTGAGACTGCAAGAAAATTGTTAAAGGCATCTATGGAAGGATTGGGAATAATCCCAATAGAGAGAATGTAATCAATCATTTGATATCGCTTGACTAACATCGGTTTGGTTATACATTGAATTTGTAACATCCTCTCCTGCAGACCTTATTTTATTGCCTAGGTTTGTAAGTTCAGTAATTGCCTCATCGATTGATTTTGTTTGCTTCAAGTATTGCGTAGGTGGGAAGCCACAATCAATGATGTCTTTTTCGTGAAGGTTTTCTTCAATCCATGCTGAGCATGCAGTTCCATAACATATAGCGGAGTACTGGTCCAGATCAAACCACATAGTCTTGCGTTGACATACAGGACATTCTCTTACCACGAGATTAGTTAGTTCTGTCATAGCATCATGTCCAATGACATCTATGTCCCAGATTACGATGCTAGCGGAATCTAATGACATCTGTTCGCTTTTTTTGAGAAAACTTCTCAGAACCTGCCAAGCAACCTGCTCAGTAGAAAAACAACCCAAGCCTATCGCATTTCCGCTTGTTTCAAGAACGGTTGGCACAAAGACTCTACTCAACTGTTCCATGGTGTTAGCATTGATTGATGCAAGGTTTGAACTCTTCTACAAATTAGTAATAGAAATAGCGTTTAGTAAATCAACTCATCTTTGCCAAACCAACTCAATGAATGGAAGCCCACCAGGATGTGGCAGGGGAGCCTGAGGCTTTTCTATTCTCACAAAAATCACAGATGCTGAAGGATGTAGTGATAATTTCTGTATTATTTTCTCTGCCATCGATTCAAGCAATCTAATTTTCTCCTTGGTATTAACCACAACTTCATCAACACAATTCTGAATCAAACCATAATCAATTGTCTGATCCAATTGCCCAAAATTGCTTACATCGTTAATCTCTACCCATACAGTGAAGATGAATGGTTGAGGTTTTTCAAGTTCAAACTCAAACCAGCCGTGCGCAGCTTCAACCTTGTATGATTCAAGACCAACTTTGAGATTCATCGAATCACTTCTCGTCTCTTTCATGGACCCAAATTAGGTGGAATCCGAACTGGGTTCTAATCGGGTCAGATACCGTTTTTAGTGGTAATTTCCAAACTGCATCATCGAATTGTCGAACCATTTGACCTGATCTAAACCATCCCAAATCACCGCCTTTTTGTCTGCTAGGGCATTGTGATTTTTTCCTCGCTAATTTTTCAAAATCCTTCAGCTTTGTAATCTGATTCTTGATTTGAATAGCTTCAGATTTACTCTGTACTAAGATATGGGATGCGTGAGCACTTGGTTGGACCATGTTAGTTCGTCAGAGTACTTCTTTTCAAGTTCTTTGATTCATCCCCATGCAAGATAATTGAGATAACTGCCGTAAACCACTACTGAAACTCCTAATGATTCAGCATTGAATCTGGTCATGTCATCTGCGTAAGTGTGGTACTCATATGATCCGGAACCATAACAAACGATTGCCCTTCCAGTTTTGTCGTTAGGTAAGTCATAAACAAATGGACCGTGATCTGAATTATATGGCATAGCATTTGGTCCTTCTCTTGGACCATCTAACAAAGAAAATGATACTGAGTACTTACTAGCAACTTCGCTTCTTTCTTCGCTGTATTTTGCATGTATATTTTGTATATTTTCAAGGTCTTCTGCGTTGTTGGTAAACATTGAAATGGAATTTCCTCTATCTGCCATATCTATGTCAACGTGATTCATGTCCAAGTTGATGTACAATCTTAGGTTCTCAGCCAAGTTAGGGCCGTTTTGAGCAACCCATGCTCTACTTCCCCAAAGCCCCTCTTCTTCACCGCCCCATGTACAAAATTGCAGGGTATATTCTGGCATCTCGGATCTATTTGCAATCATAGCAATCTGTCTAGCCATCTCAAGGACCGAAGCAGTTCCAGAGGTATCATCAACCGCTCCTGGCGAATGGTAGACTGTATCATGATGCGCTCCTACGATTACTACTTCACTCGTTTTTCCCTCAAGTGTACCACATGGAACCTTCACTTCCAAATCTCCGTCATTGGTAATATCGAATTGCATCTGAACCACTGAATTGCTTTCAGCCATTTCGATTATTCTATTTCCAGTGTTGTTTGAAACTGCAATGAATGGTATGTCTGTGGGCATACTTCCACTATTTGCCTCTTTCAATTCATCAACTCTAATTGATTTGAATATAGGAATGCAATCGTCAAGAACTATCTTTCCACAATTGTAATTATTATTGATTCGAATAATTCCAGCAAGGTCATTTTGAGCTGCCTTGATGTATATTCCAGTATTTCCATCTACGCTTCCGTCGCTTGTTACTATTCCAACAGTTCCTGTCGCAGATTGCCAAAGCCCCTCATCACTTCCATTTTCAAGATTCGTGATTTGAATATTATCTCCGAAGTTAATGTTTGAACTTCCTGAATAGCCTTGAATAACATATTCTGTTTGATGCTGGAATTCCTCTTGGCTTGAACCTATGTCTAAGGGACTGCATGGAGGAACGAAAGGAGTATTTCCTGGTTGACAAATTCTCAATGTTGGTTCTGCATTGATTGAAAACATAGGCACTGGTAATGAATACATCTCTGTGCTATACCCGAATGAAGAGAGGTTATCGAGTATCATTTGAGCCCCAGCAGCTTCTTCAGCAGTTCCAGACATTCTTCCTCCCCACGTTGGGTGCCCAAGAGCAACCAAATCAGAGGCAAATTTCTCGGTCGATTGAGCGTCAAAATCGATTAACTCGTAGTCTGGAGTGCCTCTGCCCAGAAGGGCAGGATTGAGAACAAGGACTGATGTGACCAGTAAAAGAACTAAACCTATGGCAATAACCTGTCCAACATTAACCGCTTTCCATACAGGCCTTGATATGAATTCTCTGAATTCAAAATCACCCTCTTTAGATATAGATTCAACCTCAGAAATAATCTCTGCTTCCAATATTTCATCTTCGGACTGGTTCGTGGTTGAATCCATCAATCTTTCGATGAGTTCAGATTTATTCCCTGAGACGGGTAAGTTTGCTTCCTTCAGTTGTTGCTTAAGTTCAGCGACAGTTTTTGATTCGAGTTCATCATGATTCACTCAATCACCGAGAGGTGCTCAGTGTCATACTCTATCAATTCAATGGAAATATGTCTCATCAAGAACCATATTCTACATTTAGATTTCTTCACCGGACCATCTGGTGGAAACCTCGTTATCAATTCCAATTTGATCTAGAACCCTTGCCACAATAAAGTCAACCATGTCATCAATCGTTTTAGGATGGGTGTAGAATCCCGGGCTTGCTGGAATAATCACTGCTCCCCATGAGGAAATCTTAGCCATATTTTCGAGATGAACAGTGGCATAAGGAGCCTCTCTTGGAACAAGAATTAGTTTCCTTCTTTCCTTGAGTGCTACAATAGCAGAGCGGGTGATTAGGTTGTCACCAATACCTGCAGCAATTTTTCCTAGCGTGGTTCCGCTACAAGGAATGATAACAACAGCATCAATCTTTGCAGATCCTGATGCGGACTTTGCCGCAATGTTTGTGTTGTCTTCCAAGAATCCTCCAAATTGTTCAGCAATTTTTTCGGGAGAAGAATCAGCTTCATGGGCCAATGTTAGCCTAGCAGCGTCAGAGGCTACGATTCTAAATTGAATGCCTCTTTGTGCAAAAATCTCTGCTAACCTAATAGCATATGGTGCACCAGATGCCCCGGATATTCCTAGAACAATTTCTCCCATTGGGTGAATGTCCTTGTCCGTTGTTATAACATCTTGTTCTAAATTAACTCCAATTTGACCTCATAGAGCAATCCTATTGAGTGCTTTATCAAGTGCTTCAATTCCTTTCACAAAATCTTCATGCTCTATAGACCAAGCAACTCTAAGCCATGATTTCATATCCTCAGAGAACATGCAGCCAGGAACTGCAAGTAATGACTCTTTGAAACATTCATCGTCAACAAATTCTAGCGAATTACGCTCACCAGGCAACTTAAATGCTCCAAATACCCCATATTCGGGCTCGTTCCAGTCTATACCATGTGATTGCAACAAATCCCTCAATAATGGCAGATTTTTTTCTCTTAGTTCTGTTATTTTTTTGACGGGTTGGTCTAATTTGTTGAATACAGCTTTTGCTAAGCGCACAGAAGGACTTGATATCATTCCCTCAACTGTTCTAAAAACGTCCTGTGCGTGCTTTGCAACTGACTCACTTGCTATCAGCCAGCCGAAACGGATGGATCCGAGTCCGTGTACCTTTGTCAAAGAGTTGATACTGATACAATGCTCTCCACAATCATAAATTTTTACTGAATCTGGATGATTAACCATTGAATCACTGTATACTTCATCAGCGATTATGTGAACAGAATTCTTCTTACAAGTCTGTATGATCCAATTTCTATCATCAGGGTGAAGGTCCCAGCCAACAGGATTTAGAATAGGCGTGAACATAAGTACAGATGCTTTTTCCAAAACATTCGACCACTCATTTTTGTCAATTCTCCAATGACCAAACCCACTCTCAGGGGGATTTCTATGAACTGGAATTGTCGAATATCCAAGCAAATTCGCAGTTTGGCTTACTGGCGCATAAGACGGTGATTCCACCGCGATTATTTTGTCTTGGTCTAAATTATGACCCACAGATAACAAGGCGACTTGCAATGCTTGTGTTGCTCCATGGGTTACAACAACTCTATCTTTTGAAATTCCTTCTTTCTGTGCAATGAATTCCCTTGGGTCAATTTTGTCAATAATATGGTGTTTTGCTACGTTGGATAACTCCTCGCCTATAAGAGAGTCAAAATCCCATTCGAATTGAAGACCTGAATGGCTGAGGTCAAATTTCCTTTTCTCCCTTAGCCTCGGTATATACCAATCAAGGTAGCCAATACCCTTCGTATTTACTCCACGAGCGGGTTTCCCATGATATGGCCATTTCGTCGTAACCATGGCATGCGATATACAACAAGGAAATCAATATTCAGTCTGAATTGATTGGATTTCTATTGAGTTCATCTTTGCATCTAGAAATTAATTTATCGCACAGTGAATCATAATCTTCAGAATACCCTAGTTTAGTGAGACAAGTAGTTGTTTGAGCATCAAGCCCACATCCTGCTACCATCTCTACTCTGCCAGCCGGAGTATCATAATTTATTGTCAAACCATGTCTTGATGTCCACCTGAGAAATGATAATCCAATGGAACAAATTTTGTGATTATCAACCCAAACTCCCTGCATTCTTTCGTCTCTGTATCCTTTGATTCCACAAAGTTGCAGGGAGGAAATTACCCATTGCTCAAGTTTGCTGATAACAGATTTTACATTTTTCTCGTCTTCAGAATCCCACATAATAATCGGATAAACCACAATTTGCCCTTCACCATGCCATGTCATTCCCCCTCCTCTGTCAGTGGGGGCGGATTCATAATCCGGTGGAGGCGAAAAACCATCACTTCTAGCCCTTGGACCAATTGTTACGATCTCTGGATGTTCACAAATTAATATTGTATCGCCTATCTCTCCTGCTATTCTTTTCTGCTGTAAATCCCTCATCATCTCATCGGAATCTTTCCAGTGAATAAGTCCTAGATTTCGGATATCAACTTCTCTCATACTGTTTCCTCAAAATCTTCCAGATGAGCCGAAGCCACCATCTCCTCTACCACTTGCAGGCAAATCATCCTCTGAGACTTCATGGAACCTTGCAACAGGAACAGGAGCAAAGAGCATTTGTGCTACTCTTTCTCCAGCATCTAAAGTTATGGATTCTCCTTTCCCTATCCATGTTGCTAAAACCATCAATTCACCTCTATAGTCAGAATCGATTGTACCCAGACCATTTGGCATAATCATTCCCTTCTTGCCCAGGCTTGATCTGCACCTTATCTGTCCTTCCCAGCCCTCAGGAATGGCACATTTCATTCCAGTTCTTATTAGGGTAGATTCTCCTTTAGATACTGTGGTTTCCTCTATTGCATACAAATCCCACCCTGCTGCAAAATCACTTCCTTTTGTAGGAATTCTAGCATTATCATCTATCTTTGCCCAATAAACATCTATAATTTCCCTAGCCATAATCCTTCGATATTGACTAAGTTCTTCTATAATTCCCTAGTAAGAAATTACATAATCTCCAGTGGAAATGAGGGTAACTGATTGATTGCTTTTTAAAATGTTAATTTTTCTTTCAAAAATTTCCAATGGATTTGATTATAAGCCTGTTACAAACGATTGGGAATCCTTGCGAAGCGTGGTTGCCACCCTCGAAACAAAGCCTCAAAATGGCATGAAATAGAGAATGGTTATAACCCGTCTTGGCAGGCAATCAAAACCCGCACCGCACAGGAAATGGAGGTATCGCTATGGTAATCGAGCAAACAAATTCTGGAAATGATGGAATAGACATTGATTTTACCGCTCAACACATCGAGCCGATGCTGAAAGAAAATCTGGATAGATTCGTTCTTTTCCCAATCCAACACTCAGACATATGGGAAATGTACAAACAATCTCAAGCATCATTTTGGACCGCTGAAGAGATCGATTTGTCTGAGGACATGAAAGACTGGGAGAAATTATCTGATGATGAACAACACTTCCTAAAGCACGTTCTTGCATTCTTCGCTGCAAGCGATGGTATCGTAAATGAAAACCTAGTTGTCAATTTCGCAAACGAAGTTCAATGGGCAGAAGCTAGAACATTCTATGGGTTCCAAATAATGATGGAAAATATCCACGCTGAAACCTATTCTCTGTTAATTGACACCTACATCAAAGATGACAAGGAAAAAGACCACCTTTTCAAAGCACTAGATAGAGTTCCTTCAGTACAAAAGAAAGGAGAGTGGGCACTCCGCTGGTTATCCAGGAAGAGAGGTTCATTCGCAGAAAGATTGGTAGCATTCGCTGCTGTTGAGGGAATATTCTTTTCAGGCTCTTTCTGCGCTATCTTTTGGCTGAAGAAGAGAGGTTTGATGCCTGGTCTGACATTCTCCAATGAACTAATCAGTAGAGACGAAGGACTACACTGTGATTTCGCTTGTATGCTTCATGAAAAGTTGCTGAAGAAGACTCCAGAAAACAGCATCCACAGAATAATATCTGAAGCAGTTAACATCGAAACCGAGTTCGTTACTGAAGCACTTCCAGTTTCTTTAATCGGTATGAATGCAAACTTAATGGAGCAATACATCAAATTCGTAGCCGACAGATTATTGGTTTCTTTGGGTGCATCAAAACTATACAATGTTGAAAATCCATTCCCGTGGATGGAGATGATCTCAATGCAAGGAAAGACCAACTTCTTCGAGAAGAGAGTTGCTGAGTATCAAAAAGCGGGTGTTATGGATAGTACCCTAGGTTCGGTTCAACAGCGTTTCTCAATGGACGAAGATTTTTGAACCGTATTGAAGTGAAAAGAAATTACGCAGTGTGAAATTAGGGTGATATTATGGCAATGCAAGTGGTAAACAGACAAGGGGAAAAGGAAGACGTACGCTTTGATGCAATCCATGAGAAGTTATCTAGATTGGCTGATGGATTGAATGGTGAGTACATTGACACTGGTCTGGTTACAAAGTTGACAATTGAGGGTCTCTATGATGGAGTTACCACCAGAGAACTGGATCAATTGGCTGCTGAAACCGCTGCATCACTTGCTAGTCATCACCCTGAATATAGCAAGCTTGCTGCTAGAATTTGCATCGATGATTTGCACCGCTCAACCAAGGATGATTTCTCCGAGGTCATCAACGACTTGAGGAACTACATAGACCCAGAAAGCGGAGACCATGCACCTTTGATTTCTGAAGAAGTTCACGCTATCATCCAAGAAAACTCGAAAGTTTTGAACTCCTACATTGACTATTCAAGAGACCACAATTACGATTATTTTGGCTTCAAGACCCTTGAGAGATCCTACCTCTTAAGATTGGATGGAGAGGTGGCAGAAAGACCTCAACACATGCTCATGCGTGTTGCAGTTGGTATTCATCATGAGAATTTAGAGAAAGCATTTGAGACGTATGACCTAATGTCCCAAGGTTACTTCACACACGCTACACCGACTTTGTTCAATTCAGGTACACCTACTCCTCAGATGTCATCCTGCTTCTTGTTGACAATGCAAGACGATTCTTTACACGGAATCTATGATACTCTAAAGCAATGTGCATTAATTTCAAAATCAGCTGGTGGAATCGGTTTGTCCATTCACCACATTAGAGCAAAGGGGTCTTACATCAAGGGTACAAATGGTCAATCAAATGGTATTGTTCCTATGCTCAGAGTATTCAATGACACTGCGAGATATGTCGACCAAGGTGGTGGAAAGAGAAAGGGATCAATCGCAATTTACATTGAACCATGGCATCCTGACTTGATGGAATTCCTAGACTTGAGAAAGAATCACGGAAAGGAAGAAATGAGAGCTAGGGATTTATTCTATGCGCTTTGGACATCTGACTTGTTCATGGAGAGAGTTGAATCCAATGCTGATTGGTCTTTCTTCTGTCCTAATGAATGCCCAGGTCTACAAGATGCATATGGAGATGAATTCAGAGCAATGTACACCTCTTTTGAGGAACAAGGTAGAGCCAGAAAAACAGTTCCAGCAAGAGAGGTTTGGGACAAGATCGTCGAATCTCAAATAGAGACAGGAACTCCTTACATGTTGTATAAGGACGCAGCAAATGAGAAGTCAAATCAAAAGAACTTGGGAACAATCCGCTCATCCAACCTATGTACGGAAATTATGGAATACACCTCCAAAGATGAAGTGGCTGTCTGTAACCTTGCAAGTATTGCATTGCCTAAGTTTGTCAACATGTCTACAGGAGAATTCGATCATCAAAAGTTGTACGAAGTTGCTTACCACGCAACTGGCAACCTGAACAGAGTAATCGACGTCAACTTCTACCCAGTAGAAGAGGCAAGAAATTCAAACATGAGACACAGACCAATCGGTCTAGGTGTTCAAGGTCTAGCAGACACATTTGCAATGCTAAAGATGCCTTTCGAGAGCCCGCAAGCTCAAGAATTGAACAAGCACATCTTCGAAACAATCTACTTCGCATCCTGTTCTGCAAGTAAAGATCTAGCAATCGATGAAGGGGCATACTCGTCATTCGAAGGTTCTCCTGCTAGTACAGGCGAATTGCAATTTGATCTTTGGGGCATGAACGAGCATTCTGGACGCTGGGATTGGGATTCCTTGAAGGCAGACATAGTAAAGCACGGAATGAGAAATTCACTACTGCTCGCTCCTATGCCTACTGCATCAACATCTCAAATTCTAGGAAATAACGAGTGCTTTGAGCCATTTACTTCCAATCTATATGTCAGAAGAACTCTATCTGGTGAATTCATTGTTCTAAACAGACACTTGGTAAGAGATTTAATCGCAGAAGGACTTTGGGGACCTGCGATGAAGGATAACATTCTAAGAAACAAAGGTTCAGTCCAAGCAATCCCTGGAATACCTGAACACATTAAGGATCTTTACAAGACCACTTGGGAAATCAAGCAAAAAATAGTTCTGGACATGGCTGCTGATAGAGGAGCATACATTGACCAAAGTCAATCTTTGAACATACACATGGTCGATGCCAACCCTGCTAAGGTAACATCAATGCACTTCTATGGCTGGAGAAAGGGTCTCAAGACCGGAATGTACTACTTGAGAACAAAAGCAGCAGCAGATGCAATTCAATTTACACTAGATGCTTCCACAAAGGAAGACCAAACTGTAAATGGATTAGCAAATAGATCTGAGGAAGTCGACAGCATGGATGCAATTGCCTGTAGCCTTGATGCTCCAGATGACTGCTTGATGTGCGGAAGCTGATTCTCAAATCAAATACCTTCGGTGTTTATATTTCGAAGGTGATTATAAAGTTGGCTCTCATGGTTAACACGTGGAAGAAGAAAAAGCCGAAGGAAGTGGAGTCAAACCCCATCCTTCAACTATATTGAATGAGCAGTTTTTCTCGCAACAGCACCCGTATCTTACTTGCTTAATTGCAGGTTTAACGACTGGTATCGGAGTAGCTTTAACAGTTGAGTGGAACGAATACTTTGAGGTCGGGAGAGACGTCCCAGTTTGGGAAACTATCCTAGTGGGATCAGTTTCAACGACAATCGCAATGTGTGCCACTTATCTGTTGCTAAATCTAGCAAGCAAAATTTCAAGTAAATGATTCGAGGATTGAGTCCATGATAATCATGCAATGTGAATTGCATGACCGAGGCTTGCTAGTGCAGCTTCATGAGTCATCTCAGTCATAGTAGGGTGAGCATGAATTGTTCCTGCTATGTCCTCAAGGACTGCGCCCATCTCTAGAGCTAGTGTCCATTCGCCAACTAGTTCTGCGATGTGGGTTCCAACTCCTTGAACACCCAGGACTCTGTGATCATCCTCTCTTGCAACAATTCTAACAAATCCAGCAGTCTTTTCCGCTTCCTGAGTGAGAGCCCTTCCGTTAGCGCCTAGAGGGAATTTTCCAGTAATAACAGGATGTCCAGCATCTTTTGCCTCGTCCGGAGACATACCTACGCTGACAACTTCAGGTTCTGTAAATACAATTGCAGGGACTGCAACAGGATCGTAAATTCTATTCTTTCCTGAAATAATTTCAGCAACCATTTCTCCTTGGAAGGATGCGACGTGTGCCAGCATTTCTCCCAAATCTGTCAAGTCACCAATTGCATAAACTCCTTTCATATTTGTTCGACATTGATTGTCAACCATGACAAATCCTCTCTCATCAAGTTTGACGCCTGTATTCTCAAGACCTTGGCTTCTTGGTTTTCTTCCAACTGTTACAAGGATTTTGTCTGCTTCAATACTTTCAATCTTTGATTCATCATCCGCATGTTTCTTATCAACATACTTGACTGAAATCTTGTCACCTGTTTTTTCAACTCCTTTAGCAAAGACACCAGTCTTGACTGTGATTTTTTGCTTCTTTAATGAAAGTTCTAGAGGTCTTCTCAATTCCTTGTCAAAAATCGGTAGAACTGAATCCATTGCTTCAATTACAGTGACCTTGCTTCCGAGCATTCTGTAGGTTATTCCTAATTCGAGTCCGATGTAACCGCCACCAACAACAACTAGATGCTCTGGTAGTTCTCTCAATTCTAGAGCTTCCTTGGATGAAATCACGTTCTCGTCATATGGCATGAACGGTAATTCAATCGGAATGCTTCCATTAGCGAGAATGACATTTTCTGCTTCAATCAGAACTGCGTCTGAGCCTTCTCCGACCTTGACTGTTTTAGCGTCTTGGAATTCTGCCCAGCCATGAACTAATTCAACGCCAGCCTTGCCAAGTAAGGTTTCAACACCTTTGTTTAGTCTGTCAACAATTCCTTCTTTCCAATCGATCATGCTGCTCATATCTATTTCTGCAGGTCCAGGAATTGTTATTCCTTGGTGACCTGCATCAGTAGCGTACTTCGCTAACTTTTGGAATTGTTGAGCAACACCGATTAGGGCTTTGCTAGGAATACATCCTCTGATTAAGCAAGTTCCACCTGCTCTGCTACCTTCAACGATTATTGTGTTCAATCCTAGTTGTCCGGCTCTAATAGCAGCAACATATCCACCTGGACCTGCTCCCACTACCAATACTTGGCATTTTTTTACTTCCATTTTATTCACCTCAAAGGAAAATCAATGCAGGATTCTCCAGCATTCTCTTAACATCTTGGACTAGCATTGCACCATCCCAACCGTCGATGACTCTGTGGTCAAAGGATGATGAAAGATTCATCATTCTTCTTACTTCTATTCTTCCATCGATAACAACTGCTCTTTCTATTGCTTTGTGGACCCCAAGAATACCGACTTCAGGTTTATTGATAATCGGTGTTGCTCCTAATCCGCCATCTCTTCCAAGGCTAGTGATAGTGAATGTTGAACCGGACAAATCTTCAGCAGATGCAGTTCCATCTCTTGTTGCTACAACAACTCTCATCATTTCACTTGCAGCCTTCCAAATATCCATGGCTTCGACGTGCTTGACCACTGGTACGTACAATCCTCTATCGGTTTGGGTAGCGATTCCCAAGTGGACGCCATCGAATTGTCTGTGCGTATTTCTCTCATCATCGTAGTAATGACCGTTGATTGCTTTCCTCGATTGCAGAGCCTTTCTAAGTGCTAGCATAATGAATGGTAAGAAGGTCAACTTAGGTGCTCCTTCTGGTCTGCTTGCATTCATTGTTTGTCTTAGTTGCTCAAGTTGAGTAACATCCACTTCCTCAAAGTATGAGAAGTGTGGAATTGTTGTGTAAGAAGCAACCATTCCTTGAGCAATTTTTCTACGTAGTCCAATGACCTTGACATCGTTATGTCCTGTTTCTGGTACTCCAATGCTGGAACCTGTGCCAGCCCCACCGCCAGCGATGTGCCTATCCAAGTCAGCATGACTTACTCTTCCTGCAGGGCCGCTTCCTGCAACATGATCCAGCGAAATTCCAGCTTCTCTTGCTCTTTGCCTTACAGCAGGACTTGCAAGTGCCTTGGTCCCTGGGGCTCTAGCTACCGCTACTGGAGCAGGTTCTGGTGCAGGTGCAGCAGCAACTGGTGCAGGAGCCGGTGCTGCCTTTTCTTCCTTGACTTCTTCTTTCACAGGCTCGGGGGCTTCTTTGACCTCTTCCTTTGCTTCTGGTTCTGATTCATCAGCAAGTTCCGATGCATTTCCACCACCCTCAACTTCGAATTCGATACAAACTACTCCTACGGCTAGAATATCTCCGACATCTCCTTTTCTTGTAAGGACTTTACCGTCTACTGGAGATGGAATTTCTACAGTAGCTTTGTCGGTCATTACAGAAAGAATTGGAGTGTCTTCTTTGACAACATCTCCTACGTTGACAAACCATTCAACAACTTCTCCTTCAACAACTCCTTCTCCGATATCTGGTAATTTAAATGCGTATATTCCCATGTTCATTCCTCCTGTGTTCTATTTATTGCATCTGCAATTCTTTGTGGACTTGGCATATAGTCCCACTCAGTTGTATGTGGGAATGGGGTATCCCATCCACAGACTCTTTCGATTGGTGCCTCTAAATGATAGAAGCATCTTTCCTGAATTGAAGCGCTCATTTCAGCACCAAAACCACTTGTCTTAGGTGCCTCGTGAACTATTACACAGCGACCCGTTTTCTTTACAGAGTTTACCACGGTGTCTCTGTCCCAAGGAACTAAAGTTTGCAAATCAATCAGTTCACAATCGACTCCTGATTTTTTGATTGCTTCTTCACAAACGTGGACCATTGTTCCCCAGGCAATTACGGTACAAGCAGATCCTTCTTGCACAATATTTGCTTGTTCAAGTGGAATTGTGTAATGCTCTTCAGGAACCTCTCCCATTGGGTGGTTGTTCCAAGTTGGAACATTGTGTGGGTCTCCGTAAAAAGGTCCCCTGTAGCATCTTTTTGGCTCAAAGAAGATTACTGGATCGTTGCACTCTATTGCGCTTGCAAGAAGCCCTTTGGCATTGTAAGGATTAGAGCAGTATACAACCTTGATACCAGGAGTGTGAGTGAATTGAGCCTCTGGTGATTGAGAGTGGTGATGTCCACCCTTGATTCCACCACCAGCAGGTGTTCTAATTGTGACAGGAGTGGAATACTCTCCACCAGATCGATGCCTTAATTTTGCAATTTCATTAACGATTTGATCATAGGCAGGGAATATGTAATCTGCGAATTGCATTTCGACTACTGGTCTTAGTCCATTCAATCCCATTCCAAAAGCAACCGCTGCAATTCCACCTTCTGCAAGAGGTGAATCGAATACTCTGTGTGCTCCAAACTCTTCTTGCAGTCCGGCAGTTACTCTGAATACGCCACCGAAGTATCCAACATCTTCACCAAAAATTACGACGTTTTCATCGTTTTCAAGCTGATTTTTCAAGGCAGAGTTCAAGGCTGCTATCATGTTCATTTTTGCCATCATAGTCACCTCACTTACCTAATTCCTCTCTTTGTTCTTGGATGTGCCAAGGAACCTCTTCGTAAACTTCAGTGAAAATGGTACTCGCTGGCGGGTATGGACCGTTTGCTAGATCTCCAAACTCACAAGCTTTCTTGTAAGCAGTCATCACTTCGTCATCGATTTTCTGGATGAGTGCATCGTGTTGATTAGAATCCCAAATGCCAATTTTTTCCATATGTTGTTTTAATCGGTCAATCGGGTCACCGCCGGGCCATAATTCGTGCTCATTTTGTGGGCGGTATGCGCTTGGGTCATCACTTGATGAGTGAGCGCCAGCTCTGTATGTGTAGACTTCGATGTGGGTTGCTCCCAAGCCTGCTGCTGCTCTTTTCCTAGCCCATTTTGTTACAGAATATAGGGCAAGGAAGTCATTTCCGTCTACTCTGAAAGATGGTATGTCATATGCTAGTCCTCTTTCTGCGAAGGTTCTTCCACCTGTTGCTAAATTCTTGTGAGTTGAAATAGCCCATTGATTGTTAACTACATTTAGGATAACTGGTGCTTTGAATGTGGAAGCAAAGTTGAGACCATAGTGGTAATCTCCTTGAGCGCTTGTTCCATCACCTAACCAGGTAATACACACCTCATCTAAGCCTTTGTAAGCGCTAGCCATCGCTACTCCAACCGCTTGAGAGAACTGTGTTCCTACAGGTGAAGAAATGGAGATAAATCGACCCTCTTTCCAAGTATAATGGACAGGCATTTGCCTTCCTCTAACGTTGTCCTCGGTATTTCCAATACAGTGGCATATCATGCTCACCATGTCTCTACCTCTAACGAATTGTGCTCCTGGTTGCCTGTATGACGGGAATAACCAGTCTTGTGTTTCAAGTGCCATTGTTTGTGCTATTGCGACGGCTTCTTCACCAAATGACCTCATGTAAAATGACAACTTACCAGTCCTTTGCATTTTGATCATTCTATCGTCAAAAACCCTGAGCCTAAGCATATATTCAAGTCCGAGTTTTAGTGAATCCTCATCTAATTGAGGGTCCCACTCTCCTGATGCATTGCCAGCATCATCCAGGACTCTAACAAGACCCTTTGCGTGAGCCATTGTATCATCTGCAGTTGCCTTGATTGGGTCTGGCATCCCTAAATCGCCGGGTTGCTCTGTGAAACCCTTGGCGAAAACCGGCTCATCACCTGGCCTGAAAGGAGCAGTCCCGACTGTGTAAGGGGCGGTTGTTGCAGTTGTTCTTTCGCCCATTAGTATACCCCATCAATTGTGTGTCTTAAGGCGTGTGGGTTGATTGTCTTGGTTAGGATTGACCATAACAAAAGCTTCTGGTATTACTTCAGTGTTATTTTTATCGTGCAGTTTTCTATAAAGATAGCCAGCCTTGAATGATGATCTCACGAGTGGACCACTCGCTACCCCCAAGAATCCCATGTCGATTGCTGCTTTGCCCCATTGATCGTATAATTCAGGTTCGGGGAACCTATCTACTGCTAGGTGTTTAGAGGACGGTGCGAGATATTGACCTAGTGTAATCAAATCAACACCTGCTTGAGCACAAAGTTCCATTGCTTGTACTATTTCTTCGTCGGTTTCACCAAGGCCAACCATTATCGATGTTTTTGTGAAAATATCAGGTCTGATTCTTTTTGCTTCCCTTAATATCATGAGTGATTGTTCAAAGGAAGCCCTGTGATCTCTGACAGTTTTGTCAAGCCTTGGGACGCATTCGACGTTGTGTGCAAAGACACTCAGCGGAGAATCCTTGAGGAGCAATTCCAAGGCTTGGACATCGCCTGCTAGGTCTGAGCATAGTAATTCTAAAGTGACATTTGGAGTTGTTTTTGCAACCTCATCTATGCAATCTTTGTAATGTTGTGCTCCAGAATCTGCTAGATCATCACGATTTACTACAGTTATCACAGCATGCCTCAGAGGCATAGAGGCAACCGCTTGAGCAAGATGTTTTGGCTCCTCAACGTCAAGCGGTGGAGGTCTTTTTATGGTTCCAACAGCACAAAATCTGCACCCCCTGGTACATTCTTGTCCAGCGATCATGAATGTAGCATCGCCGCTAGACCAACAATCGTGAATGTTAGGGCATCTGGCTTCTTCACAAACTGTGTGTAGCATGTTGTCCTTTACACTTGCTTTGGTGTCAAGGAAAATTTTCTGTTGCTCGCCGCTTGGTAGAGATGTTCTAAACCAGTCTGGTAGCCTTCTTGACCTTGGTTTGGGAGAATCAGCTTGCGCCATTTTTAGGGTTCTGACACCCGATGACTTTTCTCCCATGACCTTTCCACTTCAAGGCAAATCAAAAACTTGTGCTATTGCCAGAGTTTCCTGAAATTACGGAACAAGCATTCATGTATCGTGACTATGTGGTATATTTGTGTCACAAAAAATAGCATTGGTTACTGGTGGCGCCAAAAGAATTGGTGCTAGGATCTGCACTGATTTGGTAAATGAGGGCTGGCATGTAATTCTTCACTACAATCGTTCCCTTGAACCCGCCCAAGATTTAGCAAATGAAGTCGGTGCTGAAAATTTTACTTTGTTACAGGCCGATTTCACCAATCATGAAGAAGTAAAAAAATTCGCTTGCGCTGTGAAGAATCTTGAAGTGGTAAATTCGTGCGGCGGTCTTGATTTAATCGTGCACAATGCCTCTATATTCTATACTACTGAAGCCACTAACTTCGATTGGTCCGAGTCGGAGAACTATTTTGCAATCCATCATAATTCTCCCGCACTAATTAATTCAATTTTGTTTGAATCATTGAAGAAAAAATCTGGTTCTGTTGTAGGCATAATTGATACTAGCCAAGGAAAGGGTTGGAAGAATCTTGGAGTTTATTCAGCAAGTAAAGTTGCCTTGAAACAAAATCTTCTTTCTGCAGCAGTTGAGTTCGCTCCGAGTGTCCGGGTGAACTGTGTTTGCCCTGGTGCGATTATGTTAGCGGATTGGGAAGAGGAAAACGAGAACGATTTAGTTGAAAAAATCCCACTAAAAAGACTCGGCAATCCCTCAGATATCTCCTCTGCAGTGATATTCTTAGCTAATTCTGGATACATTACTGGACAGTCAATATATGTTGACGGCGGATGGTCTATTTCTTAGGGATTAGTTGAAAAACCTGTTACTTTGCCCCTTAGGTTACACACGGGGGTGGCTGAGTTGGTCAAAGGCGCCGGGCTTAAGATCCGGTCCGTAATGGTTCGTGGGTTCGAATCCCATCCCCCGTACCAATAATCACTTGCTTACGGTGATGTTTAATCGTAATCAGTATGCTTTGTTTGTGCACAAAGTAAGCAAAACCGTTTAACACCCAATCGATTAGGGCATAGTGGTGAAGAGATGCTGATAAGCAAAAACACGGTTAGTTTTTCCTCATTGCTTTCTGCAATCGTTGTTCTATTTTTCATGGTTTCATCCACTTCATTAGTGCCCTATACATCTAATGATAACGGAGTAGCTACACTAGAAGATGAAACCATTGTTAGTCAAGTACCTAGTAACTTGGAGAATTACCGCCTATACCTTGGAGAGGAAAATTCCACCATGGGAGGGGATGGATCGATCACCACCGAAGAGCCTGACGGTTCTGGGCAGCAAGAAATAAGCGCTCTTGGAGGGGTGGATTTTAACTCTGTTGAAATGATTTCAGATTTACAAATTTACGGACAAGGGTCTGATGGCGATGAAATCCAGCTCTCTATATATCTCAAATTCACAGGTAATCAAAACGCAACAGCTGATGTAGATTTTTCCCTTAAATCAGGGGGAACTCAAGTTGCAAGCGAATCGATTACCCTTGAAGACGCTTGCACACAAGGGGGATTGTTTGGTGGGGGAGATTGTTCTTGGACCATTAACGAGATATTCTTCGATGTGCTAACAGAAGGCTTCACTGTAGAACAAGGAAAGCAACTCAAATTGACCGTTGACGCCCAAGTCTCGGGTTGTCAAGGAGGGGGAAACCCGGTTCCAGGACAAGATGGTGGCGGTGATTGCGATGTGGAAATAGCATTCGGTGACATAGAGGGAACGAACAGTTACTCACGATTAGAGGTCAAAGCAAATGCTCTCGCAGATTCCAGTGTAAAAATCCACAGACCAGGAGCATCATGGCTAGACCAAGAAGTTACTGAGTGGTCTCCAAATCACAGACCCGATTACAGAGCAATGCAATTTTCTGTTGACGTTAGAAATGCCTTCGGAAGAAGTGATATCGACTCTGTTAGACTGTTAATGAGTACTCCAACTGGTGCAACAACTGTTTTTGACAAGGAATTTACAAGCAATGAATTAAGACTTGATAATAATGGTCTGGTGGGCAATTTTACCTTCACTTATGATTCCGGCATAGATGCGGGTCAGTATCCAATATCACTTGAGATAAGAGATGTTCAAGGTCACCAAGTATTGTTCCAACATCCAGATGGAGTCACTATGGTTGAGCATGATATTTTCTTAACCTTGCCAACAAACCAACCTGATGTCGTCAGAATCGCTCCCGGGCAGACTTCTTCTGTTGAATTCATGGTAGAACACACAGGTTCAGCGGGAAAAGCAATGGATGTTAGGTTTGAGGTCACGTCTTACATTCCAAATTCATGGTCGGACCCGTTATGGGATACCCCTTCAGTTTACTCATTATCTGGAGGTGGAGCTATAGCGAGGCCTATATTGAGCATCGATGTTCCTGATGCAGATCTAAGTGACGCTCCTGATAGGCTAGAGATTGAGGCTCATGCATTCGCAGAAAATTCAGAAGGGCAAACAGTACAGGTTGCAGTTGAGACCATAGTTTTGGACATTGAGGAGGTTGGAGTGTACTCTCCTCCAAGAGTGTCAGTCTACGAAGATGTGGAACAACAAATTCAAATCGCAGATTCAGACAGACCTGAAATTTATGATTCAAACTTATCGCATTATATAGATTCTAGCGAAGAGGGAGATTTCTACATGGATATCCTCAATTCTGGTTTTGACACTGACACATTCAGAATCAGGGTTATTCAAATTCCAGATGGATGGCAGTATCGGTTATTCGATAACGCAACTGGTAGTGAGTTGGCTGAAGAGGGAATACACTCTGTGACTCCTTCAATTGGGTCACAACAAATCCTCGGAGTTAAACTAATTCTTTACCCACCTGCAGACAGAGATTCACAAGATATCGGTATGGTTTCTATGTCTGTTTCTAGTTCTGGAGATTCAGAGTTGAAGAGTAATATTGATTTCACAATTCACAGAACTTTTGGAGTACTTGCAGAAGTTATCTCAGATTCTGATGCACAGCAACTTGGTCGGGTGGAAAATTTAGATCCTCGTGACACAGTAAATTTCGGAATCAGAATAACAGATTCGGGAGATTCTGCCTCACAGACTACATGGAAAATAATTTCTCCTGAGAACTTGCCTGAGAATACTCAAAATGGGTCTATTTATGGATCATGGACATATGAGTTGACGGACGAGACCGGTGAATCTGTAACCGTTCTTCGCTTGAATTCAGGAGAGTTTGGCGATATCTCCCTATCAATAGAGCTAGGAAATCAAGTGACTGCTGGAATTCACGTCATTTACCTAAGGGTAACTGAAGAAGGCGTAGATGAAGACGATAATCCTAGGTACTTTGATCTACCACTAACACTGGAAGTAGAAGAAGAGGTTAGAGAGCAAAACTTAGAGATAACTCAAGTAAGCCCCGAGCCGAAATTTGGTAATGGAGTAACCGAAACCATAGAGTACAGAATTGATAATCAAAACAACATTCCATTGAATGTATTTATCACCACAGTCGAGCCAAATGGTTGGACTTCTGAACTTAAAGCAAGTGCTGAGCAAAATGGCGGTAGTTTCCTATTGTTGACTATTGATGCTTATGGGACTGAGAACTTCAATGTGGACATAACTCCTCCTGAGAGCACAAAGAACGGCGAGGAAATAACTTTCAGGATAGAAGTTACTCCAATGGATGAAAGCGCTCCATACGGGCCCGAATACATACAATATGGTGATTTCAACTACCTTACTAGCTGTAGCGGATTAGCATGTTTAATCAACGAAATTACCAATCCATCTCAAACTACCATTGCATTGATGGTTTTAGGTGCAATTTTGGTTCTCTATTGGGTAAACAGTGCTGCTAAGAATAGAGCAAATAGAGCTGCAGGTTTAGTTGTGAAGGAATTTGAAGAAAGCGTGGAATCACTGGAAGAAGAGCAAGCAGATTCTGAGATTCCTGAACCAGTAAAAATGGAAGAGGAAGAAGATGATGATTTAGAGCTTCTAGAAGAATTGGAAGACCTCTAAATCGTCCTTAGAATTACTTTATTTTCTGTCGGTGTATGAACAACGCACCATTTCCCTTATGAGTCATAAGTGTGAGGCGCATTTGGTAATAGCCATGCGTATGCTTTCTCCATCCACCAGCGCGCAACAAAAACTTGCTATATCTGGGGCAAAACAGAAGATATCCTCACTGAGTTTGGTGACGATAATGCTTCTTTCACTATTTGCCACCATACAAATAGGAATCAACCAAGTCAGTGCAGCATCAGACCAAGATGGAGATGGTCTGACCTATGGTTTGGAGTATTTGATGAACACAGCTCCAAATGACCCGGATTCTGATAACGATGGTCTGCCCGATGGATGGGAATGGATGCATGGTTTGGATCCTCTATCTGCTAACAACGCAGATGGAGCGGTTGGGGACCCTGATGGAGATGGAATGTCGAATCTTCAGGAGTATACTTACCTGATGCCTAGCGGCTGGGATTCATCTAATACTCCTTCAGTTCTAGACAACGGAGTTTGGTGGAATGGCACAGTTCCAACAAATGACTGGAACGAAGAAGGTGCCCTTGTTTACAATCAACCTGCCTGTGGTAGTACTGGTTCTGATGGAACTGGTAACACTATCCTTTGTGATGAAGACCCAGTTGGAAATATCTGTACTAACGGATTTGATGACGACAAAGATGGGCTAGTAGACAGTGCTGACCCGGATAACGATGGAGACGCAGATTGTTCAAGCGATGATGATGATGGAGATGGTATTGCAGACGAGGACGTAGCCGGCTGGGACACCGATGGTGACGGAATGCCTGACGGTTGGGAAGTTTCATACGGTCTAAACGCAACCTCAGCATCTAACGATGATGGAGCAAATGGAGACCCCGATGGAGATGGATTGAACAACCTCTATGAATACGTGAATCCTTCATGGACAACATTGTGTAACGGTGTTCCTTGCTGGAATCCCGGACCTAACGGTCAAGTTACAGAAACCATTTCACCATGTGACCCTGTTACAGGCATCGGTCCTGGTGGATGCGCAACCCTAACTGCGGAAGTAGATGGAATAACCTCGACCAATCCCACTCGTGCAGACACTGACGGTGATGGTCTGAATGATTCTTACGAGGCTCTTACTCTGCTGACTGACCCTACATCTTCAGATACCGATAGCGATGGAATAAGCGATGGAGTAGAGGTTGGCTCAGCCTACGGACAGCCAGCCCAATCCAGCAATCCAAGAGATAACAACACTGATGGGGACGCATTTGATGATGGAGATGAGGATAAAAACGGAAACGGTATCTTGGATGCAGGAGAGACAGACCCGACAAGAAGGGAGGATGCCGGAGATTTCGATAATGATGGAATCCAAAACTGGGAAGAAAACTTGTCATGTACTGCTTGGGATATTGCAGATACAGACTTTGGTGGAGTAAATGACGGAGATGAAAGAAATGTTAGCCACGGAACAGACCCGTGTGATTCTCTTACCGACTTCAAGACCACTATTTCTAACTGGAATTCATTTACCTCACAGTTAACTTTGACAGATGGATCTGGGTTCAATCCTTCAGGAGGTGTCGGTTGGTATAATTCAAGTGGAACCTGGAGTGCATTTTCCTATATTGCCGTAGTAAATAATGTACTACAACAGGTATCTCCTGGACCCGCAAACGGTGTTACAGAAGTAGCAAATAGAAACGGTTCTTTCTGTCATACATCTGCGACAAATGATGGGACAATTTCTACAACCCGAAATTACTGTGATGATGATTATACAGATGGAGATGGCGATGGACTTGCTGACTGGGAAGAACTTCTTGGTACATATGGATGGTTCAGTAATCCCACTCTAGTCGACACCGATGCTGATGGAGTTCCTGATTTCCAAGAAGCAGTTTTGGATAACACCGACCCTAATGATCCGTGTTTGAATCTTTTAGACTCTGACGGAGATGGACTGAACAATTACTTCGAAAACTCCACTGGTTGTACCCTTGATTCCTTAGGAATTACAAATGGTTCAAGCGATATATGGGTTACTGGATGGGACCAGATAGATACCGATAACGGTGGAGTTGGAGACAGAGATGAATACTTTGATGGAACCAATCCTGAAAACGATCCGAGTGATGATTTACTTCCCGATGACTTTGATGGCGATGGTATACCGGATGCTGTTGAAAATGCATCCAGCACAGA
>MDTD01122016.1_pt1 | contig 37657 bp, 31 predicted proteins | sample 811221 | NCBI WGS metagenome assembly MDTD01 (sample SAMN05326646, study PRJNA326480) | marine metagenome | isolation source: seawater | place: Pacific Ocean: South West | collected 2011
AATCTTTTCTAGAATTTTGGCAAATATGAACTTATCTTGAATAATAAACCTTTTAAAATATAACAAAATGCAAAACAATAAAATGGATAGACCATTCTTAATTGGAGATAGAATTTATCTTCGTCCACTAGATATTGATGATGTAGATGGCCCATACTTACACTGGGTGAATAACGAAGAAATAATAAGTAGTTTGGAGTCTCTTTATCTTCCAACTTCACGACAACAATTAGTAGATTATTTAAGTAGTGTAATTAATAATAAAGACATTGTTTTCCTTGCAATTATAGAAACGCAAACAAATAAACATGTTGGTAATATTAAATTAGGCCCTATAGATTGGATAAAAAGAAAAGCAATTTATGGAAGAATGATTGGGGATAAAGAAAGTTGGGGTAAAGGTTATGGGACTGAAGCTGCGAGATTAATTATTAAATATGGTTTCGAAAGATTAAATCTGCATAAAATTGGGGCCATGGCATTAATTGTAAATAAAGGTTCTATTAAATCCAATCAAAAGGCTGGTTTGAAAATAGAGTGCACAATACCTGAAGAGGTATTTAGAAATGGAAAATGGATAGACTGTGTATCCTTATCAATAACAGAAAACGAATATTTTAATTCAGTTAAACCAACATTGAAAAACAGCACAAAATAATCAAAATTTACCTATTAAGAATAATGTATTATTCAATATCGATCATTAATCATGGAGTTTTTTTTTAAAATGCATTTCAATATTTTATAATCAGCATAAGTTAATATGGGGTATTATGAAATTCAAAAAAATCATGGAAAGTAAATGGTGGACTTTTGATGAAATTGAAGCGGATAATATAATTTCTTAAATCGGTAAAAACAATAGAAAAATAGATATATTTTAATTTAGCAATTATCGCATTATATATATGAGTAATAAGATAATTTTAGGTACTGTTCAGTTTGGTATCAACTATGGTATAAATAATATTTCCGGAAAACCGTCAAAAAAAAAAGTTTTTGAGTTGCTTGAATACGCCTTAAATAAAGACATTAAAACACTTGATACAGCTGATGCCTATGGAAATGCCACTGAATTATTAGGAAATTATAATAATTCTAATTTTTCACCTTTTTTAATAAATACTAAATTTAATAAGAGCGATCTTTCTATTCAAAAACAACTAGAAGTCTCCTTAAACTCTTTAAAAATTAATCAAATAAACACTTATTTTTACCATAGTTTTGATGACTTTAAGTTATTTCCAGAGATATTATTTGAATTGATAGAATTAAAAGAACAAAACAGAATAAAAAAAATTGGTGTATCAGTTTATGGTAATAGTGAATTTCAATTGGCTATTGATACTATTGAAATAGATGTTATTCAATTACCATTTAACTTATTAGATAACTTATCACAAAGAGGAAAACTAATTGAAGAAGCCAAAACAAAGGGTAAAGAGATTCAAGTTCGCTCTGTTTTTCTCCAAGGCTTATTTTTTAAAAATACAAAACAATTACCAAACAGCATAAAAAGTTTAAAACCGTATCTAGAAGAGATTCTTATCATAGCAAAAGAAGCCAATATTCCCATTGAAAATTTAGCACTTCAATATGCTCTTCAGTACAAAGAAATTGATAATGTTATTATTGGCGTAGACAATGTTGAACAATTGGAAAGAAATTTATCCTTTTCTAATATTAAACTTCCTTCTGAAGTTGTTAAGGCAATAAATAAAATTAATGTTAAAGAAACAGAATTGCTTTATCCAAAAAATTGGTAGAAAATGAAGATATTGGCTATAACACAGGCACGTATTGGTTCAAGAAGACTTTTTAAAAAAATTCTGTTAAAAGTTAAGAGCAAATCTTTATTAGAAATTCATCTTGAAAGGATCATGAAATCTAAAAAAATAAATAAATTAATGTTAGCTACCACGAATGAATTACATGTTGAAAAGATTACTAAAATATGTAAAAAATTAGATGTTAATTATTATAAAGGATCAACAAATAATGTTCTAGATCGTTTTTATAATGCTTCTAAAGACGAAAATCCTGATTGGATTGTTAGATTAACTTCGGATTGTCCTTTAATTGATCCTGAATTAATAGATAAAATTATTGATTATGTTGTAAGTCAAGATGTTGATTATGGATCAAATATATTAATTGAAAAATTCCCCGATGGTCAAGATGTTGAAGTCTTTAAATTTTCAGCATTAAAAAAGGCCTGGGAAAATGCAAAATTACAGTCCGATAAAGAACACGTCACTACTTTCATTAGAAATAATTCTGATTTTAATAAGAAGAAATTATTTAAAGCTGTAAATTATTTAAGTAAAAAAGATTTTTCAAAAATTAGAATGACAGTTGATCATCCAGAAGATTTTGAATTAATTAAAATTTTAATTAATAATTTAGGTCTTGATAAAAGCTGGTTTGAATATACACATTACATAATAAACAACAATCTTCAAAAAATAAATAGTGATATAACTAGAAATGAAGGATTGATTAAATCATTGTCGAATGATTAACAAAGGAAAAGGTCAAAGACTATATAAAAAGGCAAAAAAATTAATACCAGGTGGAACTATGCTTTTATCTAAAAGGCCTGAAATGTTTCTTCCTGAAAATTGGCCAGCCTATTATTCAAAGGCAAAAGGATGTAAAGTATGGGATTTGGATGGAAAAGAATATATAGATATATCCATAATGGGAATTGGCACAAATACACTTGGTTATGGAAATGATGATGTAGATAAAGCTGTAAGCAAAGTAATTAGAAATGGTAATATGAGTACTCTTAATTGTCCAGAGGAAGTATCATTAGCAGAAAAACTTGTAGAAATAGATCCTTGGGCTGATATGGTCAGATTTGCAAGAAGTGGTGGAGAGGCAAATTCTATTGCAATTAGAATTGCTAGAGCTGCATCAGGAAAAGACAATGTAGCAATTTGTGGTTATCATGGATGGCATGATTGGTATTTATCAGTAAATCATAATGGGGATGACGAGCTTTCAAAACATTTACTCTCAGGACTTAGTGTATCAGGTGTCCCAAAAAATTTAAAGAATTCTGCTTTCCCTTTTAATTATAATGATTACGATGAATTATTATCAATAGTAAAAAATAATGATATAGGAGTTATTAAAATGGAGGTTATTAGAAATTTTGGTCCGGAAAATAATTTTTTACAAAAAGTAAGAAATCTTGCAACTAAAGAAGGAATTGTATTAATTTTTGATGAATGTACGTCTGGATTTAGAGAAACTTATGGTGGAATTCATAAAAAATATTGTGTTGAACCTGATTTAGCTATATATGGTAAAACACTCGGAAATGGTTACGCAATAAATGCAATCGTTGGCAAGAGATCTGTAATGGAGGCCTCACAAAAGACATTCATCAGTAGTACTTTTTGGACGGAAAGAATAGGTCCAACAGCTGCATTAAAAACACTTGAAATAATGAAAAAAATAGAATCATGGAAAATCATTACTTCAAAAGGATTATTAGTTCAAAAAAAATGGAAAAAATTAGCTGACAATTATAATTTATCAATTGATGTTACTGGTCTGCCTGCAATTTCCACTTATTCATTTAATTCAATGAATTCTTTAAAGTATAAAACGTTAATCACTCAAGAAATGCTTAAAAAAGGAATTTTAGCATCGACACATTTTTATGCTTGTATAGAACATTCTAATGAAAATATTTCAACATATTTTACAGCTTTGGATGAGGTTTTTAAGTTAATTTACGAATGTGAGTCTGAAACCAAAAATATAGATAATTTACTAGAAGGACCTGTATGTCATAGTGGATTTGAAAGATTGAACTAATTGCAAATTATTAAAATGTATAATTGTATTGTTGTTTTAGCTCATGAAATGAATAGCATTGGCGAACTAAATGAGGAATCAAAATCAAGGTTGAATTTAGCCTCTGAAATATTTTTTAATAAAAATATTAATGCAATAATTACATCCGGTTGGAACTATAGAAAAGATTGTTCTTTGTTTATCGCAGATGTATTTAAAATGGAATTAATAAAAAAAGGTATTCCTTCAAAATATATTTTTAAAGAATTAAAGTCAAAAGATACAGTAGGGGATGCTTTTTTTATAAAAAAAAATATATTGAGAAAAAAAAACTGGAATAAAGTTTTAGTAATTACTAGTGATTATCACGTAGAAAGAACTAAAATAATTTTTGATTTTATATTAGGAAAATCATATACTATTGATGTTATTGGTTCTAAAGGTTTTTCAAATGATATTAAAATAAAAAATGAAAAGAAATCTTTAATTGCATTTAATAAAACTTTCAAATTATCTGAGCCAGGAGATGATAAAATGATAGGTTATTGTTTAAGAAATTTTCACCCTTTTTATAAAAATGAAATAGTGTAATTATTAGATTATGAATATTTTGTTATTAGGTCCTAAAAATTCACTTATAATTAATTTTTTAGAATCATGTAATGATAGTGTCACTCAAGTTTCAAAAAAAATTAATGAAGACTATGTTAAATCTAATAATTTTAATTTTTTAATTAGTTATGGATATAGATATATAATTGATGAAAAAGTTTTAAAATTATTTAAAAATAATGCTATTAACTTACACATATCACTTCTTCCTTATAACAGAGGATCAGATCCAAATTTTTGGAGTTTTATAGATAATACACCAAAAGGTGTTAGTATTCATCTTATTGATAAAGGAATTGATACTGGAGACATTCTATTTCAAAAAGAAGTTTTTTTTAAATCTAAAAACGAAACATTACATACAACTTATGAAACTTTACAGAAAACTATTCAAAATTTATTAATAGAAAAATGGTTATTAATCAAAAATGGCCAGTATAAATTATCGAAACAAATTGGTTTTGGGAGCTATCATAATTCTAATGATAAAAATAAATATAATTACTTGTTGGAAAAAGACGGATGGAATACTAAAATTTCAAAATTAAATATATTATAAAATGAAAATAGGAAATATAGACTTAAGCAAATCTAAAAAAACACTAATTATTGCAGAACTATCTGCAAATCATAATCAAAACTTAGATACTGCTATTGAAACTATAAAAGCAGCAAAAAGAGCTGGTGCAGATTGTATAAAGCTTCAAACTTATACAGCAGACACTTTAACTATTGATTCAAATAAAGAAGATTTTATAATAAAAGGATCAATTTGGGAGGGTGAAACTTTTTATAATTTATATAAGAAAGCTTACACACCGTGGGAATGGCATGAGACTTTATTTAAAGTAGCAGAAAAGGAAGGTTTAATATGTTTTTCTTCACCTTTTGACAAGTCTTCAGTTGATTTTTTAGAAAAATTTTCTGTACCTGCATATAAAATTGCTTCATTTGAGATTACAGATATTCCTTTAATAGAGTATGTTGCTTCAAAAGCTAAACCAATAATTATTTCAACTGGAATTGCAGAAAAAAAAGATATTGAATTAGCAATAGATGCTTGTAAAAGATCTGGAAATAGTAATATTGCCTTATTAAAATGCACTTCAAGTTATCCAGCACCAATCGAAGAAGCAAATTTATCAATGATTAAAGATATTGCTAGTCGTTATAATACTATAACTGGATTATCTGATCATACATTAGGACCATTATCACCAGTTATTGCTACTTCATTAGGAGCTAGAATAATTGAAAAACATTTTATTTTAGATAGATCAGTCGGAGGGCCTGATGCTTCTTTTTCAATGAATGAAATTGAATTTAAAGAAATGGTAGAGTTAGTAAGAAAAACTGAAGTTTTAATTGGAAATATTGATTATTCATTGACTAAAAAACAAAAAGATGGAAGAATTTTTTCAAGATCTTTGTACGTAATTGAGGATATCAAAAAAGGTGAAATATTTACATCTAAAAATATTAGATCAATTAGACCCGGGTATGGATTACATCCAAAATATTATTCAAAAGTTATCGGAAAAAAATCTAAGTTTAATATTCAAAAAGGTGAAAGATTATTAGAAAAATATTTTTAATTATAAATAATATTTTAAAAATACTTACATGCTAGATATTTCAAGAAAACTTTACGCAATCCTTGATAATAAAGAGAGAAAAGAGGCCCTTATACTTTTCATTTTGATGCTCTTTACTGGCCTGATAGGGGTGGCTGGAGTTGCTTCAATTCTCCCTTTTTTAGAAGTTTTGGCCAACCCAGATGCTATTGGATCGAAGGAATATCTGTCTTGGGCTTATCATGCTTTCGGGTTTAAGAGTAACTATTCTTTTTCGATTTTTTTGGGGTGTACAACTTTTGTTGTGGTAATATTAGGAATTGGACTGCAGGCTCTAACTCATCACAATACAGTACGTTATACTTTTATGCGAGGATATGACTGGAGTTCGCGTCTCATGGAAGCCTATTTCTCCCGTCCCTACTTCTGGTTTTTAAATCGCCATAGTGCAGATCTTGGTAAATCAATTTTATCGGAAGTGGAACAAGTAATTCACTATACACTACTCCCGTCTCTTCAATTTTTGAGCGGCGTACTTCAGTCATTCTTTTTGGTTGTGCTTCTGCTCATCGTTAACCCACTAGTCGCAATTATGTCTTTTGTGATTCTTGGCTCAACCTATGGGATTGTTTATTTGAGGTTGAAGCAATATTTAGAAAATATCGGAAAAAGAAGAATCAGGGAGAATCAACTGCGCTTCGAGATTTCTAATGAAGCTTTTGGTGGAATCAAGGAGGTGAAAGCAGCAGGTTTAGAATCCGGTTATATTGCAAGTTTTAGAAAAGCGGCCTTACAATATGCCAAGTATAGGTCGCACGTTGGTATTATCAGTATTATTCCTGGATTTGTAATTCAAGCTATAGCTTTTGGTGGTATATTGATTGCATTGATGTTTCTTCTTATCTCTCAAGGAGGAAATCTATTAGAAGTGATACCTGTTATGGGAATGTTTGCTTTTTGTGCTTTACGTTTATTACCTATACTAAGCATGCTTTATCAGTCACTTACAAAAATGAGATCCGGAAAGCCGGCTTTGGATTTATTTTATAAAGATTTATTCGAAGTGGTTCCTGAGGCTACTGGTTTAAATACAACTAAAACACAATCAGATATTTTTCCTATGAAGTTTTTAAATTATATTGAGTTGAAGCAAGTCATATACTCGTATCCGAAAGCTCAAAGATCTGCCTTAAAAAATATTAATCTAAAGATCAAAGCAAATACCACCGTCGGCTTTGCAGGATCAACTGGTGCAGGTAAAACTACAGCCGTAGATATAATTCTCGGTCTACTTCTTCCACAAAAAGGGGAGCTTATTGTTGATGGTAAGTCTATTAAATCAGATAATCTTATTTCCTGGCAGCGAACGATAGGTTATGTGCCTCAGTCTATTTTTCTCGCTGATGATACAGTTAAGGCTAATATTGCTTTTGGTATCCCGACTAATCAAGTGAATCATGCAGCAGTAATCCGAGCTGCTAAAATTGCCGAACTACATGAATTTATAAAAAGCGATCTAAAAGATGGTTATGATACTACTGTTGGAGAAAGGGGAGTGAGATTGTCAGGTGGACAGCGTCAGCGTATAGGTATTGCCAGAGCGATGTACCATAACCCTGATATTTTGATTATGGATGAAGCGACATCTGCCTTGGATAATTTGACTGAGCAGGCTGTTATGAGTGCTATAAAGAAACTAAGCAAGGAGAAGACTATCATTATGATAGCCCATCGCTTGAGCACTATGAAAAATTGTGACACCATCTTTTTATTTGAAAAAGGAAAAATGATAAATCAAGGAAAATATGAAGAACTACTAAGTACTAGCACTTTTTTTAAAAAAATGGTTGAAGCTAACGAGAAGCTAAATTAAACGTTTCAAAAAATAAAAAAAGAAAACACAAGGTAAAGTCTGATTATACTTTTGTGAAATATATCATGTCATATAAACTAAAGAATTGTGGCTATTTATATTAAAATTTAAAGCTTAAATTCAACGAGCAATATGAATAAAAAATCTATAAAAAATACTATTTATTTTTTATGTTCTCCAAGTTTAGGTCTTTTGGATAATTGGTTACCTATAATTTGGAATTTAAAAAATAAGCGGAATGATTTAAAATTCATTATAATTTTTCCTAAACCAAATATTATTAGACAGATTAGTTTATCAAATATCTTGATCATTTTGGGCTCGAAAATTTTTGATAATATCGTACTCAAAACCGAGGGAGGATCTTGGGTTATTGCCGATTCTTTTTTAAATGCAATAGAGAATAATAAAAAATCAATATTTGAAAAGATTTTAATTAAGATCATTTTAAAATTGAAAAAAATGAAAATTACCAAAATTGCCGGGAATATAATTCATTTTTTATATGCACAATATAGTGGTTATATAAACCGTAAATTTCAATTTAGCTGGCAATTAGTTGAGGAAAATGGTTTATGTATACTTTACGATATTTATGATGAATCAAAACCTTATAATTTAGAATTGATGAAGAACTTTCATGAGCTCCCTAAATTTTCTATTCAACATGGAATAAATATAAATGAAGGAGGTGTTTTAAGTATAACTAAAAAACTATTTAGTAAAAATTTAAGAAAAGATGTAAAAGCATATTTATTTTCTTCAATGGAGGTTCCAATATATAAGCATAAATATGCTATTGATAATTCTTCAATGCAAATTATTGGTATTCCTAGGCACAACCCTGACTGGATGGAATTTATAAGATCAAATATTCCCAAAGAAAATAATGAAATTAATTTGCAGGACAATGGTTCGATTTTTATAATCTCAAGGCCAGGCGGAACGAATTATTTTCCTTATGAACGTAAAAAGAAAGCTCTGGAAGATATTAAAAGGTTAGCCTGGAAAGATTTGAAAAAAAATATTATAATTAAATTACATCCAAAAGAAAGAAAAGAAGGAATTTACGAAGAGGTGTTTGGCACTGATACTTACGGATATAATTGGGTTTATTCTGATAATCATCCATTTGTTTTGGCCGAAGATAGTGATTTTGCAATAAGTTTTTATTCTGGTGTTGTTATAGACATGCTTGCCTTGGGCATACCTACAATTGAATATCTTGACTTAAGAGGAATTCCTGAGTATGATAATGATGAATCTCTTCGAGACAAAATGGATCACCCTGTTTTTAGTTACAGATACTTAAATCTAGTTTTAGGAACAAGTAATTACGAAATGATGAGAGCACATGCAAAGGAAATAATGAATAATCGTGAGAATGTATTGTATAAACTGCAGAAAAAATACAATGAGCTTTTTCCTACTATTAAAAATATAAATAATAAAATTGCACAGGATATTCTAGATGTTAGTGACAAAAAAGTATCTAAGTATTAATTTTAATCGATATTTTTGCTACCAATAGAAAACATAATTCATGATCTTTGTAACAAATTCTAGTGGAATTTAAGAGACCATTTAAAAATACTTTAAATATTAATTATAGAATTTGCAAATGAAATCTACAAAAAAAAGGCTTTTTCTACCTATTGAAATAATTGCCCGCGAATTAGATTCCAAATTACTTATTGCCCACAAGGCACTTGAAAAAGGCTATTCAGTGATTTTGGGAACAAAAGGAGGGGTTTATAATAGTGCGCGTTCTTATGGTAAAGGAATTTATTTTTATAAAGATCACTCTCCTTTATCATCATTTACTCTACAAGAGCTCCATGTTGCCGGTCTGAAAATTGTTGCCATGGATGAAGAAGGACTCAGTTGGCCATCACCAGAAGTTTATACCAAACGCATAGATCATAAGACGTTCCAGGTTAGTGATGCTATTTTCGCTTGGGGTCAGAAACAGTATGATATTTTAACAAGGACTTTACCAGGATACGAAAATAAAATACATAAAGTCGGAAATCCTAGATTTGATATTCTTCATACAAAATACCGCCAGTTCCTTAGAGATCAATCGAAACATCAATTGTCGTACTCGGATGATGGTTATGTTTTGATAAATAGTATGTTTAGTCCAGGAAATTGGAACCCCTTATTGTACGGAACTACTTCTTATGTTGAACATATGCGCCTTCGAGGATTAATTAAAAATGATGAGGATTTTAACTTCTATACAAAAGTAAGTGAAAATGCTGCACAGTTATTCGAAGCTTATGTCTATCTACTCAAAAGACTCAGTAAAACTTTTCCGAATACCAAGTTCGTAATTAGACCCCATCCTAATGAAAATCAAGAAAATTGGCACAATCATTTTTCTTCCATAAATAACGTATTTGTTGAATATAGTGGTAATGCAACCTATTGGATTTTAGGTGCAAAAGTGCTTATTTATTCTGGTTGTACAACTGCAATAGAAGCATGGGCAATGAACAAACCAACCCTCCGCTACCACCCGATTCCTGAGACTGAATTCGGACCATATCTTCCGAACCTATTTGGAAAAACTATAAAAACAGAAAAAAATTTAGTTGATGAGCTAAAAGCCATATTAAGTTCTTCTGAAGATACTAGGTTTGGTGTTGATAAAGATCTTGCTGAAAGTTATATTAAAAGTGTATTTCCTGCTGATTCCGCAGATAATATTATTCGTATTTTAGACTCTTTAGATATTAGTGATGAGTATTGGACAAAAAAGAGTATTTTTTCTCTAAGTCAGCTAAAAAAGAAAATCCATCTTCTATTTGGATTTGATATAAAAAAAAGATGGGGAATCAGGATTATTAAAAAGATTAAGCGGATACTGCAGAAAAAAGATGTTGATAAAGAACTAAAAATTGCCCAGGTCAAATTACAAAAATTCCCAGGCCTAACAAAAACTGATATCACAACTCGGTTGATATCTTTGGATAAAATTAAAGGTGAAAAACTAAGAACAAAGTATGATATAATTAAGATTGCTCCTAATACTTTTGAAATCAATAATCGTAACACTTAAAGCTCTCTTGAAATCTAAAAAAAAATAGATTAAAAAATCTCAATTTTAGAAATATGTTTGAATGAAAGAAAAAATTAAAAAGTTAGTAAAATCAATACCTTTTTTGTTCAACTTATATGTTAATATATTTTATTATTCGCAATATTTATTACACAGATATTTTATTGAAAGACGTTTCAAGAAATTCTATTTGAATACGAAAGTTAATTTTATAAAACTTCCTGTAAAAAATAACTCTTTTTTTGGCTATTATAATATTTCGCCTTTTAATAATAATGGAGGATTACTTTGGTGCGAGACAACTGAAAAGAAAACAAGAGGTAGTAAATATTCATCTGTTAATATTGTTTATTACAATGCTCTTCTAAATAATAAAAAAGTTATAGCTAAATCAAAAGCTTGGAACTGGCAACAAGGATGCATGCTGCAATGGTTTGCAGATTCAGATCATAAAATTATTTATAATAATTATAATGAAGAAAATAACGATTATTATTCAGAAATATATGATAATCAAACAAATAGAAGAAAAAAACTCAGCAAACCCATCTATTCCGTTTCCAATGACGGAAGTTTTGCTTTGACTTTGAATTTCGATCGTAATAGTTTAATGCGACCTTCCTATGGATATTTTAGAAAACAAAATATTGATCTTCCATCTGATGCAAATGATGGAATATGGTTTATTGATATTGAGAAGAATACAAGTAAACTGATAATATCATTAGATTACTTAAAGAAATTTAAACCTGACCCCACAATGGTAAACTCAAAACACAAAGTAAACCATATTGATATTGCCCCGGACGGGAAACGATTTATGTTCTTACATAGATGGATTGGGCCGCAAGGCAGATTCCATCGTTTAATGACAGCAAATTGTAGGGATGGATCAGACTTATTCTTTCTAACTGGAATTGAACTAGTATCTCACAATTGTTGGATGACAGATTCTAAAAATATTGTATCATTTTCCAGATTAAATGATGGCCGAGATAGATATAATCGCTATACTGATAAAAAAGGATTTGTAGAAACTATTGGTGATAATGATTTTTTTAAAGATGGCCACCCCTCAATATCTCCTGATGGTAGATGGATGCTCACAGATGATTACCCAGATAAATCTAAATTTTCACGACTATATTTATATGATTTGTTAAATAAAAAACAACACATTCTAGGAATATTTCATCAACCCTTTAAATATAGTGGTGAAAATAGAATTGACTTACATCCGAAATGGAGTAAGGATGGAAAGTTTGTTTCTATTGATTCAGGTCATAGAGGTAAACGTGAATTTCACGTTATTAACGTATCTAAAATTATTAAAGAATGAAAATTATATATAAATATGCAAAGCTACCTAAGAATAAAACATTAATAAAGATAATTTATGACTAAAGAATTACTTTATATACATATAGCATCAGTTCAAGATTCAAAATCTGGGGGATTGAACACTACTTTATTACAGGTTTTTTCTATGTGTACTTCTTTTACTAAAGCTGGATATAAAGTCACTTTAGCAATGCAAAAAAATAGTGGTTTTGAATATAATCTTAAAAAATTTATTGACAATACATATGAGAGTGGAATCAATTTTGAAATAACAACATGGAATCAAAAGTCTAAAAATGTATTCTTAAATAGAATACTGGTCAAAAGAAGTATCATTCAAATAGTTAAAAAAAATAATCCACATATGATCTTCACAAGAGATTCATATATTTTGAATGATTTGATTAAAATTAACGTGCCAATTGTTTATGAATCACATAACTCCAGATTACATAGCACTAAAAATATATTGCATAATTTTTTGGAGAAAAGATTGTTACGCGCTACTCAATCCCCAAATTTTAAATGTTTATTCTCAATTAGTGAAGCCCTCTCAAAACACTGGGAAAAGAAGGGTGTACCTAAAGATAAACTTTTTGCATGGCATGATGGATTTGACGCTTCTCTTTTTGAAAAACATATTGATAAAAATAATGCGAAATCAAAATTAAGCCTTCCAATTAATAAAACAGTTGTAACATATACTGGTGGATTGTATTTGAATAGAGATATTGAAAATATTATTTATTTGGCAAAAGATTTTCCAGATTTGATCTTTTTAGTGATTGGAGGTCCTGAAAAACATAGACACTATTTTGAAAAGATATCTCAAGAAGAATCTGTTTTTAATATCAATTTCATGGGCTTTATAGAGCATAATAAGATTCCTAATTATTTATTTGCATCAGATATTTTGTTAGCCTTATGGTCTTCAAAAGTTGTAACAATAAATTATTGTTCTCCATTGAAGATTTTTGAATATATGGCTGCTGGCAGGACAATAGTGGCGCATGGTTATCCTACAATTAGAGAGGTGCTTGAAAATGAAAATGATTCTATATTATGCGAGCCTGATAATTATGATTCACTTAAATTATCATTAATGAAGTCATTTGTTCAGAAAGACACTAATAAATATGGAAAAATGGCAAGAAAAAAGGCGTTCAAATTATATTCTTGGGATAATAGAGTTATGAAACTACTTGAGTTTATGCAAAATCAATAAATGATATATTATATAAATTATCTTATCATAAAATAAGATATTTATATTATTTAATAAAAAATTATGACACCATTAAATGTTGCTCTTTACTTTTCATTTGTTTTCTTGGGAATGATATATACATTTAATAAAGTTGGAATAACTCGATTAAGTATTTTATTTGTTCTTGTTTTCTGGGAGGGACTTTTTGACTATTTTAATAGTATTCTTGGTTTTGGAATATTTAATGGCTACCAAATAGGAATTGTCACTTATGCTATTTTCTTATTATTTAGTAATAAAGTTATTATAAACAAAAATAAGACTGACCTAGCAGTTAATATTGTTTTTCTCTTATTTTCCATATCATATTGGATTTCCTTTTATATTAATGGAGGTGAAGTATTAACAATATTAAGTCAATATTTGTTTAAACATGCATTTTTATGGATTGCTTATCACTATTTAAAAGATATTACTTATAACAAACCAAAAAGAGAATATTTAAAGATTGTATTTATTTATATAATGTTTGTTCAGATTGCTGTGGCTATATTTAAAATATTTTTAATGGGATTTGATTTTGAAGGATTAGTAGGAACAATGAGTTATGGAGGAGGTGGTCCTGCTGTTGTTATACCAATTGTGGCATTGATTTTTTATTGGTTGATAAAGAAAGGCAGATTTAGAAAAAAAGACTGGATTATTATCACTTTGTTATTAATCATTGCTATTGCAAGCGGTAAACGTCAACCTATTGTATTCTATCCAGCTATATTGTTTGCCTTATTCATTTTTGTCTCCAAATCTATTAGACTTCATACTTTGATGAAATATTCACTTGTCGCTTTCGTAGTTTTCTATTTTGGTGTTAGAATGACTTCGACTTTGACACCAGAAAAAAAGATATGGGGGAGTTTTGATATTTCATTTATTAGTAAATATGTTTCCGATTATTATTTTGGTGATAACGAGAAAAGTATAAATATAAAAAACGATAATTATGGTTCAGGAAGAGGAGCAGGGTTTTTCTTGTATTTTAAGCCGGAGATGCTGACACTCACCAGTAACAAAGAACTTCTTTTTGGTAAAGGCGTATATGAAGTTGCTATTTCAAAGTATGGTCGTTTTACATCTACATCACGTTCAGACTATGGAATAAATCATGAAGGCTTGATAGGAGAAGCCGGTGCTTTAATATATACTCTAGGCTATTCGGGGACAATATTTCTTGTCATATTCGCTTATATGATTATTTTTTCAATTAAAAACAAAAGATTATCCTGGCTTCTTTTTTTTTATTTTTTATGGGATTTTTTGTTTTATTATAATCAGATGATGTTCTTCAATTCTTCAGCATTAATTGTTTTAAGTATAATCTTTTGCTACAATAGCCATAAAAATGAAAAAATAAAATATTTTAAAACGGTCTTTGAAAACAATAAAAAGAAACAAAAATCTCTAATAGTACCATAATTTGAAAATTTTATTTTTTGATCATCACAAATAAATATTTAAAATATATTTAGACTATAAGTTATACTTTGAAAGCTTACGCAAATTTGTAAAATTGTTTTTATGAAAAAATACGCATTTATTGGTGATATTAGTTTTAACAATCGATTTGAAAAGATATATTCTGAAGGTGAAAATCCTTTCAAAGGAATAAATTCTATATTAAATAAGGCAGATGTTGTAGGAAATCTCGAATGTTTTGCTCGAGGTGATACAGGTGTAAATGAGTTGAAGAATCCTAGGCTTGACACCTCCGAAGAAACACTTAGTTTATTAGCTGATATTAATATTAAAATTGCTTGCTTGGCAAATAATCATGCCTTCGATAATCTTGATTCCGGATTTAAAAAAACAAAATTAATCTTAGAAAAACATAAAATAAAGTCAATTGGTGCATCAATGGATAACAATTATTCTATTCCTCTTATAGTTGGAGAAAAAGATGATATTAAAATTGCATTTTTAAATTATGTTAACTACGACACAAATCCATCAATGCCTCCGAATACTAAAATAAAAGTTAATTTTTTTTGTAAAAACACTTTGTTTAGTAAAATAAAAGAATTGAGGGATCGAGTAAATCATGTTGTTGTATTATTACACTGGGGCGGCAGAGTTGAAAATGGTTTTTATCCAGATTGGCATCAACCAAAAATAGCTAGAGAACTGATAAATGCTGGAGCCGATTTAATTATTGGTCATCATAGCCATACTTTTCAACCATTCGAAAGATATAAGGGGAAATATATTTTCTACAGCTTGGGAAATTTTTGTTTTGACGATATTTATATGAATGATAAATTGTACTCCAAGTTAAGTCCCAGACAAAAAGAATCAGCGATAATAAATATTGATTTTTACAAAGACAGTTACAAAGTAGAAATTACTCCTATTCGAAATCGCGGTGGTAATATTATTATTGATAAGAGTCTTTATGTAAAATATAAGTGTAGAAACATTCTCTTCCATATTATAAAAAAATTTCATTTTGTTTGGAAAATATATTATATAAAATTAAAAAAAATAAATCCAATTTTTAACTACTTTTTTATTCAAAAAGGTAGTTTAAAACAAGCTTTAAAAATGAAAAAAATATTAAACCATATTAGAAAGTAGTTATGCGACGTTTTATTGCTAAGAATATAGGATTTTATTTGCAAGATAAAATAAAAGGAACTCAAACTATTGATACTTACAAATTTCTTCAGAGTAGTCAGTATTGGGATAAAAAGCTGATTGAAGAGTATCAATTAAAGAAACTAAAGAGGTTAGTGAAATATGCTGGTGAAAATGTCCCATATTATTTTGATTTATTCAAAGCCCATAATGTAAATTTTAAGGAGATTAAAAGTTTAAATGATATTCAAAAAATCCCCGTTTTGACAAAAGATATAATGCGTGAACAAGGTGATAATTTACTTTCAATAGAACAATCAAAATTTAAAATAAAAAGAGGTAAGACTGGTGGAACAACAGGAGCTCCTGTAAAAGTATTTAAAGATGAATACAACCGTTCATTTACCTGGGGATCATATTATAGATGGTTCGATTGGATGGGTGTAAATTATTATGATAAAATTGTTACTTTTTGGGGAGCTAGAACTGTACTCTCATCCTCATTTAAAAATAAATTAATAACTAATCTACAACAGTACTTACAAAACGATATTTATTTCAGTTCATTTGAATTAACTGAATCAAAATTAGAAGAAATTGTAAATGTAATGTTAAGAAATAAGCCTGTCTTAATAAAAGGATATCTGTCTGCATTGATAGACTTAGCTAATTTTTTAGTTAAAAAAAATTTGAAATTAGACTCATTAAAGGCTATATCAAGTACAACAGAAACCTTATTGCCACATAATAGAAAATATTTAGAACAAGTATTTGGTGTTCCGATCTTTGACCAATATGGATGTGGTGAAGTGTCAGCTATTTCATATGAGTGTTCTGAACATAATGGACTACACATTAATCAGGAACATGTAATTTGTGAGATTTTGGACTCAAAGGGACAATCCTTGACTAATCAAAGTGGAAGGATTGTTGCCACTGACCTTGATAATTTCGTGATGCCCTTAATTAGATTTGATACTGGTGATTTAGGCATTATTTCTGACAAGAAATGTGTCTGTGGAGTTAATCAGCCACTTATGACCTCAATTGAAGGTAGAGCAATTGATACGATTATATTAAATAATGGGGCAAAAGTACATGGAGTTTTTTTTACTGATATATTGTTTGAGTTGAATATATTATCTATTAAACTACAAAGATTTCAGATTTATCAAAATATTCCAGGAGAAATAGAATTTCGGATAGAGAAGGGTAGTAAATTAAATGAAGAGGAAGAAAAGAAATTGAAAAAAGCTATGTTGAGATTTTTAAATAAGGTAGATTTAATAAGAATGGAGAAATTACCTGTTTCTAAAAGTGGAAAGTTTAAATATATTTTATCCGAATTATAATTAAAATTTATCTCTTTAGCCATAGATTTAGTATTTAAAGAACAAGTAAAGCACATCTACTAAATAAAATCAAAAGTAAATTTTAACTTTAAATGAAATCCAAAGAAAAAAAGCATAAGATTTTTATTGTAGTTGGTAGACTAGGTGAACGATTAACAATATCTAAAATTACTCCATTTACTCATTCAGACCTGGTTGAAAAAGTATTTGTTTTTGCAGAAACTGAAAGGAAACCATTAGATAAAACAGTGTATATAACCCATCCCATATGGACAAAAAAAATTAAATCTAAGCTATTTAAAAAGCTGTTTCGATTTATCTTTGAACCTTGTCAGTTGATTTATTATTCACTCAAACATAGGCCATTTCTTATAAATGGTGTTTATACTCTACCTAAAGGTTTATATAGCGTGATAGCTTCAAAAATTGCTCGGACAAATGTAGTAGTATCAATCATTGGGGGAATACCTGAAACTATATCTCATTCCAGATTTAAATTTTTCTGGAAAAAAGTTAATATTTGGATTTATAAAAATGCAGATGTTTTAACTACTAAAGGGACAATGATCAGGGATCTATTGATCAAAAAAGGTATAAAGGGGTCAAAGATTAAAATCTTAAATGGATCTATAGAAACTATTGATGAACAGAAAGATAAAGACAAAAAGGATATAGATATCTTATTTGTGGGAGATTTTAGTACTTTAAAAGGTCCTGATCGTGTTATAGATATGATCGAATTATTAATCAAAAAATACAATTATAAGCATATTAAAGCCGTATTTTTGGGAGATGGATCATTGTTTAATTTCATTAATCATTATATCCATCAAAAAAACTTAACTCAAAATGTAATATTGAAGGGATATGTATCAAACGTACTTGATTATTATTCTAGAACAAAAGTTCTGGTAATGCCTTCGACAAGTGAAGGTCTTTCTACTGCAATGCTAGAAGCCATGTCGGGTCGATGTGTGCCCGTAGTTTCTAATGTAGGTAATATGACTGATGCAGCTCAGCATAATTACAATTCTTATGTTGTAGATAATTATAACGACATACCACTCTTTACAAAATATATATTTAAATTATTAAGTGATGAGAAGCTACGAAAATCTTTTGCTGCAAAAGGAAGAGAATTGGTAAAAAATTATTACACCGTTAAACCACAATCTTTAATTGTGAATAAGATTATTGATATTTTACAAACAAGGTAAATATGTATACTTTTCTTCTAAAAAACTTAATTATGCCGATGGCTGACAGAGCCATGAAAACCAAGATTTCCTATTTCTATAAGAAAATCATCAAAATGAATAAATTCGATAGGAATTTAATTGAAGAATGGCAAAATGAAAAATTACAGAAATTAATATATCATGCCTATAACAACACTACTTATTATAAAAAACTATTTGATGATCATAAAATTAATCCGTCTTCAATAAAAACAAAGTCCGATCTAAAACGAATTCCTAACTTGACCAAATCAATAATTATAGAGAATTTTAAAGACTTGGTGCCTAAAAATATTGAAAATATTCCTCATAAAAATGCCTCTACTGGAGGATCAACAGGAGACCCACTAAATTATTTACTTGACTATAGATCATGGAGTTTTTCTGCAGCAAACAACATGGTTAACTGGGAAAAGACTTCATATAGTTATGGAAATAAATATATCGCCTTAGGCAGTACCTCACTTTTTGTAAATGAAAAACAATCACTCAAGCACAGTATTTATTATAGATTAAAAAATAGAATAGGTTTAAATGGAATAAATATGTCCGATGAAGTATGTGAACGATATGTACAATTAATCAAATCTAAAAACATTAAATATCTTTATGGTTATGCATCAGCTATATATTTGTTAGCAAGATGGTCACATAAAAACAATATAAAATTGAATATTGATGCCTGTTTTACAACATCTGAAGTCCTTACAGAAAGTTATAAGAAAGGAATTATTGATTCTTTTAATTGTGATGTTGTTAACTGTTATGGGGCCCATGATGGTGGAGTTACTGCTATCCAGGTCAATAAGGGATGTTTTAAGGTAGGATACAACTCTTTAATTACAATTAAAGAAAAAGACAGTGAAAATGTTGGTTCAGTATTGCTTACTGATTTACTTAATTATGCAATGCCTTTTATTAATTATGAATTAGGTGACGAACTTCAAATTAATAAGCGTTGTGATGAATATTCAGATTATAATGGGCAAGCATTTAATCGTGTTTATGGTAGAACTTCTGATATTGTTAGGCTTGAAAATGGATCCGTAATAACTGGTCCAGGATTTGCAACCTTGTTTCATTATATTCCTGTTGAAGGCTATAGTATTGAAAAAACTGGTTTTAATACGCTAACCTGTAAAATGAAGAAAATAGAAGGATTCAATAATCATCATGAACAGAAAATACGTTCCAGTCTTGAAATGCAATCTGGAGATAATTCTATCGTAAAGTTGATTTATGTTGATGAATTTGATTTAACAAAGAGTGGAAAAAAAAGATATTTTATTAATCAATAATTTTGAAAAAAAACTATCTATTTTTTATTGTACATCCCTCAAAGTATCATGTTTTTAAGAATACTATTAACATTCTTAAATCTCAGGGAAATTCGTGTGATATTGTGATCACAAGTAAAGATGTTCTAGAACAATTAATAATAAACGAGGGGTGGGAATATACAAACATTTTTCCTGAAGGGAGAAAAATAAAAGGAATTCCAACAAAGATTGGTGCAATTTATAATACTTTCAGAACAATTCTCAGACTGAGAAAGTATATAGGTAAGAAAACATATGATCTGTTTGTGACAGATGATCTACTTGTTGTTAATGGTTGGTTTCGTAAAATACCAACTCTTCTCTTTCAGGATGATGACATAACAGCAGTACCTGAATCTCAACTACTGTTTATTTTTGCCAAAAGAATTATATCCCCATCAGTTTCTAATATGGGAAGATTTAACGTAAAGAAAATACCTTTCCTTGGATTTAAAGAATTAGGTGGACTGCATCCAAACAGGTTTAAACCAGATTATGAGATAGTTAAGAGTTTTAATCCGTCAAAGCAAAAGTATTTCATCATCAGGCTAGTATCATTGCAAGCTACTCATGATACAGGTAAAAAAGGATTGACTGATAAAGATGTTATAAAAATTATTTCCTTACTTGAAAGAACAGGTGGAAAAGTATATATAACTTCTGAAAGGGAGCTTCCTTCAAAATTTGAAGCCTACAGAATATGTATTAATCCAAATGATATTGCTCATGCACTATATTATGCTGAGTTTTTGATTAGTGATAGTCAAACCATGTCGGCAGAAGCTGGAGTATTAGGAACTCCTTACATAAGATATAACGATTTTGTTGACAAAATCAGTTATCTTGACGATCTTGAACACAACTATAATCTTGGGATTGGAATTAAAACATCTGATAAAGCAACATTATTCGAAAAGATTGAGATGTTTATGAACAACGATAATATTAAGTTAGATTGGGAGAAAAAAAGAAATAAAATGCTAAATGAAAAACTCGATTTAACAGCATTTTTAGTTTGGTTGTTTGTCGATTTTGAAAGTCGAATTGTTGAATTTGATACTAATCCAGATATACAAAAACAGTTTATTTATAATTAATCGAGTTGTAATAACATTGATATAAATAAAATAATATGTGTGGAATATTCGGAGTAATTACATCCAAACAATCAAAATATTCAAAAGAGTTTCTTACTAAATCATTAAAACACTTGGCTCTTTTATCAGAAACTAGAGGGAAAGATTCCTCTGGTTTATGTACCTTTAATCAAGTTGAAAATAGAATTGAAGTTCTAAAAGGACCGATCCCAATTAGGCAATTATTTTATAAAAAAGAAATTAAGAATGTAGTTTCATCTACTTTTTCAACAAAGGAGTCTGCAAAATATGCCTTCGGACATTCACGTTTAGTAACTAATGGAACCCAATTAGATGATGCCAATAATCAACCTGTAATTAAAGAAGGGATTGTTGGGGTACATAACGGTATTGTGGTTAATGTAGATGAATTATGGGAGCGACACCCAAATATAAATAGAGAGAATGAAATTGATACTGAAGTTTTATTGGCTCTCATTAGATTAGAGCTTAAGAATAACAAATCTGTTAAGGAAGCTGTTTCTAAGAGTATTAATAAGATATTTGGAACCGTATCTACAGCTTTAGTTTTTGAGGACTTAGATGAATTTATTTTAGCAACAAACAATGGGTCTTTATACATTCTCTATAATAATAAGGATATTTTATTTTTTGCTTCTGAGCGATCTATGTTGTCAGAATTTGAGAAAAAGATAAATCTTTCTGAAATTGGAAAATACCAAATTAAGCATATTAAATCTAACAATGGTATAAGTATAAGCCTTTCAGAATATAAGATTCAAAATTTTTCTTTAAAAACTAATAATAATGAGAAGGAGCTTTCTAGAAAAAAAGAAAAATATAAAATTGAATTAACCAATATTATATCAAAAAACAAACAACTATCTACAGTATTAGATTTGAATTTGATACATCTAAATACTAATGCGACTATAGAACAAGCATTATTACAGTATCCAATTGATAAAATAAAAACTTTAAAAAGGTGTACAAAATGTATTTTGCCTGAAACATTTCCTTTTATAGAGTTTGATGACAAAGGGGAATGTAATTATTGTAAGAATCATAAAAGAAAGAATCAACCAAAAACAATAAAAGAACTTCAAGATTTGGTAAAGCCTTACAGAAAAGCAAATAATAAGCCTGAGGTTTTAATTCCGTTTAGTGGTGGTAGAGATAGTACTTATGTTTTGCATATGGTTAAAAAAGAATTAGGCCTAAATGCTGTAACATATACATACGATTGGGGTATGGTTACGGATTTGGCACGCAGAAATGTAGCACGAATTTGCGGAAAGTTGGGTGTTGAAAATATAATTGTAGCTGCTGATATTCATTGGAAGCGCCAGAATATTAAAAAAAATATTACAGCTTGGCTAAAAAATCCTACACTAGGAATGATTCCTCTATTTATGGCTGGAGATAAATTCTTTTTCTATTATGCTTATAAAATTAAAAAACAATTAGATATTGATTTAGAAATTTGGGGAGTGAATTATTTAGAGAATACTGAATTTAAAACTGGTTTTGCTGGATTGGCACCTCAATTTGATAAAAAACGTATTTATTCCATCTCCTTGATGAATCAATTGAAATTATTTGGGTTTGTTGCTAAAAATATGTTACAAAGCCCTGGTTATATTAATCAGTCTATTTTAGATTCTTTAGGGTCATTTGCTTCCAGATATTTAACACCAAAAGCAGATTATTATCATATGTTTGATTATACAAGATGGAATGAAAAAACTATTGAAGATACGATAATTAATAATTATGACTGGGAAAAAGCGATCGATACAAAATCTACTTGGAGGATTGGTGATGGCACAGCAAGCTTTTATAATTACATATATACTCTAATCGTAGGCTTTAGTGAAAATGATACTTTTCGTTCCAATCAAATACGTGAAGGAATGATAACAAGAGAAAGGGCTCTTGAATTAATTTATGATGAAAATAAACCTAGATATAATTCCCTAAAATGGTATATGGAAATTATAGATTTAGATTTTGTTGATGTCATTAAAATTATTAATAAAATTCCTCGATTATATTAAAATAGTTTAAGTATTTATATTTTTTTTAAATTAGCGAAAAGAAATAATATTGCAAAAAATACATAAATAATAACAACAAAAGTGAAAATGAAATTGTGAAAAACTTAGATTATCATTACAAATTAAAACAAATAATCTTAATAGTAATTTTCAATAAAACTTAAGTAATATGAAGTTAATATCTGTTGTGGGGGCAAGGCCAAATTTCATGAAAATTGCTCCATTCATAAAAACAATTTCTAATTACAATAAGTCAACAGAAGAAAAAATAGAGCACATTTTGGTCCATACAGGACAGCATTATGATGATAGAATGTCTAAAGCTTTTTTTACTGCTTTAAATATACCTAGCGCTGATATTAATTTAGGAATTGGGTCAGGATCACATGCAGAGCAAGTTGGAAATACTATGATAGCTTTTGAAAAAGTGCTTTTAGAGGAAAAACCTGATTGGGTAATTGTTTTAGGAGATGTAAATGCAACTTTAGCTTGCTCAGTTACAGCAAAAAAACTTCATATAAAAGTTTGTCATATTGAAGCTGGTTTACGTTCAGGAGATGAAAGAATGCCTGAAGAAATAAATAGATTAGTTACAGATCGTTTGTCAGACTTATTGTTAACTCCTGATGAACTCTCAATAAAGAATCTAAAAAAAGAAGGAATTTTAGAATCTAAAATAGAGTTTGTAGGAAATATTATGATTGACACTCTAGAATCAAATATTGTAAAAGCCTCTAATTTAGTTATAAGCGAAATTATCAAGGATAACTTTATTCAAGAGCAAAAAAGTAATGATTTAAATAATTTTAATTCTCCAACATTTCATTTTGCTTTAATGACGATGCACCGCCCTTCAAACGTAGATAAAGAAGAAATTTTAGAACCAATTATTAGATTCATTCTTGATGAGATTAGTTTAGATATACCAATAATTTGGCCGATTCATCCACGTACTCAAAACCAATTACAACAATTTAATTTATGGGATGAATTAATTTTAAATGACAATTTGATATTATTAAATCCCTTGGGTTATCATGAAATGTTAAAGCTTAATACTATAGCAAAAATAATGTTAACGGACAGTGGAGGTTTACAAGAAGAGTGTACAGTTTTAGGAACCCCTTGCTTAACATTACGTTGGAATACGGAGCGTCCCATAACATTGCTTAAAAATGGTGGATCATGTGTATTAGTTGGAAATAAAATTTCAAGAATTAGGGAAGAATATAAGAATAAACTCAAGCTAAACAGAACTCCAAATCGTCCTAAATTATGGGACGGAAAAGCAGCTTTACGTATTTTGGAAGCTATATTGAAGGCAAATAAATAGAATTATTATTAAAATCTTTTTTTCAATATATTTTAATAAATTATTATTTAAATATCTTAAAAAAATTTTTTTGGTTTTTTCTGAAGATAAAAAACACAATAATTACCATTGGAAAAGTAATCTATTATTAAATTGTTTTATTTAATTATCCTATAACAATCTTTAATTATATTATATTTGCACTTGAAAAAACTTCATATTCTTGTATTCAATTTTTTTTAAAAAAAGATAAATGGAAAATAATATAAAAATGTACACAATAACGTTATGGATACTAATTCTTATGCAATCCTGTGTCACTAAGAAACATATTCTATACGTTCAAGATGATTATGAATATTTACCTTTGGAGTTATCTTACAATGATAATACCATCCAAGTGGATGATGTATTAGATATTAGAGTGGGGGCATTGACGCCAGAAGCTGCACTTCCATTTAATAGATCGTTATCAGGAAAGCAAGTACAGAACAATAATGTAGAGATTATGAAGTTGGAAGGGTATTTGGTTACTCAAGACAAAACAATTAATTTTCCAATATTGGGAGTTATTTCTGTGGCTGGTAAAACAATCACTACATTGGAAAAAGATTTAAAAGAACGCTTAGAATCAGGTGGATATCTTATAGATCCATCAGTAACGATTCGCTTATTAAATGCAAAAGTGACTATTTTAGGAGAAGTAAGAACACCAGGGACCTATACGTTTACTGAAAATAATATGAGTTTTTTACAGGCTCTGGGTATGGCTGGAGATCTTACTATTAATGCGAATCGAGAGGAATTACAAATCATTAGAAGTGTAGACGGCGTTCTAACTACAGGCTACTTGAATCTTACTTCTGCTAAATGGTTAAGTAGTCCTTTTGAACGTATAAAACCCAACGATGTAATTATAGTTCAACCTAACAAATCTAAAATTAAAAGTGCATCATTTATTGGTAATGCAGGTAGTTTTGTTTCAATTGCATCCTTAATAATTAGCACCATAGTATTAATTAATAATCTTTAATCAATATTTATGAATGATGATTTAATCAATGAATATATACAAAAAGAAGAGGATTTTATTGCCCAAATAAAAAATGATATAGGCTATTACTTTTTTTTCTGGCCTTTCTTCTTAGGATTTACTGCATTAGTTTTAGTAGCAACCTTTTTTCATCTCCGCTATGAAGATCGTGTGTATGAGGCTAATGCACAAATACAAATTAGAAAAGAGAATTCAGATGCTTCATCTTTTTTAACAGGAGGAGGTGTAGATGGTTTATTTAGTTTTGATAATGTAAATGTTGAAAATGACATTTCCGTAATGACCTCCCAGCATATTTTATCTAAGGTGGTCCAACGACTCAATTTGCAAACTAAAACTTATAAGTATGGTAATATTGTTGGTAGCCTCAGAAGTTATTTACTTTTTGAACCCTTACCACACATAGAGGTAGAATTTAAAAACCCTACTAGAAATATAGCATTAGAATTTGAAGTAGAAGGTGATAAGTTAATCATAAACAAAGATGAATCAACTTACACCCTAAAAAAAGGAGAAGTCCTGGATAAAAAAGATTTTTTTATAAAGCCAAATGATTCTTTATTTCTGAAAGAACAAAGTTTTAAAATCATCCATACTTCTGTAAAATCTGCAGTGGCTGAAATAAGATCTAATTTAAATGTATCAGCTGTCAGCAGTCAAGGAGAAATTGTCGACCTAACCATTAAAGGAACCAATATTCAAAGAAACGAAGCTATTTTAAATACCCTGATACAGATAATGTCAGAAGATCAAGTGTTAGATAAACGTGAAATCTCTGAAGTTAGTCTCGATTTTATTGAGGAACGTCTCAAAGGTCTAATAAAAAGTATAGATACTATTTCTCAAAATACTATCTCTTATCAAATGGATAATGATATCTATCAACCTGCTATCCAAACCGAAAATGCATTAACTAATATTATACAAGATCAGAAAGTTGCCTTTGACTTGGGTATTCAACTTGAAGTCGCAAATGCTTTATTAGAAAAGTTAGAAGAACAATCCAATTTCGATATTTTACCCGCAAATATTGGTATTGAAAATTTAGCGATAAATGAATTAGTTAATTCTTACAATGTTATTGTTTCTCAACGTAATAATTTACTGACGAGTGCAACGGAGCAAAGTCCTTTAGTGCTCCAATTGAGTAAGCAACTACAAAATTCCAAGGTAGCTATTATTAAAGGAGTGAATCGTTATATTGAGGGATTAAATGTATCCTTAACTCGCTACCAAGAAATGGAAAGTAAGACTAAAAAACAGGTCGCCAATTTACCAAAAAAGGAAAATACCCTTAGATCTTATGCCCGAAACTTTAAAATTGTGGAGGAACTATACGTGTTTTTATTAAAAAGGAAAGAAGAAGCTTCAATTAGTTACATTTCGGCCCTGCCCAATATAAAAATATTGAGTTATGGAGTTTCCAAAACTAGACCTATATCACCTAATGTACAGTTTACTTACATTGTTGCAATTCTTTTTGGGCTACTCATACCCTTTGTAGTTTTATTCCTTATCAAATATTTAGATACTAAAATTAACACACGAGAGGATCTTGAAAAAGGACTAAAAGGTATTAATATTTTAGGAGAAGTCCCTTTTGATGAAAATTTAGATCAAAAAGAGGTTAATTCTCGAGGAATCATCGCGGAGTCTATTCGTGTGCTGCGTTCCAGTTTAAGTTTTTTACTTATAAAACCAAAAAGTAATGTGATTACTGTTACTTCTTCCATAAAAGGAGAAGGAAAATCTTTTATTTCCTACCAATTGGCATTAAGTTATAGTGCCTTGGGTAAAAAAACAATTTTATTAGGTGGCGACCTTCGAAACCCTCAGTTGCATAAATATTCAGGTATTGATCGATCTAGTTTAGGAATTTCTACTTTTTTGTCGGATGAAAGTTATAAGAACCTTGATAAGCTGATCTTAAAAGATAAGAAATCTAGTGGTGTAGACTACATACTTTCTGGACCTATTCCACCTAACCCTTCAGAACTACTCATGCGCAAAAGAATGAAAGATTTAATTGATATTCTTAAGAAGAAATATGATATAATTTTAATAGATTCGGCACCCTTAATGTTGGTTAGTGATACTTCATCATTACTCCCCCTATCTGATTTGGTGGTCTATGTTTCTAGATCCCAATTCTCTGATAAAAATATTTTTCCTTTTATAAAAGATTTAAATAAAAAAGCTAATACACCACCATTTGGGATGGTTTTAAATGGACTTATTTCAGGTCCTAATTCTGGATATAATTATAAATACAGTTATAGGTATAGTTATTCTTATAAATATAATTATGGTTATGGTTATGGTTATAAAAACAGTGACGAAAAAAGCTAATCGAAATTTTTATACAAATAAAGTTCCTCAACGGCTGATATTTTTTATTTGTGGATAAATTTTATATCCTAAACATATTCAACTGAAAGTCTCTAATAGCCTCCCACTGCAGACCTTGTTTTTTTGATAGTTTCAGTGAAAATAATTGCTCTAAATTTTGTGTGTTATGTGCATCTGTAGCTAATAGATCGTAAAGTCCAGACTTTAAAAGGAGCTGGGCCTTTTGTTTTACTTCTGGACCATAATGTCCCATTAGCGATAAAGCATTGAGTTGTAAATAAAATCCTTTATGTTTTAAAGCTTTGAATTGAGCCACAGTCTCAAGGCAATGATAACGTTCTGGGTGAGCTAAGATGGGAACTATTTTTTTTTGGGAGAGTTCAAAGCATGCTTGTTCTAAGTGCTGAGTACTACCAAAAATATGGATTTCAAGCAAGATGTATTTTTTACAAAGCAATAAGTTAGGAACACCAGTTTCTAGATTTTTTATAAAACTTTCATCTACCATATATTCTGCACTGTAAGAATGAATTTGAGGAACATTATCAAGATTATTAGCTTTGGTTAATTCTTGAAATGATTTTTTTATAGTTTTTGGAGTATTAGGATACAAATCTTGGTAAACATGAGGTGAAGGGATTATGGAAGTAAAACCTAATCTTTGGTATGCTTTCAGCATATTTAAAGACATATCCACGTGTTTGCTACCATCATCTATTCCTGGTAGTAGATGGTTGTGAAAATCACATAATCCTTCAAACAATGGTTGGTTATGTTTTTTAAAGAAATCAAACATGTTTTTACTTATTTTCTCTTAAAAATACAATTTTCTTTCAGCTAATAAAATTAAGTTAAAAATTGATATTAGTGTTATAAGTGGTTTGGTTATATATCAAGATAATCAAGATATGTTACCAAATTAATCGCTTAGAGTTTATGAGTTTCAAGAAAACAAATATATGTATATTTGATATAAATTGTAATTTTTCAGTGTTATGAATATATTATTCATCGAGAATGATCAAAATTTAATTTATAAAAATAAAGGTTCATTAATTTTTGGTAAAGAAAAAGAAAAACAATTACATCATAGATTTAAATTAAATATTTTTAAAGGCGAATTTGTCAAAAATCGTACGTTGTCAAATTTTATTAAGTTATATTTTAAACTATCTTCAAAAAATAATTACATGACATCTACATCTGGTGAAATTAATTTAGGAAAGATAACTTCTGGTAAATTTTCATCAATTCTTAACTTGAAAAAAGTTAATGATATCCGTTATATCAATAAATTTTTTGAAACAGTCAATAAAATTTTACCTAATTCCGGTTTGTATCTGGGTAAAGTATTGACTTATCCTAACAGAAGGTTAATAATATTTAAAAAATATCCTTCTCCATTTAATAAATTTATTTATTTTCTAGATTATATTATTTCTAGAGTATTACCAAAACTTCCAATATTTAAAAATATATATTTTCATTTAACAAAGGGTAAAGGAAGAGTTATGTCAAGAGCAGAAATGTTTGGTAGATTATATTCATGTGGTTTTAAGGTAATTGATGAAACAACAATTAACAACACTCTTTTTTTTGTAGCAAAAAAAGTTAAAGACCCATATTATGATAAAAATCCAACATATGCTCCATTAATAAGCTTGAATAGAGTTGGGAAAAATGGTAAAATATTTAAAGTATATAAGTTAAGAACAATGCACCCTTTTTCTGAATATCTCCAGGAGTATGTCTATAAGAGAAATGAATTACAAGAAGGGGGTAAAATAAAAGATGACTTCAGAATTTCACCAGAAGGTAGAATCCTAAGAAAATTTTGGATTGATGAAATACCAATGCTTATTAATGTTTTTAAAGGAGATTTGAAGCTAGTTGGTGTAAGACCTTTAAGTAAACATTTCTATAGTTTATACGATGAAGATTTACAGAAGAAAAGAATAAAATATAAACCAGGATTCATTCCTCCTTTTTATGTTGATTTACCCAAAACCTTGAACGAAATCATGGATTCTGAAAGAAAATACCTAGATTTATATGATAAATCACCCTTTATGACTGACTTAAAATATTTCTTTATGGCTTTTAAAAATGTTTTGTTTAAGGGGGCTAGGAGTAAATAAAATATCTCAAGTTATTTCAGGAAATTTTAAATTGAGGACAATTAATAAGATACTAAATGGTTAGGCTTAGAAGTCATTGACTTTAGAAGAGGTGTAAATTTAGTAAGTGTTATTCCTTTAATTGCTAATTTATATTCTTCAATAGTAGGGATTCTTCCTAGGATAGCTGATAAAACAACTACAGGTGTTGAACTTAGTAGCGATTCACCTTTTTTTCTATCTGAATCTTTTACAACCCTTCCTTTAAATAGTCTAGTAGAAGTAGACATAACTGTATCTCCTTTTTCAGCTTTTTCTTGATTTCCCATGCAGAGATTACATCCTGGACGTTCTAAATACAAAATATTATCATACTTAGTTCTAGCTTTATTTTTTGGTGCTGAATCATCAAATTCAAATCCTGAATATTTTTGAAGAATTTCCCAGTCACCTTCTTCTTTAAGTTCCTCTATAATATTATAAGTTGGTGAAGTTAATATTAGAGGAGCTTTAAACTCAACTTTACCATGTATTTCTTCTAGATTTCTCAACATTTTAGATACAATCTTTATATCTCCTTTATGAACCATGCAAGATCCAACAAAACCAAGATCTATTTTTTTCTCTCCTTTATAATAAGAAAGTTTTCTAATTGTATCATGGGTATATCTTTTAGATGTATCCTCATTGTTAACATCAGGATCAGCAATCATTGGCTCATCTATTATATTTAAATCAACTGTAAACTCTGCATAATATTTTGCGTTTTCATCTGGAGTAATAGCCGGTTTTTTACCAGATTTAATTTCCTTTATTCTTTTGTTTGCTTTATCAATAAGACTTTGAAGAACATTTTTTGAATTATCCATTCCTTTATTGATCATTATTTGTATTCTGTTTTTTGCTATTTCTAAAGATTCAATAAGAGTATCGTCTTGTGAAATACAAATTGATGCTTTTGCTTTCATTTCTGCAGTCCAGTCTGTGAAAGTAAATGCTTGGTCAGAAGGTAGGGTTCCAATATGAACTTCAATAACTCTACCTTGGAATACATTTTCTCCTTTAAATTCTTTTAGCATCTGTGATTGCGTAGCATGAACTACATCTCTAAAATCCATATGATTTTTCATTTTCCCTTTAAAAGTTACTTTAACAGATTCTGGAATAGGCATTGATGCTTCTCCAGTTGCAAGAGCTAAAGCTACAGTTCCTGAATCTGCACCAAAAGCTACACCCTTTGACATTCTAGTATGAGAATCTCCACCAATAATAATTGACCAGTCATCAATTGTTAAATCATTCAACACTTTGTGGATTACATCAGTAAGAGGGGGATATTTATTTAATGGATCTCTTCCTGTTATTAGACCAAAGTCGCTCATAAATTTCATAAGTTTAGGGATGTTTTCTTGTGAAGCAATATCCCAAACTGATGCAGTATGACAGCCAGATTGATATGCTCCATCAATAGTTGGAGATATTACTTTAGCTGCCATCATTTCTAATTCTTGAGATGTCATTAATCCTGTAGTGTCTTGGGAACCTACAATATTAACCATAACTCTTGTGTATGAACCGGCATGCAATATATTTCCAGATGTTCCGATGGCATTTTTATTAAAAATTTTTTCAACTGCAGTAAGTCCTTGATTTTTATGTGATATTTCTTTATTTGGTGCAAATATTTCAGGTGTATCTATATTAAGAGTTTTAGAAGCAAATGTTTGAAGTTTTTTGCCAAATACAATTGAATAAGAACCACCTGCTCTCATAAACTCCATTTTTTGAGAGGTAAACGAAGAAGATATATCCATTACCTCTTTATCTTTAAAATAAAGCTTTTTAGTTTTTGTATTAATAGTAAATAGAGTGCCTGTTTCAACTGAAAATTTTTGATTAAGAATTGGTTCTCCGTTTTCATTAATTATAAGATCTCCTTTTTTATCATATGTTTTTTTCCAGTTTTTAAGATTTAAGCCAATACCACCAGTAACGTCTACTGTTGTCATAAAAATAGGAGATATTCCATTTGTTCCTCCAACAATAGGAGCGATATTAATAAATGGAACATATTTATTTCCTTTTTCTCCAATCCATAAAGCAACATTATTTACACCTGACATTCTTGAAGAACCTACACCCATAGTGCCTTTTTCAGCAACTAATAATATTTTTTTATCTGGATATTTACTTTGCAATTCAAGTAAATCTTTTTGCATTTCTCTGTTATGATCAAATATAGACTGACCATGGAGTTCTCTATCTGATCTAGAATGAGCATCTCCACCAGGAGAGAGAAAATCTGTAGAGATATCTCCAACTCCAACTACAAAGGTTACAACTTCAATTTTATCAGGTAGTTCAGGTAATCTGGTAAAAAATTCTGCTTTAGCATAACTTTCAAGAAGGTCTTTGGCAATTTTATTCTTTTTTTTATAAGCCCTCTCTAAACGAATCATGTCAGCCTCATAGAGAAAAACTTGTGTTTTTAAAATATCAAGTGCTTTTTTGGCTTTGGTTTCATCAGCGCCAAGAGCTAAATCTAATAATACTTCAATAGAAGGCCCACCTTTCATATGAGATAATAATTGAAAAGCAAAGTCAATTGTTATTTCATTAATAATAAACTTTTCTAGTATTAATTCTTTTAGAAATTGAGATTTTAATTTAGCTGCATTTGTTGTTCCTGGTAATACGTTGTAGATAAAAAAATTAATTGATTCTTTTCTTTTATCATTTTCAGTTTCTTTAATGTTTTTAATTATTTCTTCTAGAAGCAAAGAACTATCTATTGGCTTAGGACTAAGACCTAATATTTTTCTTTTTTTTATTTCATTCAGATAATTATTAAATCTGCTCATAAGACTTGATTTTTTCTATATTATAATCACAAATTTAGGATAACGATTCTTTATTGCAATTTAAAAATGCCGTAATTTTTATAAATCAAAATTTATTATTTGTAATTAATATTTGTTTAATGAACGTCTAATAAAAATTTATCAAATATTAAATTAATTATTCTTTATTAGTATCTCTATATATTGATTTTGAACTAATTTTTTTATATAGTTCTTGTTTTCTAAATATTTTTTCAACTTCTTTAACATCTTCAATATAATCAACAGCCATTGTACCTCCATCAACTTCAAGAATTTTTACATTAATACCTAATTCTAAAAATCTTATAATCTCAATATCCTCATAAGATTCAGCAGGTGTTTTGCCATTTTTTATACCATAATTATAATATTCATCAAGTTCATTTTTATTAAAAGCATATATACATATTTGTTTATACATTTTTCCTAGAACACCCGATTTACTTCCAGGAATTGGATTTCTTGATACATAAAGAAGATTCTCATTTAAGTCAGTTGCAATTTTACAGGTATTTCTATTATAAGGATCTTCACTATGTTCTAATAAAGCTTTACATGTAATGACACTTTTAACATTATTCTTTTTAAATTCAATACATTTAATAATATCATTTGGGTCTAATAATGCTTCATCTCCTTGAACATTAATATATATATCTGCATCAATTTTTTTTGAAGCCTCAGCAACTCTGTCAGTACCAGTCAAACACTTTTCTGATGTATATATTACATTATATCCGTTTTTTTCAACTATATCTCCAATTCTTTTATCATCTGTTGCAACGAAAACATTTTTTTCCCCAACTGCTTTAGATGATAATTCTGATACTCTAATTATCATAGGTTTACCTAATATATCCACAAGTGGTTTACCAGGAAATCTTGAGGATTTATATCTGGCAGGTATAATTAGAGCTATTTTTGGATCTTTTTTCATATTAAACTTTTATAATTATCATATATAATTTTAGAATCAACACCGTAAACTAAAAAATTAATTCCTATTTTCTTGAAATATCTTAATTCTTTATCGTCATGATAAAGAGAGCCTGCTGATATTTTGTTTTTTCTAATAATTTTTACACATCTCTCTAATTCATTTTTAAGTTTAATATCATTTATGTCACAATTTAATGATACAGATAGATCATAAGTTCCTATGTAAACTATATCAATTTCATTATTTTTTACAATATCTTCAATATTATCTAATCCCTCTTTATCTTCTATTATTATAGATAATATTTGATTTTTATTTGATTTTTTTAAATAATCTTTTTGAACATGATAATTACTTGCTCTTGTGTAAGGTGAATATCCTTTGTTTCCTTTAGGAGGATATTTACTATATTTTAAAATATTATTTAAATCTTCATTGTTTTTAACATGTGGAACTATTATTCCATTTGACCCTATTTCATAAGATTTTAAAATATTGGATTCATCTATGTATGGTATCCTTATTATTGAGGAGCAGTTATTTGATTGAGCAGATATTGTCATTAATTGAGCTATCTTATAATCCATTATTCCATGTTCCATATCAACAATTATAAAATCTAATCCTGTATTAGAAATTATATTTGAAACTTCAGGAGAAGGTATTGTACACCAAGTACCGTAAACATCTTGCCCTTTCTTTAATTTTTTCTTTAAATCAATCATAAATTATTTAGAAATTTTAATGTGTTATTTTGAGAATTTAAATTTCCAAATTCTAAACATTTATCGTCAATGTATATATCTGCCATAATTTTTGGACTATATCCCGATATTTTTTTTTGATCTTTTAAATTTTCATTAACCGCATCAAATTCCAAACCTTTATCTGAACACCATTTTATAGCTTGACTTAATACTGGATATTTTTCATTATCACCTCTATTTGTCCAGAGTATTAATTTGTGACCCTTTTTTCTAAGGTTTATTAAAATTTTAAGTAATTCTTTATGTTCTTTTAATTGTTTGCCAATTTTTGGAAAATCAAATTTACATAATGTACCATCGAAATCTACGGCAATTATTTTAGGATTATTTTTATTTTTTAATGTTGACATCAACCAAGTCTTTTGCAATTTTTAATGCTTTTTTAATATTACTTAAATCATTAAGAAAATTTTCTTCATTTACAATATCTTCAATAATATCCCTGGCATATGTGCCTATTGCTATACCATTACATCTTACACCAGATAATTCAGCTAATTTTTTAGAAAGAGAGTTTGTACCTCCAGATAGCAAAATCTGTACTGAATTTCTTGAGTTATATGGTCTGTATGCTTTTTGAGATTTAATAGAAGCTTTACCTGGGCCTTCCTTTTTTTCTTTTTTATTAATTCTCATATTGAATTTTTTATTAATTACATCCGCACATGATACTGCTTGAAGTGTAGTATTATAATCATTTTCACCACCACTCATTGGATATCCATCTGCCTGAATTATTAGTCTATCTTGAGATATTTTTTGAGCTTCACTAATTCTTCTTTCTAAATTCAAATTACCTAAATTTAATCTATCTAAGCACATGGAGTTATAGTTTAAAGGATTAATTTCATTAATTAATTTCCATTCTTCTAGTGTTATATCATCTTCACCAACTGCAGCGTGTAGCTCAAATGTTTCAGCGCCATGTTTCATACATTCAGGTAATAATTCCCTTAAAGCACGTGCATTATGTCTATAAGATATAATATCATCTTTTGGACAAATATTACTACATTTTCCACACCCTATACATAAATCTTTAATTACAATTTCTTTTGATGGATCTTCATTATTAAAATCTGATCCCAAATCAATATATTCCTGTAAATTATCAGTAAACGTTTTAGGTATTGCATTAGTAGGGCATACTGGAGCACATAAATTACATTTTACACATTTATTAGGTTCAATGTATGATTTTCTAACATGATGGTCACCAGGCATTCCAATACTTACCATTATAAATGGCCTATGACCAATTTCAATATTTAAATCTTTAGATAGTTCATATGCTAAATCAATTCCTTCTTTGGCTTTCTTTACAACATCAACATTAGCGGATATATCAAGTATTTTAGCACCAGCAAGTGTATAAACAAAAGCTAACTTTTTAACATAAGGAGCATCTTCATTTCCTGCACCACAAATCATTTTAAAACAAGCTTCTTGATTTAAAATTTCTTTCAGAATTTGAAATCTATTTTCTTTCATCTATTAAATTAGCTCTTTCTAGATACGAATTAGATATATTCATATAATAACTAGATTTTGATCTTAACCATAGTGATTCAAATGATAGTGCTAAATTTATTGCTTTTTCTAAATTGTTAATTACACTATCATTTAGATCAAATATAATATTTCTTGTTTCTATTCTATCAAGTAATTTTTGATCAAACAATTTTTTTATGAATTTTTCGCTTTTAAAAGTAACACTTCCGCCCATTGTAGTAAGTAATTTATATTTTTTTGATTCTTTAAATATATCTTCAGTTATTTGATATATTTCTAAATCATTTACATTAGACTTAGTTAAATCATAAGATTTAGCCATATCTGATCTACCAACAACTACACCTGATAAAAATTTATAATTATTTTGTTTGTTAAAAATTCTTGAAACATTTTCATAAGCTGATCTACTTTCTAAGTTTACATGAAAATTAAATTTTTTAAATAGTATTCCAGGTAAGTTATTTTTAGCTGCATCAATAAATTTACTAAGAGCAAACTCTGATTCTATCATAGGTGCTACAATTCCATTTACATTTAATGCTACGCAATTATTAATGTCTGATATAGCCTCACATCCACCAATTTTTATATTTAAATCTAAGTTAGTGATTGTTGTTAGTTCTTTAAGTTTAATTAATTCATTAAAATAAACCCCCTCATCTTCAAAAGATGATTTTATACCAATTATATTAAACCTACTTTTAAGTTCGTTTAATATATTAATCATTTCTGTATTGTTATGTATCATAGATTTGCGTAATATCGACAAATTTACACCTATCGTTAATAAAAATATTAAATTAACATAGGAAATATTAATTCTATTATCATATTTTTAAAATTGAATTTAAAAAAACCTTAATAATTATTTAAAATAAACATAATAAATTAATTTTATATAAAAATCATCTTATGGCTATAAGAATAACAGATGAGTGTATTAATTGTGGAGCTTGTGAACCAGAATGTCCAAATACTGCTATTTATGAAAGCGGTGTTGGTTGGAAGTTTGCTGATGGAACTTCTTTAAATCAGGTTGAAGAAAGAAATGGTAAGTCAATAGACCCAAATGCTGAAAACCCTCCTAAAGAAGAAGAATTCTTTTATATTGTAACTGATAAATGTACTGAATGTAATGGTTTTCATGATGAGCCACAGTGTGCTGCAGTATGTCCTGTTGATTGCTGCATAATAGATGATGATAATATTGAGACTAAAGATGAGCTATTAGAAAAAAAATCTTGGCTCCATAAAGACTAATTTTTATTAGATTTGATATATGTCTAATATCTTAGTTACTGGTGGTCTTGGTTTTATTGGATCTAATTTTATTTCTCAAATAATTGATAAAGATTACATTATTGTTATTGTTAATTCTAAAACTTATGCATGTGTTGACAAATCATTTCTTGATTTTGAGTCAAATCAAAATTATAGACATTTTAATATTGATATCACTAATTATCAAAAAGTAAATGAAATTATCAAAAAGTATTCATTTGATATCATTTTTCATTTTGCCGCCGAATCACATGTTGATAATTCAATT
>MDTD01111315.1_pt1 | contig 37646 bp, 34 predicted proteins | sample 811221 | NCBI WGS metagenome assembly MDTD01 (sample SAMN05326646, study PRJNA326480) | marine metagenome | isolation source: seawater | place: Pacific Ocean: South West | collected 2011
TCTTTGCAGCTGTTGTCTTCTTTGCAGCTGTTGTCTTCTTTGCAGCTGTTGTCTTCTTTGCAGCTGTTGTCTTCTTTGCAGTTTCTACTTCTTTTTTTGGAGAAGCTTTTTTCTCACTTATTCCTTGAATGATAATTTCAGTTATTGCTTGTCTATGACCATTTTTAACTTTATAACCTTTACGTCTTTTCTTTTTAAAAACAATAATCTTATCATCTTTCTTATGGTTAATTACTTTAGCTTCAACTGAAGTGCCAGATAAATTTGGCTTACCAACTTGAACTTTTTTTCCATCATCAAATAAAAGGACTTTATCAAAAGAAACTTTTGAGCCTTCTTTTGCATCAATTCTGTTTACAAAAAGTCTTTGATCTTTTTCAACTTTGAACTGACTTCCTTGTATTTCAACTACTGCGTACATTATTAATTTTTGAATTGCAAAATTAAACTATTTATTAGAATAAACAAGTCATATTAATTAATATGCCTATGTTAAAGGAAGGTTTTCTAAAAGTCTAAACTCTTGTTTAACTAAAGAATTTAGAAACTATTATGAGAAATGAGGTTATTTTAAAAAAAAGATTCTAAAATTATATTGCCCATTTGTTGGACAGTCATATCACTATTTGCATCAATTAAACCATATCCCTTAAGATAAATATTTGTCAACTCAGGAGCTATTGATTTATTATGACGAAAACCATGATCTCCTGTAATAATTATCCTTGAGTTTCTAAAATCAGCATTTTCTAATAAATCAATGAACTTGTCTACAAACCACCTCTTATATTTAATGTGTTCTGATAGATATTCTTCCTCTGATATGGTAAAATAGTTAAGCTTGACATTAGGATACTCCTCATAATAAGAATAAGGATCATGTGGAAAAAACAAATGAAAATAATAAAAACTTTTTTGTTCTGGAACTAGATTTTCTAGCTGTTCTAAAGAGTTTTTCCTAAAAAGGTCAATTTTTTCTGTGTCTCGGTCTAAACCGTGCATTATAGTTTTTATGATAGTCTTTTTCATCATGAATTCTAAAGTTGAGTTATCGCAACTATCTCCCCATAGATAGCAAAAGCTATCATTATTAATACCTCTTGTAAATTCTCCAATTCCAAAAGAATAAGGTTTAACAGACTTAGACAAAAGGGAGTCTACCAATAAATTTTCATGAAATAGATCTTGAAAACCATCAATTTTTTCTAAACCTTTGTCTATATTCTCAATGGAATCGTTATCAATGGATTTGTGTAAATTGAAATTAAACAAAGAAGGGACTGACAATGTAGTTCTTAATGACTCTGTTTTAGCATTTGGTATAACCTTATATCCTTGATTTTTTAGATAATAATCTAGCTTTAAATCAATTGAGTCATTTGTATGCTTAAAAATTTCTTCGCTAGAAGAAAGCCCATCCATTAGAATTAGTATAACTGGATCATCAGATTTTCTAATTTCAAATTCACTTTTTCTATATTCAAAATTTATTTTTTCTAAAAAAGAAGATCTATCAAAAGAGCTAAAAGAGTTAAGTGTGTGTGTTACGAGAAAACTAATGGATAAGAATAAAAAAAACACATTTACATACTTTATAGTGCTTTTGTATTTTAAACAGATTAGGTTAATACAAAATGAAACTAATAAAAAAATTGAAGAAAAATATCTTAGCCTAAGTTCGTGGAGTTTAAGATGAGTATCATAGTAGATTATATTGTTATAAAACAAAAAACAGAGAATAAAGAACACAAAATACTTTGAAGGACTATATTTTAAATCCAAAAAATAAAGTATTATGGGTAACATTAGAACAGACATTGAACCCCATTCAAACAAAACTTCAATAGTAAAGGGAAGTGATAGAGCAGAAGTCAATAAAATTTTGTCTATTGAAAAATAAGCTTTATTTAAAAAAAAATTTTTCATTTCTCAGTCTTTCTCAAATGAAATAAGACCCTATTTGTTTTTTCAAGTTCGTGTACTCTTAAAATGCTAAACCTTTTTGAAACAGCGTCTTTAAATTGTTCCAACGATGGATACTGAAACTCTTCATCTCGAGATTCAAAAATTATTTTACATTTTGGATCAGAGAGAGGAATAAATTCAACAAGCACGTCTTTATTTGTCATGGTTAAAAAGTCAATAAAATTATTAAAAGGAATGCCAGAATTAATGATATGATGCATTAAAGCAAAGCAACAAATTAAATCTGGAGAACTAAACCTTTCAAATACAGAACCCCTCTCAAGGTTAAGCCATCCAATAGCAGGTGAAGGATTAGAAAGGTCCAAAATTAATGGAAAGACATTAGAAATGTTTTGTTTTTTACATGTTAAATAGTTTCTGTCAACACATCTCCAATCTATATCAAATGAAATTAAATTCTCTGAGTTATTTTTTGAAATTAAATAACTAAAAAGTCCATCATTAGACCCTACATCCCAGCATATATTGTATTTTTCTTGTTTCAAAAAAGATAACACTGTTTTTTCTTTATCAATTACGTATTCTTCTTTTTCATTAATAGTTTCTTCATTGTATGCCGCCCACTCAGTATTTGTTTTAGGAGCTTTTAATTTTGATACATACCCCTCTAATTGGTCAATAATATTTAAATGTTTGGTTTTTGAAATTGTTGATTTTTTCAATCCTGTACTGGAGTTAGAGGTTAGGTTTTCTTTAATTAAATTATGAAGTACAATGTGAGAAAAAACAGTTAGATTAAACTTGCTTTTTGTAGGCAATAATTTGTTAACTACCCTAAGTGGAATCCCGTTGATATAATTAATTAATAATTTATTTACACTATGGTCAACATGCTTCATTAAACAAATTGGCCCCAGAAACATTTCACAAAACTGTTTGTAAGGTTTCCAGACATAATTTTCTTCTTTTATTAACTCAAAACTAAGGGTGTCAATGAATATGGGCTTATTATTTTTAAACTGAATGTTATATGGGGTTGCATCTTTCAATGTCATTCCATATTGAATTGAAATTTTTTGAATTTTTAAAGTCAGCAATAATGCATCTTTAAATTGGTTAAATGACCATTCATAAGGATAGGATATAAAAGGTATTTTTTCAACTAAAAGTTTTTTATATTGTGTGGGCTTATTCTCTACTTCTTTAACCTCACTGTGTTTTATCAATAATTTTTCTTGTAGGAGTTCTCCATATAAACCTGAGTTTATAAGGTGATCAAAATTTTCTTTGTATGAAAAGTTGATAGACCTAAAGACATTACCATTTTCATAGAAAATAAAGCCAGACGGGTCTCTAAAAGAACCTCCATCCCTCATTTTTTATTAAAAAAACTTTTTATTTTATTTTTTACTTTTTTAGAAAAGGCCACGACTGTTGCAAAAGCGGCAACTATCAGTTGAATTATAATCATTCCTGTACCAGGGTCAATATATAGAAAAGTCATTAGCAAGGGATATTTTATAATAAAAACAAAAATAGCATTTAAATTTAAATACTCTTTATAAAATCAAAAAGAAAAATTGATATTTCAAAAAACTATTTTTCACCAATTCCAATTACTTGAACAGATCTTGTGTTTATTCTCCCATAGATAAAACTTAATAAATGAAAAATTTTTACTCCTAAGACCTTAATAATAAAAAATGGTTTGGGCAACCATTTGTGGTACAACACTTTTGATGATTTAACTATAAAGTTATTATTTACCAATAAATTTCCTAGGTTTATTGGACTAAAAGAATACAGATGAAAGTTAGCATCATCTTTAATAAATTTCATTTTTGGAGAGTCTAATGGTACGCAGATAACAATTTTTCCACCTTTTCTAATTTTATTATACAATTCCTCAATTAATTGGTCAGGATTGGGAGTATGTTCAAGGCAATGGTTTGATATTACAACATTAATTGAATCATCTGGAATTTCATTTAAAAATTTGTAACATTTAAAATTAAAGTTTTGATTACAAAAGTTTCGTGCGATATCGTTTAACTCTACTCCAACTTTAGTATCACATTCTAAGTTATGTAATAAAAATCCTCCTCCACATCCAAAATCTAGTACAGAGTCAGATTTTAAAATGTGTTTTTGAAATTTGAATTTATTTAGTACCCCACCTAATTCACCTATTTTTTTTTGGTAACGATCAAAGTATTCTATATCATAATTTGAAACTGATTTTTTCTCCATGATAGTTACAAATAAAGGTTATTTCAAAAGTAGAAAATTTTAATGACTTCTATCTTTATCGTTTTCATTAAATGTTATAGTGGTTTTTTATCTATTAGCCTTGTTTCTAAAAGAATACATAACTGATTTTTACTTTATAATAAATCGCCTTTTTAGAAAAGCAGAATTTCGTAAATAAATAAAGTCTTATTAATTATTATAACTATATCCAATTATCGTTTTTTAAAGACCAATCGACAACTTGTTTTATCCTTTCAGTAAGTTTGATTGATGGTGTCCAGCCTAATTTTTTCATTTTCTCTCCAGAAAGTGAATATCTTAAATCATGACCTGGTCTAGATGAGTGAAAATCTAACATTTTATATTTTAATTCTTTTCCTTGGGAATCAGCAATAATTTGGGCAAGTTCAAGATTATTTAGTTCCTCAGAGCCAACAATATTAAATTTAGGACATTTAGCTCCACCATAATCAGGTAAATGATTATAATCCAATTTGAGCAAAAAATGTATAGCTTCTGCTACATCTTCTGCATGAATATAGTGACGTGAGCCAGGAATTTTTTTTGTTTTATCTGAATGTATGGTTACAGTTTCTCCATCTCTTATTTTTTTGATACACATAGGTATGAATTTTTCTGGATGTTGTCTTTCTCCAAAAACATTCATGGTATGGGTAATGTATACCGGAAGACTGTATGTGTTCTCATATGCAACTGCTAATTCCTCACCACCAGCTTTAGTTGCGCTATATGGGTTTGTGGAATTATACCTATCATTTTCTTTATAATCAATACCTTTTGGAGCTGGCCCAAAAACTTCATCTGTACTAAAGTATACAAGTCTTTCTAGTTTTTTTTCATCGTTCAAGTACCTTGCATAATCTAAAATATTTGCTGTTCCTACAACATTGTCTAAAACATATTCCATTGGAAAATCGATACTTCGATCAACATGTGAGCCTGCTGCTAAGTGAAGAATTATATTGATATCCCCAAGTTCTTTTTTTATCCATGGATTAATTTCAGATTTCATATCATGAAAAACGACTTTAATTCTTGACTTTTGTTCTGCAGTTAACTTTGATAAAATATTATCTAATCTGTTTAAATTTCCACTATAATCCAGTCTGTCTAGAGACACTAAATTCCAGTTTGTATTATTTATTAAATAATATATCAAGTGATGGGCAATAAACCCTGCTCCCCCAGTAATTAAAACATTTTTCATTATTTACTATGTTTTAGTTATTATATTTTAATTAAAACTATTAATATGATCTTTTAGCCTGTCTTTTGGCTTCCAATCTAATAATTTTATTGAGTCATCATTTTTTCTTAACGTCTGCCTATAATTTCCAGGTTGATCGGGAATACTTATTGATTTTACATCAAATTTATCTTTAAAATATTTAAATAGTTCATTTACGCTGTAATTAACTCCTGTACCAAGCTCCCATGCATCACTATGTTTGATATCAGTAAATGCTATTTTAATAAGCCCGTCCACTATATCATAAACATGTACAAAGTCTCTTTTTTGATTACCATCTCCAACAATTGGAAGTGGTTCACCTTTAATTACTTTTGATCTCCAAATACCTATCACATTTCCAAACTTTTCATCTATTGGTTCTAGAGGACCGTAAACATTGTAAAATCTTGCAATTTCAACATTGACATTAAATGATTTTTTATAAAGCTTACATATTTCCTCACCTAAAAATTTTGTCATAGCATAAGGAGAGTCTGAAGGATCATGATGTTTAGAAGATGAACCTGCATATATTACTTTAACGTTATTATTTTTTGCCCATTCCATAACTCTTGTTGTACCTATAATATTTACTCTAACAGACTCCTGTGGGTTATCAAATGAGGGTTGAACTCTAGACTGAGCTGCAAGATGAAAACAAATATCAAATCTAATTTTAAGTTTAATTATATTCTCTATATCATCATTTATATATTTGGCCTCTGTAACTTCATTTTCATAAGTTCCAGTTGAATAGTCATCTAAACATGTAACATTATGACCTTCATCAATTAACTTTTTAATCAAATTTGATCCTATAAAACCAGCACCTCCAGTAACTAAGATGTTTTTCATATTTTGTTTTTATTCCAAATTAATAAATCCTATAACTCCTGTTGATTCTCCAACATAATAAATTCTGTTTGAATTCTTATGATATGAAATATCTCTAACTCTTTCATTAACATTAATTCTTTTGATAAGCTCGGTTTCATTTGTTTTTAAATTAAATTTATAATGAAGTAAGCTTTTATAATCTGGTCTTTGAGGATTATCATTACCTAAAGAAGCTAAAATAAATTCTGCATTATTTATATTTTCCTTTATAAGTTTTATCTCTGATACTGCAGGATTAATATTCCAATATATAAGTGGTTCAATAAAACCATGATCAGAATGATTCTTATATAAAGGAGCAGTTCTTATAAAACGGTCTGGATCTCCATTATGAGAATCAGTTGCTGCTGCATCAATATCATAATGATTGCCATAAGAAGATATTGGCCATCCAAAATTTTTAACTTTTTCAGGGTTTATATTTAGATTTACTTCATCGCCTCCTGCAGGACCATGTTCAGATGAAATCACATAATCAAACTTTTTGGAATAATCTAATCCTTGTGGGTTTCTATGTCCCAAAGAAATAATTCTTGAGTTAGAATTTTTTTTATTTATTGCAATAATTTTCCCATTATCAGTTTTAAGGTTTTGAGCACTCGATCTATCTCTAAATTCACCAATTGAAAATAAAAGTGAATCCTTTTTATAATTAACTATTCTTCCACCTGACTGGACTGGATTAAATTCTCTATTTGAAGAAGAAATAAAATTTTTAGGTGAATAAAATTTTGTAAAATTAAGCTGGTCTAAAATTTCAGCTTTAAGTATAGAAGTGTTATAGCCTCCATTATTATTAGACTCTATATATGAAACATAAATTACATTGTTATCAACAAAAATATCTTTAACTCCAAACTTGGAAATAGTATAAGGATTGAAAGAGTTAAGAGTTGCGTTTTTTTCTTCTATTTTTTTTTCTAAAAATTCTGAAATGTTGGTTTTTATTGGCTTAAAGTGCAACATATTATTATCAATTCTAACATGAAAAAAAACTCCATTTTTTGTAGTATAAATTAAATCATTATCATAAAAATCAATATAAGCAGTATTTGTTCCAACGACTCCAATTGCAGGAAAAAAAGGAGGTATTTGAAATATATTTAAATCATTTTTATTTGTTAATTTAATAGAAAACTCAAATTGAGTTTCATTTACATACTTGCTAATTTCATCGTATTGTTTGGCAAGTCTCGTTTCATATTTGTAGAAACCAAAATCTTTCCCAATGATAATATTTTTAATCCAGCTAAGCCTTGAATATGTTGTTGGTGGGATCTGATCTCTGATAAAGCTTTTAATGGGTGTTTGAAAAAAAAATATAGTAGCTATAATGATTAAAATAAGTAGAGAAGCATTCCTGAAAAATTTTTTGTTAATCATTATTAAAATTTATTTACGACAAATATACCAATATAAGTTTTACAATTATTTACAAATTTTACAAATGATTACCATAAATCACCAACTTAAATTTTAATTTATTCAAATTGTAACATTTAACTCATTTGTTATTTGACTTAGAGTATTTATGTAAAAATTTTTGCATTGTTAGTTTTAAGATTTCTCCAAACTCATTCAATTTATTTTTTTAAGTTTTTAGTAAAACATAAAAAAACAAAAATATATTAGAAAATTACTTTTTTTTAAGTACTTTTGATACTTAATATTAAATAAATAAAAATGCTTGAAGAACTTATAACCTCAAGAACTAGACTGAGACTTTTAATTAAGTTTTTTGTTTCGCAGGCCAATAAGGGGTATTTAAATGGTTTAGCCACTGAGATGGGTGAATCTACAAATGGAATAAGAAAAGAGCTTAATCATTTACAGAAGGCTGGTTATTTAAGTAAAATAAAGGTTAACAATAAAGTTGAATATAAAGCAAACACTAATCATCCTTTATTTGAAACTTTAAGTAGAATTGTATATAAACACTTGGGTCTTGAAGATTTAGTGGAGAAAGTACTTGAGAGAATGGGAGAGTTAGATAAAATAATCCTTGTTGGAGAGTATGCTAAAGGCAATGATTCAGGACTTATTGAAGTATTTCTAATTGGTCAAGATCTAAACATGAATTATATTTCTAATTTAGAAAACAAAATAGAAGACTTAATTGGTAGAAAGGTAAGTTTTTATCTTGCGTCTAAGTTTTTATCAGATAGAGAACATATTGTACTATTTAATTCTAAGAGCAAATGATTTCAATTGAAAGTGAAGAAAGGCCATGGGGCCGATTTTTTGTACTCCACGATGAGCCAAACTATAAGTTAAAAAGAATAGAGGTTGAACCAGGAGGAAGATTATCATATCAGTATCATCTTAAGCGCTCAGAGGCTTGGACCTTAGTAGAGGGAGTTGGGACCATTACCCTTAATGAAGAAGTTAAAGATTATAATGCAGGGGAAACCATTTTGATTCCTAAAGGAGTTAAACACCGAATTGAAAATAGAGGTCAAGAACAAGTAGTTTTTATTGAAGTTCAAACTGGCACCTATTTTGGAGAAGATGATATTGTAAGAATCGAGGATGATTATAATAGAGTATAGATGAAGACAAAAGTTATTATTGTATCTGGATATTTTAACCCAATTCATAAAGGACATTTGGAACTTTTTGAAAAAGCAAAGACTAAGGGAGATGAGCTTTGGGTTATTGTAAATAGTGATTTGCAGCGAAAATTAAAGGGAAGTAAAGCTTTCATGGAAGAGGATGAAAGGCTTCTGATAATAAATGCTATTAAATATGTCGAAAAGGCTCTTATTTCAATTGATAAAGATAAAACACAGTGCGCAACATTAGCTCACTTAGCTGACAATTACAAAAAAGATTATGAGCTTTACTTTGCTAATGGAGGAGATCAAAATAACGAAAGTATACCTGAAGCAAATGTTTGTGAAGTTAAAGGTATTGGATTAATTGACGGACTAGGAGATAAAATCCAGTCTTCTTCTTGGCTTTTAAAAAAATAGTATGAAAATAAAGAACATTTGTTGTATTGGAGCAGGTTATGTAGGGGGCCCTACCATGGCAGTGATTGCACTAAAGTGCCCCAATATTAATATAACAGTTGTCGATTCAAATCCAAATAGGATAAAAGCATGGAATGGACCTTTAGACAAATTACCTATATATGAACCTGGACTATCAGATGTTATCAAAGAAACTCGAGGAAAAAATTTATTTTTTTCAGATGATATTGCAGGTAATATTGAAAAAGCTGAAATGATTTTTATGGCTGTAAATACCCCAACAAAAACAGAGGGAGAAGGAGCAGGTATGGCAGCAGACCTTCGTTTCGTAGAACATTGTGCAAGAGATATTGCTAAGTATTCTAAAAGTGATAAAATTGTTATAGAAAAATCTACTCTTCCTGTTCGAACAGCAGAGAAAATTAAAGAGATATTAGAAGAAAATTCTGATAATATTCATTTTGAAATTTTATCCAATCCAGAGTTTTTAGCTGAAGGAACTGCCATTCAAGATTTATTTAAATCAGACCGTGTACTTATTGGTGGAGATCCAACAGAAACAGGTCAAAAAGCAGTTCAGGCACTTGTGGAAATATATTCCAAGTGGATTCCAAAAGAAAAAATTTTAACTACTAATGTGTGGTCCTCTGAACTTGCAAAATTATCTTCGAATGCTATGCTTGCTCAAAGGGTTTCTTCTATTAATAGTTTATCTGCTCTCTGTGAAAAAACTGGAGCTAATATTGACGAACTTTCAAATGCTATTGGCATGGATCATAGAATTGGATCTAAATTTTTAAAAGCTTCAGTAGGATTCGGAGGAAGCTGTTTTCAAAAAGATATCCTTAATCTTGTGTATTTATCTAAGTTCTATGGACTAGATGAAGTAGCTGAATATTGGTATAATGTAGTAAGAATTAATGACTACCAAAAAGAAAGATTTGCTAAAAAAGTAATTGATCACTTTGGCGGAGATTTAACTGGTAAAAAAATAGGTTTTTTAGGTTGGGCCTTTAAAGCAAATACAAATGATACTAGAGAATCTGCTGCTATTAAAGTTTCAGAGATTTTATACGATTATGGAGCCTCTTTATCAATATATGATCCTATGGTTACAGAGAAAACGATATTAAATGATATTAAAAATTTATGGGAGGTTAAAATTAGTCTTAACCTTGTCAATATAAATATTGTAGATAAATTAATTGATACTTATGAGTGCGATGCGTTTGTTATTTTAACAGAATGGAAAGAATTTGAAAAGATTGATATAGATAAGTCTAAAGTTATTTTTGATGGAAGGAACATAAATCAAAATCAAAATACAATTTCAATAGGTAAATAAACTGTTAACAATAAATAATGGAATAATTTGAAATAATTATAAATAATGAAAAATTACACAGAAGAAATATTAAATGAAATTTCATTTGTTCTTAATAAGATAAATCAAAGTGAAATTAAGGATTTAATCAATCTTATAGAAAACTCAAATACAATTATAACTTGTGGAGCTGGAAAAGTCGGGATGGCAATAAAAGGTTTTTCAATGAGGTTAGGACACTTTGGATATAAATCTTACCATATTGGAGATACAACCCTTCCGTCAATAGGAGAAGGAGATTTATTTATTGTTGCTTCAGGTTCAGGAGAGACCCAAACTATTTTTGATTTAACAAAAATTGCTAAATCAAATAAATCAAAAGTATTTGTTTTAACCTCTAATATAGATTCCAGGATTGGTAAACTAGCTGATAAATCTCTAATTATAAACGCTCCTTCAAAAACTAAAAAAGTAGATGGCTTTTCTTCAATACAACCTATGACAACATTAAACGAACAATGCCTAACTATTCTTTTTGATTCAATAGTTCTTAATATAATGGATCAAACTGGAGAGACTCATGAAACTATGTGGAATAGGCACTCAAACTTAGAATAATGAAAAATATTAAAATTGCAGCATCCCTTATTTGTGCTGATCCTTTAAATTTAGAAAGAGAAGTAAACGAGTTAATAGAATCAAAAGTTGACTATATACATTTTGATGTTATGGATGGTTCTTTTGTGCCAAGATATGGTTTATATCCCGAGATTTTAAAATCAATTAAAGCAAAAAAGAATTGCCCACTTGTAGATGTTCATATTATGTCAGAAAATCCTGAAGATTTTATTGAAATTTTCGCGCTAAATGGAGCAGATTATTTCAGTTTTCACATAGAAGCTACTAAACATCCTCATAGACTTATCAAAAAAATACTAAACTCTGGAATGAAACCTGGAATTGCTCTTAATCCAAACACATCTATTGATAGTTTAAAGTGGATGATTCAAGATATTGAAATAGTTGTATTAATGACTATAAATCCAGGTATAGTTGGTCATAAATTTATTCCTGAGATGTATAAAAAAATCTCAGAATTGAGAAATTTTGCTAACCTTAATGGAAACACTGATTTAATAATTGAAATAGATGGAGGTGTTACTCCAAAGAATACAAAGGGTTTAATTGAAGCTGGAGCAGATGCACTAGTATGTGGTAATGGAACAATTTTTAGACCACATGAAGATAGCATTAAAAATAAAGTTAATAAACTTAAATCCTATATTGATGAAATTTAAAGTTTTAATTACGGCTAGTGGTTTGGGTTCAAGATTGGGTAATTTAACCAGAAACTCCAACAAGGCTTTAGTTAGAGTTGGTGATTATGCTGTTCTAACTCATATAATTGAAAATTATAGCAATGACACTCATTTTGTAATTACTTTAGGTCATTTTGGTTCACTTGTAAAGCAATATATTGAAATCTGTCATCCAGATTTGAAAGTTTCCTTTGTTCAAGTAGATAATTACAAAGGAGAAGGTAGTTCACTTCTTTTCTCAATTTTAAAAGCTAAGAGCTTACTTAAAGAGCCATTTGTATTTCATGTTTCAGATGCTATAACAGATGTAAAATTTAGTAATCTGACTTCAAACTATATAGCTGGATTTGAAAAAGGGGATACATCTATTTATTCCTCCTACAATATTGATGGTAAAAATGTTACGTCAATGTTTAAAAAAGGTGAAATAAATCCTGATTTTATCCATATAGGAGTTGTTTTTATATTTAATCATAAAGAATTTTGGGAAACAGCTACAGAAATTTATAATGATAATAAGGAATTAAGTTCTTTAAATGATGTTTCAGTAATTAATAAAATGATTCAAGATGGAATTGAATTTAAGCATCAGAAAACAAAAAATTGGTTTGATATTGGGTCTGTTAAGGGGCTTATTAATGCAAGAAAATCTTTTATACCTAAAATTTTAAAGGATGTATTAGATAAAGAAGATGAAAATATATATTACTACAATAATTATATAGTTAAATTTTTTAGTAATGAGAAAATCACTAAAAATAGAATTAAAAGAGCTTCATTGATTTCTTATGTAGTCCCTTCAATAAAGTTATCAAGTAAAAACTTTTACAGTTATAAACTAGAAAAAGGAAATTTATACTCAAAATCAGCTAACATATCTAATTTTGAAAAATTTTTAAATTTCTTTGATGAAAAACTTTGGATTGATAAAATACATAATGATTCTGAATTAGAATTACTTTGTAAACAGTTTTATATAGAAAAAACTTCAAAAAGAATATCTGATTTTTTTACTAGGCACAAACTAAATGATGAAGAGAATGTTATAAACGGTATTAAAGTTCCAAAAGTTTCTGAGTTATTAAAATTAATTCCTGAATCGTTTTTTTCTGATAATATAAAAACAAAAATACATGGTGATTTTATTTTAGATAATTGTATTTATCAAGATAATAAATTTAAAATGATTGACTGGCGTCAGGATTTTTCTGGAGAACTTGAATTTGGAGATTTATATTACGACCTATCTAAGTTAGCTCACAACATAGTTGTAAACCATGAAATTATTGAAAAAGACTTATATTATTATAATAATAAAAATAATAATATTGATGTAGATATTCTATGTAAAAAAAGGTTAATTGATTGTGAAAAAATTCTCTTTAGTTGGGCTAAGGAAAAGTCTTTTTCTCTTAAAAAAATTGAAATTTTAAGAGCATTAATTTGGATAAATATGTCACCATTACATCATCAACCTTTTGATAGTTTTTTATTTTATTTTGGGAAGTATAATTTATATAAATCATTAAATGAAAAAAATTAAAAATTTTATTTTCGATGTAGATGGTGTTTTAACTGATGGAAAATTCTATTACACTAATCAAGGAAAAATTATGAAAATATTTGGAGATGCAGATAATGATGCTCTTTCAATTCTAAGTAAATACTGTCATATAGAAATGGTTACTGGAGATAAAAGAGGTTTTGATATTTCTAAAAAAAGAGTTGAAGAAGATATGGGATATAAAATATCGCTTGTAAGTACATTTGATAGATTAAAGTGGATCAGTAAAAGATTTGATCTAGAACAAACAGTATATATGGGTGATGGAATCTTTGATCCCTTAGTTTTTAGAGGAGTTAACTATAGTATATGCCCAAATAATGGATTTTACAACACAAAAAAATATGCTGATTACGTAACAAAATCTAATGGATCGGAAGGTGCGGTTGCAGAAGCTATTTTGCACGTACTGGATAAATTTTTTAAAGTAGATAATATTTTAAACTTAAAAATTATTAAATCTGGAAATTGGTAAAAAATATGAAAGAGCTTTCAAAATTAATTAATAGAGATAAAAGTTGTTTGACTGGGAAGAAAATTACAAAATCTTTGTGGAGCGTAGATAATTTTCCAGTTTATTTCGGCTGTGTAAACACAAATTTTGCCGAAGATCTTAAAACAAAAATGGAATTCTTTATTGAAGAAAAAACAGGTTTAATACAACTTAATAAACTTATTCCATTGGAAATTCTTTATCAGAATCAGCATGCTTTTGGTGTTGGTGAAATTTGGAATAAACATTATGTTAATTTTGCGAAATTTCTTTCAAGGGGAGATCATAGAAATATTATTGAGATAGGTGGAGCAACAGAAAGGTTAGCAAATAAATATTTGTCTATTGTTGATGCAAATTGGACAATTATAGAACCCAATCCAACAGAATTTAAAAATAAAAAAATTAATGTAATAAAAGGGTTTTTTGAAGATTCATCAATAGATATTAAGTCATCTGATACTATAGTTTTTTCACATGTTTTGGAGCATGCATATGATCCAGCATTATTTATGAAATTAATTTACAATAAAATAAACAATGGCCAGACAGTTTATTTATCGTACCCTAGACTTGAAGTTTGGTTAGATAAAAAATACACTAATGCTTTAAATTTTGAGCATACTGTTTTCTTAACAGAGCCTCATCTTGATGCAATGTTTGAAAAAATTGGTTTTAAACTTAATAATAAGGAATATTTTCAAGATCATAGTGTGTTTTATAAATTGACAAAATCAGAACCCAAAATTATTAACTTTCCAAATTTATATGATCGTAACATAACCTTGTTTAACTCATTTATTAAACATCACCAAGATGATGTTAAAAAATTAAACAATTTGATGAGTGTTTCAAAGAGTCATTTTTATTTATTTGGAGCTCATATTTTTTCACAATTTTTAATTGTTTTGGGACTTAATACTGATAAAATTAAGTTTGTGCTTGATAATTCAGAAGAAAAACAAGAAAAAAGGCTTTATGGTACTCAACTAATGGTGAAATCACCAAAAATACTACTTGAAGAAAAAGATCCTGTTGTTATATTAAAAGCTGCGAATTACAATGAAGAAATCAAAGAAAATATTTTGAGTAAGATTAATGCTAATTGTAAATTCTTATGAAAATCGCTCTATGTTTATTTGGATTGACCGGTGGTACTGTTGGGGTTGGGGGTCAAGGAAGGCAAATACATCCCAAAAATGGATATTTATATTACAAGAAAAATCTTATTGATCAATATGATGTAGATGTGTTTATTCATTCCTGGTCAACTGAATTTAAGAATGAATTGATTGAAATATATAAACCAAAGAAACACATAATTGAACCACAAAGGGATTTTAGTCAAATTACATTAAATAATTTTGGATATTATGAAATAAGTGATTTGAGAAAACATAAACCATACTTCGAAGCATACAAGGATTTATCTGACAATGAGGCATTTGAAAAATTTGAAACTTTGTTATGGAGATCCTATAGTAGATGGTACAGTACAAAGATGTCAATTAATTTAAAAAAAGAATATGAATTGTCTAATAACATTGAGTATGACTTTGTCATTTCCTCGAGATTAGATATGGCGTTATTAAAGAAAATTAAATTTGAAAAGCTAGATAAATCAAAATTTTATGCATCCTTCAAGCATGGCAGAACAGACTTTGACGAAGCACTTTTTGATATGATATTTTTTTCAAGTTCTAAAATTATTAATGCGTTTTCTGAGATTTTTGATAGGTTTCATAAATATTCTTTTAGACCTACCTGGGCTGCCAAAGAGCATTTAAAATATATTGGCGTAGAGGTAAATGAAATTTTAAAATATGAAGAAGATTACAAATTATTGAGATGGAATCAGAACTATCTAATATCAGATTATAGTTTTTACTTATATGTTAGACATTTTTTCAAACAGTTAAAAAGAAAATGGTTAAAGAATTAATTATATTTTTTTCAAAGAAAATCTCAATTAACAATTGGTTTCTTTATATTGGTTTAGGACTGCTTATCGGAATAGTTGATGGAGTTTTTTTATATTCATTATTCCCTTTTTTTAAGTACCTTTTTTTAAATGAACCCGTTAATATTAATTTTTCTTTTTTGAATTTTGATCCTGTATGGTTTAAAAATTTTATTAGTGATAATTTTTTATTTTTATTTATAACAGTTGTTTTCTTTAAGGGATTTTTACACTATGTTGAAATATACACAGCAGTATTATTTCAACAAAAATTTGAGCAATTAAATAAATTTGAGTTATTAAAGATTTTCCTAACAAAAGTCCCTAAAGATTTTATTTATTTAGATCAAGGTAAATCTAATAACATATTTCTAAATCAGATAAATGAGTTAAAGTTTGGTTTTAGACAATTTACAATGGCGCTTAGAAAGTTATCATACTTGACAATATACTTATTGATTTTTCTTTTTTTATACAAGCTGTATGGACTTTTTATTTTCTCTTCAATAGTTATTATTCCTTTAACTTTTAAAAAAGTTTTTAGCAAGACTCGAAATATTTCTGAAAAAAAATCTAATGATGATGATCAATTTAGTGGAAACATCTTCGAATCAATATCATTTTTGAAATATTTAATCTCTACCGATATAACTGAAAAGTTTTTAAAAAGGTTAAAGAACAAGGTTAATGACGTTGTGAGAAGCAATATTAAACTTGGTAAAAATGATGCATTGATTCGTTCCTTCAGAGAGCCAATTTTTGTATTTATTATCCTTTTAATTTATTATCTATCAAATTTTTTAGATTTTCAAAATGACTATTTTGTTGTTTCTTCTCTTTTAGCATACAGAATAACTAATTATAGTTTTGAGTTTTATGCTTCATTTAATGAATTATTAAAAAGCCATGGTTCTCTTTTGAATCAAAAAGAACTACATAAGAATTTTAGTGATAGAGATGAAAATGAATTAGAAATTTCTGATTTAAATGAAATAAAATTTTTAAATGTTTCTTTTAAACCATTAAATGATAGACTTAATTTTAAGATTAATCTGAATTTAAAATTGAATGAAAAGATGATAGTTGTAGGAGATAGTGGAGCTGGGAAAACAACAATTATTAACACTCTATTAAAGATTAATAATAAATACTCAGGTAAAATTGAAATAAACAATATTGATCTCAAAAAAATCAACTCTAAATCTATAAAAAGTAAAGTTGGTTTTGTAAGTCAAGACTCTGTTATGTTTAATGACTCATTGTTTAATAATATTACTTTATGGGATACTAGAAATAACGAAAACATCAGTAGGGTTAATAATTTATTATCAAAATTTAATCTTGAAAGATTCTCAAAAGATCTATTTGAAGAAGATATTAATCTAAAGGAAAAGTTAAGTGGGGGAGAAAAACAAAGGTTAAATTTAATTAGGGAATTATATAAAAAGCCTGAGTTACTACTATTAGATGAAATAACCTCATCTTTAGATATTGAATCAAAAAAAATCATTCTTAATCATATAAAAAATCTTGATATAAAATTTATTTTTATAACTCATGATAGAGAAGTGTTAAGTTTTTTCAACGAAAAAATAAAAGTTTTAGAAATCAAAAATATTATATGAAAAAAATTGTCCTATTTATTTTTAAAGCAATAAAGAAATTATTATTTATTCAGTGGACTGGTTATGATCTTAATTTTAAGTCTATTAATTATGTAATTGGTCATTATCGACTTTATGAGTTAATAAAAAATGTTCCTGGTCATATAATTGAACTTGGTACTGGAAGTGGTAGAAACTCTTTAATATTCGGAAGTATAATTAAGTTAAATAACCAAACTAATTATAAGCATGTTTATGGATTTGATACTTTTAGTGGTTATCCAAAAAATGTTTTGGATTCTAACAAGGAATTTGATCCAAAGAGTCATACAGATTTCTCATTTGATGATGTTAAATTAAGAATAAATCAAAATAATTTATCAAATGAAGTCACTTTGATAAAAGGATTATTACCTAATTCTATCTCAAAGTTTTTAAATGAATCCAATACAAAAGGTTTTACCCCTGGTAAGCTAAAAATTAGTCTTATCTATGTTGATTGTAATGATTATGAAACTACTAAAAATAGTTTGCTAGTCTTAAAAGAGTTTTTAAGTAAAGGCTCTATTATAGCTTTAGACGAAAATCGTCTGGGTGGAGAAACAAAAGCTTTAGTAGATTTTTCAGATCTTTTAAATCTTCCTATTAAGCAGTGGCAGCATGGTGGAGTAATTTCAAGTTATCTTGAGGTTGTTTAGTTAAAGTAATAAAAAGTATAAATATTAAAAATAAGTCTAGGTTCAATATCAACATCTAAAATATGATTAACATCAATAAAAAAGAATTAAAAGAAATTAAGAAGCTATCTGAAATACTTAAAGAACATGGGATTTTCACAATTAATAATTATTTATTAAAAAATCAAGTTTCAGAGCTCAAAGAAGAAGTTTTGCATCACCATAAAATTATAGGGAATTCATACCCATTTGGTTCTACATATTCAATAAAAAACCCCAATGAGTTGGCAAATGAAAGCTTTCAAAAAAGAGTTTTTTCTGACTCATGGATGAAAGAGTTATTTCTTAACTATAACAAAAGTATTTCAAAAGGATTTTTCGACAGTGTATATTCGACTCATGACTATAAATTTGATGGTAATATTGGCAGGAATGGTTATCTTCATTTTGATAGAAATTCATCATTAAAGTTTTTTTTATATTTAAATGACGTTACTGAAGATAATGGGGCCTTCTATATTCAACCAGGTTCTCACAAATTAGGTAAAAAATTAAGAGAAAAGGCTTGGGGTGCTTATATACCTGCTCCTAACGACAGTTTTTTTAAAAAAATTCTGCGCAAAACTTTTGGTATTGATTTTAAAAATGTCAAGAATAGATTAGAATTAGACTATCCTCAATTATACGAACCAAATAAACTAGTTCCAGTAGAAGGTAAAGCAGGAACTTTAATTGTATTTGATTCTGATATTTTTCATCAAGGTGGTAAAATAAACATAAAAGACAAAGAGCGTATTGTATTAAGATCTCATAATTATTTATCTGTTTAGTATGATTAATATCTCAAATAATTTTTTTCGAATAATTACTTCTGAACAAGGCTTAGTTCATAAAGACTCTCCCATAAATGAGATTAAACAAAAATTTAGATCTAATAAATTAAAAGCTATTTATTTGATTGATAAAGATGAAAGTCTTATAGGGGTAATGAGTAAGGGTGAAGCCTTCTTAAGTGATAATCAAGAACCAGCATGGAATATGTCACCTTTTTATTTGAATATTGGAAAAAAACTTTCTAGAACTGACATTAAAAATATAGGTATATATAATTCAATACCAATAATAAATAGTAAAGGAAATATTATAAAAATACTTGAATTAGCTAGTGATTCAAATATTGAGATTGCCAATCAAAGTTTCAATAAGTATATAAATCCTTTTATAATTGCTGAAATAGGAAACAATCATAATGGAAGTATAGAGTCAGCTAAAAAACTTATTGATGCTGCATCTAAAACTGGGGTCAATGCAGTTAAATTCCAGGCTAGATCTTTGGAAGATTTGTATATAGACTTATCTGATGACTATCTTAATGAAACAGACTTCTCAACTTCGTATACTATATCTGAACTCAAAAAATTTAACTTATCATTCTCTGAATTAGAAATTTTATTTAACTATTCAAGGGATTTAGGATTAATTGTAGGTTGTACTCCATTTGACAATGAGAGTGCAAAATTTTTGATAGAACAGAAAGTTGACTTTATAAAGATAGCAAGTGCTGATATGAGTAATTATTCAATGTTAAATAATTTTACTTCTTGTAATATTCCATTAATTATAAGTACTGGTATGCACAATTTAAATTCAATAGTAAAATTGAATAATTGGTTATCTCTAAATTTTGTAGAGGCATCTTTATTGCATGTAAATAGTACTTATCCAACTCCGTATAGTGATATTAATTTAAAATTTATGAATAATTTAGAAAGTTATTCAACAACAACCTTATATGGTTATAGTGGTCACGAGAGAGGATTTCATATTCCAGTTGCAGCTATATCACTAGGCGCAACAATAATTGAAAAACACTTTACACTCAATAAAGATTTAGAAGGGAATGACCATAAGGTATCTTTACTACCTGATGAGATGTCAACCATGGTATCTCAAATTAAAGATTTATCTAAAGCTCTTAGTGGTAATAGTGAAATAAAAAGAATATCCCAAGGAGAAAAGCTAAATAAGATTGCCCTTTCAAAAGGTGTTTATATGAATGTTGATTTAAAACCCGGAGATTCTTTTTCTGTAAATGAAACTGTTTTTAAAAGCCCATGTATAGGCATAACACCTGATGAAGTTGATTTTTTTGATGGTAAAACAATAACAAAGCAAATATTTAAAAATGATCCTATTAGTAAGTCATATTTTCAAACTGAAGAGGCTGTAGACAAATTTAAAAATATAAAGAATTGGGGCCTTCCGGTTAGGTTTAGAGATATAGACCTGATAGAAAATAAATTTCATCCAAATTTTTTAGAGTATCATATGTTTTCTACAGATTTAAATGTTGATCCAAATGATCACATGTCTAAGCTTGAGAATAAAACAATGTCTATTCATGCTCCTGAACAATTTAAAGATGGTTTTATTCTAGATTTAGTATCTGAGGATCAAAAAATATTAAAAAAATCAAATGAAATTTTTAAAAAGATAATAGATTGGGTCCTGTCTGTGAAAAATATAACAAAACAAAATAAAATTAATCTAATTGTTAATGTCGGAGGAGCAACAACTAAAGAAAATAGTATAAATTCTTTTAACAAAGATATAGCCTTCGAAAAACTAGCTTTAATTAATGAATCATGTAAAGAAAAAAATATTAATTTTTTACCTCAAACAATGCCACCTTACCCTTGGCATTTTGGTGGTCAGGGGTTTCACAGACTTTTTGTTAACCCTGATGATTTAATTAAATCACAAAAATGGTCAGAATTTAAATTTTGTATGGATATAAGTCACACTTTTATGTCATGTTCTCATTTAAATATTGACTTTGTTAATTCTCTAGATAAAGTATCTCCTTATTTTGATTATATGCACGTAGCAGATGCTATTTACCCTGGAGAGGAGGGAATTAATATAGGAGATGGGTTTATTGATTTTAACAAAATAAAGAGATATTTTAATTCAAATAAAATTATGTGGATACCAGAGGTGTGGAATGGTCATTTAGATAATTTCAAAGGTTTTGAAGATGCACTAATTAAAATAAATCAAATATGATCACTTTTATTGTTCCTGCGAGAGAAGGCTCTCAACGATTGCCGAATAAAAACATTAAAAAATTAAATGGTAAGCCATTAATTTTTTACACAATTGAAGCTTTATTAAATCATGATTTAATTAGTAACATAATTTTTACTTCAGACTCTAAAGAGTATTGTAATCTGGTTGAAAAAAAATTTGGAAATAAAGTAATTATAGAAGTTAGGCCTAAAGAAACTGCATCTAATAATACAAAAGTTGTTGACGAAATAGAACGCTTGCTCAAGTTTAGGTCAGAACATTTTAAAACAGAATGGTTTGGTTTAGCTTTGCCAACAGCTCCTTTAAGAAATCACCAAACTGTTGCTAAAGCATTAGAGGTTTTTGAGTCAACCAATTATCCTCTTTTTTCTTGTAATTCATATGATTTTCCTGTTCAATTTGCTTTTAGGAAAGATGATAAAGACAATGAATATCAAAATTGGACATCAATATTTGATGAATCTCCTATGATAACTGGAAACACAAGATCTCAAGAAATAGAAAAGTTATTAAGGCCTAATGGAGCATTATATATAAATAAAAAGTCAAACTTTTTAGATTCTAAGATATTATATAAAAATGCAAATGCATTTGAGATATCTCAAAAGGAATCAATGGATATAGACACAGAGCTTGATTTTAAAATAGTTGAAATATTAATCAAAGAAAATAATGAAAAAGTTAAGAGGTAGTGTTTTTTCAGTTCCAATGTTTTTTAAAAAAGATAAATCCATAGACTTTGTCTCACTAGAAAAATATATTATTAAATGTCTTGAAAACCCAGGTGTAGAATTAATTTATGCAATGTCATACAATACAAGAATTAGGCAATTAAGTTTTAATGAGATTCTAGAAGTTTCCAAGCTTTGCTGTGCATTAGCTAAATCATATGATAAAAAAGCCATTATTGGCCATCCATATACAATAACTAATGATAAACTTCATGAATATTGCCAGTTAGTCAAAGAGTTTAGTCCTTTTGCAATTTCTCTATTATATCCTGAGAGATATTACGGAAAAAACCAGCCATTAATTGACTTTTATTCAATTCCAAAAAGAAGCAATTTAAATGTTTTAGTTCATGAACAAAAATTAGTTAGTGGCTTTAATGGTAGTCTTATTGATTGGCCTGATGATCTTATACGTGACGTATTTAGAGATGAAAATATAATAGCAGTTAAGGAAGATTCAAAAAACGATATTATTACTTCCAAAATTTTAAAAATTTCTAAAGAATCAGGCTTAAATGTAATAGTTGCAGGTGGGGGTAAATTAAGAGCAAGAAAGCTTATGAAAGAAGCTAGTCTGGAATGCTGGTTAAATGGAAGTTTAATGTTATTTCCAGAAATTTCTGATAAGGTTATCGAAGCATATCTGTGTGGAGATGAAAATTTAATAAATTGGTATGAAGAAAATATAGAGATACCATATTTTGATAAATTTATTAAAAATGTTGGATGGCATGTTGGTCATAAAGCTGCATTACATTTTCTTGGATATTGTGAATTAGAAGAAAGAGCTCCAATGCCTCAAATGAGTTATCAAGAATTAGACAATTATAAAGAGTTATTAAATAAATTAAAAGCTAGTGCTCAAAAGATATATTTCGGTAACTATTAATTTATTGTATTGAGAAACTTAAATAAAATTCTTTCTGAAATCAACAAAATGGAGTCTTCATTAGAAGTTAATAATATTATTTACGATAATGTTTTGTTGTGGCCAATCATTAGAATCCATATCATTAATAATCAAATAAAAGGAGAAATATCAACTTTTAAGGATAATGTTTTATTGAGACTCTTAGTTTTAATAAAAGATTCGTTTACAATTTTTAGAATTAAAAACTTATTTAAAAAAAATATTTATTTTGTCTATGGTTATGATCCGTCTGGAAAGTTCACTTTAGGAGATAAGTGTATACATAAACAAGGTGATCCAATTAAAGATTATATAGGATCAGATGATTTTTATTTTTTGGAGTTTGGCTTAAGAAATTATAACACTCCTAGAATGGATCAAACTATTAATATTTCTTTACTTTTTGTTTTATATAAAATTTTCTTTTACCCATTTATTTTATCAAAACAAATAAAAAGAAAAAGTAAAATAAAAAATCAAATAGATAATTTAATTGATAAATCAAAAATTGATATTTCAGTTTGGAATGATTTAAATGATTTTTTTATTAAAAAAGATTTTTTTGATTGTATCATTAAACTAGTTAAGCCAAAAAAAATATTTTTAAAGGCATTTACTAACACTACGGCTTATTCATTAATATATTCTTGCAATCTAAAGTCGATCCCAACTATTGAATATCAACACGGCCAACAAGGTGATAATAGTATTAATTATGCAAATTGGTTTAGCGTCCCAAAAAATGGCTATAAAATGTTACCAAAAACTTTTTGGCTTTGGGATAATGCTTTTGCTAATAAATTTGAGTTATGGATGTCTAAACAAAATTATCATGAAATAAAAATAGTTGGGAATTTATGGCAAAATTTTATTGAAAAGAATGATAAACTTTTCCCACCTTATAATTTATTTGATTCTAAGTATAAAAACGTATTGGTATGCTTACAAAAGACTCATCTTCCAGAGATTATAAAAAAAGCTATATGTAATGATGATAAAATCATGTGGTATTTTAGATTACATCCAAGAGAGTATCATAATAAAAATAAATTGATTTTTTTACTCAAGGACTTAACCGAAAACTATAATATAGAAATAGGTAATAAGTTTCCATTAGAGTCATTTCTTCAAACAATTGATGCTGTAGTAACAGAATGGTCAACGGTGGCTTATGAGGCTGTAATATTTAATAAAAAGTCAATTGTAATTCATCAAAATGGTTTAGAGGCTTTTGAAAAGTTAATTAAAAAAAAAGAAATATATTATACTGAAGACTACAAAAACCTTTTAAGGTTTATTAAAAAATAAAAATGTTGTAGAAGAGTAAAAGATTTAAGATTTTGATAATAATCTATTTTGAAAAAAACAATATACATCACTAATATTTTTCCATTGTATAGAAAATCACTTTGGGAAAAATTAATTCTTAATAATTCATTTGATTTGGATATTCACTTTTCTGATTATAATCCAATGGGCATAAAAAATATAAATACAACTTCTTTAGAACCAAAAATTCAAAATCATTTAAAAAAAATTAAAAACCTTTGGTTTTTTAATAGAATAATTATTTGGCAAAAAGGAGTAATCAAGCTTGCAGCATTTGGTACCTATAACAACATAATGTTTTTAGGAGAATTTCAAATTTTATCTACTTGGATTGCAATTTTAATTGCTAAAGTTAGGGGCAAGAAGATATTACTTTGGTCTCATGGCCTATACGGGAACGAATCTTATTTAAAAAAAAGGTTAAGAATTCTGTTTTACAGTTTTGCCCAAATTAATATTGTTTATGAAAAAAAAGCAAAACAACTTTTAATAAATGAGGGATTTCAAGCTGAAACTATTGAGGTTATCTACAACTCCTTAAATTTTGATAAACAAAACTTAATCTATTCTAAACTTGAAAATAGAGAATATGTAAATCCTATTAATTTTTTCAACAACAAATCACTCGATACAGTATTTTTTGTTGGTCGTATAACTCCTCAAAAAAGAATTAACGAGCTCATAGATAGTTTAGTGATACTAAACAATAAGGGTGTTAAATATAACTTATTGATCATTGGGGATGGACCAATTTTAAACAAATTAAAAAATGAATATAATAATTTTGTTGAATTGGGTTGGTTGCATTTTTATGGTTCAACTTATGATGAAAATGAACTTGCAAATTTAATTTTCCATTCTGATTTATGCGTATCCCCTGGTAATATTGGCTTGACAGCTATCCACAGTCTTACTTATGGGACTTCAGTTGCTTCTCATTCTAACTTCAGAAATCAAATGCCAGAGGCTGAAATTATTAAAGAGGGTGAGAATGGGTTTATGTTTGAAGAGAATAACATTGAAGATCTTGCTATTAAAATAGACAGTTTCTTAAACACAAAAAGAAAAAGTAAAAAAGTTATTAGGAATAAAATAGTAGAATTATATAACCCTCAAAATCAATTAAATATTTTTAAAAGAATACTAAGTTAGACTCTAGATTATTTTGTCTTAAAATAAATACAAAATTGAAAACAAAAACATTAAATTTTTCTAATATCAGATCTGGAGGTGCTAAACAAGTTGCAATTAGCTTTTTGCTAGAATTAAACTATAAGGATATCGAAATATTTAATATTATAGTTTCAAAAGAGATCTATAATGAATTAGAATCTCTTAATTATGAATTTATAAAATTATTAAAAATATATAACTCCTCAATATTCAAAATTTTTGGTTTTTCATTAATGCCAGAAATTAGAAATGCAACTCTTGTTTTCACACTCTTCGGCCCCTTTTACGGATTTACAAGAGCAAAAACTATAACAGGTTTTGCTCAAGGATGGATTCTATATCCAGAAAATTCAGTTTATAAACAAATCTCTTATTTTGAAAAATATAAATTAAAGTTTAAATTTTTCATTCAATTATTGTTTTTCAGAAAAGATAATCTATTAATTACTGAAACAAATTTGTCTAAAGAGATTTTAATAAATGAATTAAATTTTAAAAATATTGAGGTTGTAAATAATTCACTAAATACTATTTATAATAAACATAAACCTGAGTTTAAAAAGAAAAATTTATCCATAAAAATTGGAGTTATTGGCAAAAATTATCCACATAAAAATCTTCAAATCTTACCAGGAATATTAAAAAGTTTAAAGGATGATTATGCTATGAATGTTTCTTTCTATGTTACTCTAACTGATAGAGAATTTAAAACTATGACTTCTAATTTTAGAAAAAACATAAAAAATATAGGTCCTTTAAATATAATTGACTGTCCAGATTTTTATAAAGAAATGGATCTAATTTTTTTTCCATCGTTATTAGAAATTTTCTCCGCAACCCCTTTGGAATCTCTATATATGAAAAAACCTTTTATATGTTGTGATTTGCCATTTAATAAAGGTTTTTTAGAAAAATTTGCTTTTTATACAAGGCCTAATAATATTCTTGATTCATCAAGAGTAATTAGTGAAGTAGTTGAATTATATAGAAGTAATGATCCACTTCTAAAAAATATATTAAATTTAGGTTCAGAATATATTAAACAAAATTATAAACCCTCTAATAGAGCTAAAGCTTATTTAGAAATAATCAATAGATATGAGTAAGAAACTCTTAATAACTGGAGGCACAGGATCTTTTGGAACTGCTTTTTTAAAAAAAGCATTAGTTAGCAATGATTTTGGTGAAATAAGAATTTTTTCAAGAGATGAAAAAAAGCAAGATGATCTTCGTAAAGATTTAAATGATTCAAGATTAAAATTTTATATCGGTGATGTTAGGGATTATTCCTCAATATCTCAAGCTGTCAGTGGTGTTGATTATATATTTCATTCAGCTGCATTAAAGCAAGTTCCTTCCTGTGAGTTTTTTCCATTGGAAGCAATTAAAACTAATATACTAGGAACTGAAAATTTGCTTTTATCTGCAGAAGCTTTTGAAATTAAGAAAGTTGTTATTTTAAGTACTGACAAAGCAGCATATCCAATTAATGCGATGGGAATGACAAAAGCTTTAATGGAAAAAGTAATGGTAGCTAAATCCCGAAATTTAGATGACTCCAAGACTATTTTTTGTGGTACTAGATATGGAAATGTAATGGCTTCGAGAGGATCAGTTATCCCATTATTTATTGATCAAATTAAAGCAGGTAAACCACTTACCATTACAGATCCGGAAATGACTCGTTTTATGATGACCTTGGATAATGCTGTAGAACTTGTACTCTACGCACTTAAAAATGGAAAACAAGGCGAAATGTTTGTTCAGAAAGCACCTGCAGCAAAAGTTTCTACCTTAGCCCAGGCACTTTTAGAGTTATATGATTCTAAATCACCAATTCATAAGATTGGTATTAGACATGGTGAAAAGAAATATGAGACTTTAGTAACTTCAGAGGAAATGGTTAAAGCTAATGACTTAGGTAAATATTATTCAATTGGATCAGATAATAGAGATTTGAATTATGCTCCATACTTTTCAGAAGGTAATGATAATAATAACCATGGGGGCGAGTATAACTCGAATAATGCTGAACAACTTGATGTTTCCAAAATGAAAAAATTGTTAATGCAACTCCCTGAACTAAAGAATGATCCACTCATAAAACTATAACAGCTTGAAAATTGGTATCACAGGAAAAGATGGATTTATAGGCTATCACCTTTCTCAAACAATAAAATATAAATTTGAGAAACTTAAAATAGTGCCCTTTGAGAGGCACTTTTTAAAAAATAGTAAATTGTTAAACTCTTTTGTTTCTTCTTGTGATGTAATTGTTCATTTAGCTGGAGTTAACAGAGCTAACTCAAGCAGAGAAGTATATAACTCTAATATTCAAATTAATGTTTCTTTAAAAGAAGCTTTAATTAAAACCTCATTTAAAGGTCATCTGCTTTTTGCATCCTCCTATCAAGAGAACTCAGACTCTATATATGGAAAGTCAAAAAAAGAATCTAGGATCTTGCTAGAGGAAACAGTAATAAAACAAGGAGGTAAATTCACGGGGCTTATTATTCCAAATGTTTTTGGACCTTTTTGTAAACCAAATTATAACTCATTTATTGCAACATTTAGTTTGAACATTTTAAATAATCAGAACACTAAAATTATAGAAGACTCAGAGGTTCCACTTGTTTATGTAGGAAATTTAGTTAAACAAATAATTAAAGATATTCATTCAGAGAATGAGGTTAGGCATAATCTTATTCCGTTCGATGTAAAAATTAAAGTATCTGAAGTTCTAAAGCTTTTGAATCATTTTAAAGATTCTTACATAAGAAATAATACCCTACCCCTATTTAATAACTCTTTTGAATTTGATTTATTCAACACATTTAGAGATTATATTAATTTAGAGAAGGATTATCCCATTTACTTAGAAAAGAATTCTGATGAAAGAGGTTTTTTCTCTGAAATTTTAAGAGCAGAGATTGGAGGTCAATTTTCATATTCCTATACATTACCTGGTATTTCGAGGGGTAATCATTTCCACACCAGAAAAATAGAACGCTTTATTGTTTTAAAAGGAGAAGCTAAAATTTCTATGCGTAGAATTGGAAGTGAAAAAATTTATGATTTTATATTAAATGGGGAAAAGCCAAGCTACATTGATATGCCTATTTGGTATACACATAGTATCACTAATGTTGGAGATGAACCTTTGATCACTTCATTCTGGATAAATGAACCTTACGATCCTAATGATACAGATACTTATTTTGAAAATGTGTAATTTTAATATATGAAAAATTTTTCTCCATTAAAAGTAGTCACTGTCGTTGGTACCAGACCTGAAATTATAAGATTATCTAGAGTTATAAATGCTTTAGATAGTTCGTCAACTATAGATCATGTTCTGGTTCATACTGGTCAAAACTATGATTACACTCTGAATGAAATATTTTTTGAAGAATTAGGAATTAGAAAACCAGATTATTTTTTAGAAGCAGCGGGAGAAACATCAACTGAGACAGTTGGAAAGATTTTAATTAAAATAGATAGTCTATTAGACAAAATTGAACCAGACGCTTTCTTAGTACTAGGAGATACAAATAGCTCCTTATCTTCAATCTCTGCTAAAAAAAGAAAGATTCCAATTTTTCATATGGAAGCAGGCAATAGGTGTTTTGATCAAAGAGTCCCAGAAGAGACAAATAGAAAAATAGTTGATCATATAGCAGATATAAATCTTACATATAGTGATATTGCCCGTGAATATCTTTTAAATGAGGGGCTACCTGCAGATAGAATTATAAAAACAGGATCTCCAATGTTTGAAATTTTATCCTTTCACAAGGAAAAAATATCTAGCTCAAAAGTTTTAAAAAAATTGTCTCTAAAAAAGGATAATTACTTTTTAATTTCTACTCACAGGGAAGAAAACGTCTCAAATGAAATTAATTTTAAAAGCTTAATAAAGAGTTTAAATCAATTGGCTACTAATTTTAATTATCCTATTATAGTTAGTACACACCCTAGGACTAAAAAGAAACTCGGCGAATTGAAGTTAACTACCAATTCACTAATCAAGTTCCTGGATCCATTGGGTTTTATAGATTATAATGCTCTACAAAAAAATGCCTATGTTGTTATTTCAGACAGCGGAACTATTTCAGAGGAATCTTCTATTTTAAACTTTAGAGCACTCAATATTAGAGAGGCTCATGAAAGACCAGAAGCAATGGAAGAGACTTCAGTGATGATGGTTGGTGTTAATATACAAAATATTCTCAGGGGTTTGGAAGAAGTTATGTCTCAAAAGGTTGGTAGTGATAGAAATTTTAATCTTGTGTCTGATTATAGTAGTCCAAATGTTTCCTCAAAAATTGTTCGAATTATTTTATCCTATACCTCATATGTTAACAGAGTAGTTTGGCAAAAAAAATAAATAAAAAAAGACTTTTAATTTACTCCCTTGTTTTTAGTCCAGATGGAGTCTCAACTGCTTATCTATATAATGACATTGCGCTAGGTTTTCAAAAAAAAAATTATGAAGTTATTGTTTTAACAACTACTCCCCATTACAATCTAATTCAAGATTCTTTGGAGAGACAGCCATTAAAAAAATCTTTTTTAGGTTTTTTCTTTACTAGTAACTTTAAAGGTATTAAGGTCTATCATATTCCCTTAACAAAATATAAAAACTCTATAATAAGAGTTTTATCTTTTATCTATTGGCATTTTGCTTCATTGATTATTGGCCTTTTTTTAAAAAAGCCAGATATTATTCTTACACCCTCACCTCCACTTTCAAGTGGTCTAATATCAATATTTTTATCAAAAATTAAAGGGTCTAAGTGTGTTTATAATGTTCAAGAAATTTATCCTGATCTACTAATCAATCATGGAGGGCTAACAAATAAGTGGATAATTAAATTATTAAAAATATTGGAGGTTTTGGTTTACAATTGGTCAAACGCAGTCACAACCATAGATCTAAATTTTTATAATACAATCAAATCAAGAATTAAAAATCAAAATAAATTAAAAATAATATCAAATTTTGTAGACACAGATTTCTATCAAACAAGTTCTTCTTCTCCTTTACCTAAAGTATTTAAAAAAGTAAAAGGAAATACAAATATGGTGTATGCTGGAAATATTGGAATAGCACAAGAATGGGATCTAATCATAAACCTTGCTAAAGTTATTAAGAAGTATCCAATTACAATATGGATAATTGGTGAAGGTGTGAAAAAAAGATACTTAAAGTCTCAAATTAAGAATCATCAACTAACTAATATCAACCTTTTGCCATATCAGGAAAGAAAATATATGCCTGTAATTAATTTATTTGCAGATTTTCATTTTATTGCTATGAATAAAAGTATGGAAAATGATGGATTTCCTTCTAAAGTTTATACTATCATGTCTTCTGGAAAGCCAATGGTAGTTGTCTCTTCAAAAAATACGCCTTTAGTTTCTTTTTTAGAAGATACCAAAGCAGCTCTTACAGTGACTAACCATTCTCTAGCTGATTTCAAAAAAGCTGTCTTAAAATTATTAGTAGATAAAGACCTAAGAAATAAATTAGGAGTTAATGGGAGAAAAGTTGTTGAAAAAGAATATACTAAGCAAGTTGTGATCAACAAATATATTAAGCTAGTTGAAAACATATAGAACAGAAAAATTTAATAGTTAATTATTCAGCTAAAGTCATTGGTTATGAATTATTAGTATTTGAATTTATTAAAGTTTATGATTATTGTTAATTAATTAATTAATTTAGATAGATGGCCGACAATCTTGTAATTATATCTTTTTGTCTTAGTATACCTGTTTTAATAATTACCCAGAGACTTTTTTTAAAAATGAATTATACAGACAAAATTATATCAAGGTCATCTCATAAAAGTATTGCAACAAGGTCTGGTGGAGTATCTTTATTTTTGATTCTTTTTTTAATCTCTTCATACTTCTATTTAGATGGTAAAACACTATTTGATTACTCATTCATAGTTCCATTATCTCTCCTTATTCTAATTGGTCTATATGATGATATAAATAATGTTGACTATAAACTCAAATTTATTTTTCAGATAATTGCTGCTAAAATTATAATTGATAATGGCTTGATAATTGATAATCTGCATGGTGTAATTGGTATTTATGAATTAGGTCGATTAGCATCACAACTATTAACAATATTTATAATAGTTGCAATTATTAACTCTATAAACTTTATAGATGGCATAGATGGTCTTGCCCTAAGCGTAATCATTGTTTTTATTTTATCATTTGAGTTTTTTTCAATGAATATAACTCCCTTTAAATCTATTTCAAGTATTTTAATACCTTCATTAATAGCATTATCTTTCTTTAATTTTAAAAAAGAAAAAAAAATATTTCTAGGAGATTCTGGATCACACCTTTTAGGGGGTATTGCTAGTATTTATGTAGTTTATGTTTTGTCTAATGATTATATAATAAAACCAGAATATGATCTACATAAAATCCTTTTTATAATCTCTATTTTAACTTATCCAATTATTGATATAATTATAATCTTTTTTAAAAGACTTTTAAACAATAAATCACCTTTTGAGGCTGATAAGAATCACATACACCATTTAATTCTATCAAAAACTAAAAGCCATTTTAAAACTACTTTTTTTATAATTTTATTTAACATAATAATTATTTTTACATTTCAGTTAATGCAAAATTTTCTATGAAAAAATTTATCATACTTTTATCGATCATTACTTCAAGTTGTACACCATCATTGTGTCCAGAACTTTTGTTTGACAGCGCAAATGTCGTTACTTATGATAGTAACAACGAGTTATTTACAGGAAGATGTTCGGTATATGATGAAGACAATAATCTTAGTAGTATTCGTCAATACTTGAATGGAAATGATTATGGAAGATGGACCTTCTATTATTCTAACGGAGGCAAGGAAACAACCGGTAGATTTAATAAGACTGGTAAAAGAATTGGTAAATGGAAATATTACTATAGAAATGGAAAATTGAAACAGATCTCCACTTTTTCTAAAAATGGTGAAGTAAAAGGTAGATGGGTAACCTATGATTCAATTGGAAATATTACAAGTGATATCAATTATTAACACATAGTGCTACAAAAACTTCAGAAGCTCTAATTTTACTATTACTTCCAACATAATTTTTATTACTTGACTCTTTTAAGTAACTACAACCTAATTCATTTTCACCAAGTCTAACTAATAATAGGCCTTTATAAAATTCAACTCTTCCATTTTTAGGTTTAAAATTATTTAACACTAAATCATACATTTCAAGCGCCATATCAGTTCTTTCAGATAAATCATATGAAATTGCAAGGTTCTCATAAATGATATAATTATCTTGGTTATTATCAATTGCCTGTTCATAATTTTTTGATGCATTTAGATAATCCTCTTTTATAAAATAATCGTCTCCAATAGCTGAAAACACAGAGAATAAAGTATATGATTGAGAACCAATTTCAATTCGGTTTTCAAGCTCATCAATTATTTTTGGATCCTCATTAGGAAATCTCTCCTTAAACTGGCTAATTAAAGGAATTACTGTTGCTATTGAATCTGTTATTATAGATTTAGAATAAATATAATCATACCAATCCTTCCTTGACTTCTCAGAATCTCTTAGGTTTTTCAAACGCATAAATGCATTATCTAATTCAGATTCTACATTCATACTATCTTTTAAAGATCTTAACACTTTAAAGTACGTGTTTCTGTGAAAATCCACATTTGGCATTTTATTGAAAGCCATTTTAGAAAAAATATATGCGCTATCAAGATTATTTTCCTTTAAATAAATATCTGCTAGCATACTCTCAGCTGCCATTATATAAGGATTATCCTTACTTGCATCAAAAAGTAAAGATTTGGCCTGACTTAGAGAGTCTATATGTAATAGATACCTTGCTTTTAAATATTTTATTGGTAAGGCTGTCTGTGTTAAATTAGGAAAATTATCGTCTAGTTTGTTATAAATTTCCCAGGGTACCAAGTAAGAACCATTATTAAAATCATACAATAAATAGGCTTGAAGAGAAGATGATTGATAAACTTTAATATTTACAAATACATTTGATATCAAAAAGGCAACAATAAAGATTTTAAAAATATTTTTTGACTTCATGGTTGTTTTTAATCGTTATATAATAAAAAAGGGCTAGAGTAAAATAAAGATTGATAGAACTGACAACTCTATGCATTGGAAAGTTTATCAATGAGTCTAATATATAGATAGATAAGCATGTTAGAACTAGAAAATGGAGGTTATTATACTTAAAATTAATAGATCTTTTTAATAAAATAATAAATGGGAAAAAAATAAAGAATAAGTAACTAAACAAAGATAAGACTCCAGACTCTGCAGCGATTTCAAGAAAATCGTTGTGCACCATATATGGAAGCATATAACCTCCAAGTAATTCATTTGATCTTTGTATTGATAATAATTTCCAACTTCCAATTCCAATACCTGTTAATGGATAATTTTTAATATCCTCAAGTGCAATTCTATAAAAAGTAACTCTTTGTGATACAGATTTATCATTGGAAGGTTGAGCAACTGTTGAAAATCTTTCTTCAATCACATCAAATGTATTTTTTTCATTCAAAAAATTATAGGTCAGATAAGAGATACATATCGACAAAGAAACTAATATAGTTTGGACGACTACTCTTCTTTTCTCTTTAACTAGATAATACAATAATGAGACAATAAGCACTAGAATAAGACCAAAAATTGCAGCTCTAGTGAATAATACTAAAATTGATACAAGAGATGATATTAAAAGAAGATTTAATAGAAAAAGATACAAATGCTTCTTTTCTTTATAAATCAAATATATTAGTACCGGAAGCTTGATTAAAATAGAGAATGATGAGATATTAATATTTCCTGTAAAACCTCTGAAATTCATAGATCTTGTCAATAAGTCTCCATTTAAAATAACTGATTGAAAAACTTTGGAATTTATGACATACGTTTCAGCTATTAGTGCTACAATAATAAACATAAAAAAAAGTCTTATAAAATCAATTTTTGATTTGTAAACAATATAAATGATAAGACTAAATGAAATGAATAATGAGAAGAACTTACTAAAAGTTATAATTCCTTCTATTAAATTTTCAGTATATGTAAGAGAGATAAATGAGCATATAATTACTAGTAAATAGGATAGGTAATGATTCTTATATCTTATGTGATCAATAAAAAATTTTAAATTAATACTCTTTAACAGATATAATATAACAAATAAGTTTAAAACTGAAATATATAAAACCTGTAATGATACTCTATCAAAAACAATATATAAGCCAGAAACATCTTGAGGTATAGTAAAGGCAAAAAAGTAAAGGCCTAAAATAATTTTGCTGACTGTTTTGGACATAAACTAATATAAAAAAAACCCCCCAATATAGGGGGGTTTAATTCAATAAACTTAAGTTAAAATAAAGATTATCCTAACCAAGCTACTCTAGTAAATGTAGTAGCAGCCGTACCTGATGAAGCAGTATTTGCAACAGCAGCAACTACATTTCTAACATCCGTTCTATTAGCTGAAGCTAATGCATAAGATGTTACTCCTGTAGAAGCAGCATAAGATGTTGTTAATTCCGTCATCGATGTCTTACCACCACCAGCAACTGTAGTCATTCCTGTAAGAACACTATCAGTTACTCCTTCTAATGTACTCTCAAATGTAATAATTACACCTCCACCAGTTGTGGTAGCAATTGTTGAGTTATCAGAACTAGAAGTAGTAGCTCCAATTTTCCAACCAATATTAGCAGAAGTTTGAGTAGCAGTTGCATCACCAGTAGCTTGTGCTTTATCTGTTACACCAAATGAAACAGCTAAGCCATGACCACCTGAATCTTTCTGCATTGATCTAACTACAAATGTACCTGCACCACCTGGAGCAGCAAGAAGAGTTGCTATTGCAGACCATGAAGCTGTACCAGATGCACCATATTTAGCAGCCCAAGCAGCCAAAATCATTGCCTCAAGACCAGCTAAATCAGTAGCATTACCTGAAACACTACCTGGAGTAGTAGTTACAGAGTTTGATCCAACAGTTAATGTGAATTCATCCTCGATACCTACTGTCCATAGCTGTCCAGTATCAGTTGAAGCAGCTGTTACACTTGCGTTTGTATATCTTTCATCTACAGATGTAGAAGCATTATTTGCATATGCATTTAGAACAACAGTAACTTCAGATGCGTATGTATGTACTGCATCCATAGTTAAACCTGCAGCAGCAGCTAAATCTTTATTAGCCTGTGAAGCAAGATTTAAAGCATCTACAGCTCCATTACCAGTCATAGTATATGCTGTAGCTGGAACACTAGCACCATTTATTGTAAACTGAGTAGTACCAGTAGTCGTTGTAGCAAAAGCTCTTTTACCTTTTGTAGCAGCGACAGCATTACTTGCAGCAGCAGCAGTAGCAGCAGTCATTTTAAGTACTGTAGCTTTGTTGGTAGTTGAACCATCACCAGCGTCAGTAATATTTAATGAAGTTGTTGTTGTACCAGTAGTTTCAGTATCCGTTTCAGTTTGTAAAGTATCAAACGTAACAAATGCAGTTGAACCAGAAGTAGCAGCAATGTGCGTTAAGTATGTTTTTAAAGTATCCATACCTGAAGTACCATCATCAAATGATCCTAAATCAGTAGCTAAACCAGCAGCTCTGTCAGTCTCACCATCAGAAGTGTTAGAAGCTGAAACAGCAACTAATGCATTACCCCAAATTGTTACACCACCTGCTATAGCACTAGTTTCTGTACCATCATCAGTAAGACCAGTAAAGTCTAATTCAGCTAATGCAGTGTTTCCAGTAATTGTTAATGTATCAACATCATCACCAGTAGAGTGAAGTTTTGTTAAAGATGTATTATTAGTAACTGAAAGGCTTACAGATTTGTTAGCAGTAGCAGAACCTTTGTTCTCCATATTTGATGTGTGATTAAAGTCAGCTACAGTAAGGTTATTAGAGCCAGTTAAAGTAATATTACCAATCTTACCACCTGCAACTGTTAACGTAGTTAAATCAGTTAAAGATGACATAGTTAAGTCAGTCATATTTGCATTAATAGATAATGTCTCTAAGTTTGCTTCATCTAAGTAAAGATCTAAAAGATCACCTGTAATAGTTAAAGTCTTAAGGTCTGCGGCAATAATTGAGCCTGTTGCAGAATAATCCTCTAAATATGTAGTACTGTAACCAGCAGCAGAAATTGCAGCATTTGCAGTTGTTAATGCAGGATCCCAGTCAGCTTTAAAGTCTAATGTTGCAGTAACTAGATCAGAAGCTGAATCTAAATCAATAAATACAGAATCCGTAGTAGTTAAAGTTTCAACACCACCTTTGATGTCAAGAGTTCCGTAGAAATTAGACACAGTAGCAGTAGCTACATTTTCTAATGTAATTGTACCATCAGCAATTAATGATAAATTTGCAGAAGCTGGACCGTTTAACGTTAAAGCTAAATCAGACTGAGCACCTGTAGTACTTTTATCATCAAGTACAGCAATATCAAGTGTTGCATCTTTTTTCGTTTGAATTGAAAGTGAAGCACCATATCTTGGTAATGCACCTAAATCAACGTTAGTAGCACTTGGTAAGTGTAGCTGGTGAACTGTACCAGTATTGAAACTAGTAACAGATGCTAATGCACCCATATCTAAAGATGTAATTTTAGTCGAATAAGTAGTAGTAATTGTTACAGTAGTAGCAGAAGCTAACTTCTTAAACGATACAGGACCTGCAGGCGTTATAGCAATTGCAGTAGCAGCAACCATCTCATCGAAAGTTGGTGTAAATCCAGTAGCAGAACCTGAATCATACGTAAACGTACCATTCATTGTTTTAATTCTGTTAATAAATGTTTGAATATCAGTATCTGATATTGTTGCATCATCTGTAATTGTAACAGAAGCATTCATTAAGGCAACTTTGTTACCTAATGCAAGGGCAGAAGCCATTGAAGCAGCACTGTTTACAGTTATAGCTGTAGCATAAACATTGTTAGACGTTAATAAATCAGCTAAATCAGTCTCTACTGCAGTCAGACTAGTCTGTAATGCAGCAACTTCAGCAGCAGTAGCAGTAGTAGCTATTGAAGCTTCGATTGCGTCAACTTCAGCTTGTAATGCAGCTAAAGATGCAGAAAGACCAGAAA
>MDTD01144892.1_pt1 | contig 37646 bp, 25 predicted proteins | sample 811221 | NCBI WGS metagenome assembly MDTD01 (sample SAMN05326646, study PRJNA326480) | marine metagenome | isolation source: seawater | place: Pacific Ocean: South West | collected 2011
ATGCTGACCGGGGACCTTGGAGAAGCGGCGCTCCTGGCAAGAAATGGACGGCTTGCTGAGGCGAAGCTTGTGACAGGGTCACCGGTCAAGGTCATGCTTGCAACGCCGGCGGTGGACGAGGCAGCAGTCGAGTCTAAGCTCGGAGGTTCTGGCCCGTTCTGGGTCGAGGACAAATTTGACGGGATCCGGGCCCAACTGCATGTATCCCACAGAACGGTTTCTCTATTTTCGAGGGACCAGCGGTCTCTCAATCAGGAATTTCCCGAGATCATTCTGGCCGCCTCGGATCTTCCTGACCTCGTTTTTGACGGGGAAATCATTGCCTATGAGGAAGGGCGTCGTCTGACTTTTTTTGATCTGCAAAAGCGTCTTGGAAGAAAGCAGCATTATCGTGGCCAGGGTAATCTGTTTCATGCTGATGAAACGCCGGTGCGTTTTGTTGTCTTTGACCTCCTGAGTCTTGAAGGCAGGGATCTGTGGTCGCGACCGTTGATAGAGCGGCGAAGGGTCTTGGAGAGTGTTTCACTGAAATCGCCGTTTTCGCTTGTTGAGGTTGAGCGTATTGAGGGATCAGAAGAGTTAGAGGGAGCGTTCAAGCGCTCACGAGCCAGAGGAAACGAAGGGTTGCTCATCAAGGATCCTGGAAGTTCCTATCAATTCGGTCGGCGCGGACAGTCATGGCTGAAGCTCAAAAAGACCGCGGTCACGCTCGATTGCGTGGTCGTGCGGGCTCAGCAGGGCCACGGCCGAAGGGCGGGCGTTCTTTCCGACTATACCTTTGCGGTCCGGGATCTCTCCGATAGCAGTCTCCGGATTATCGGAAAGGCGTATAGCGGGTTAACAGACGCAATCATTGAGGAGCTAACCGATTTTTTTGAGAAGACCACGATCGAAAAGCAGCGCCGGGTGCATGAGGTTGAACCGCTTGTAATACTTGAAATCGCCTTCGATTCGGTTCGCTTCAGTAAGCGCCACGACAGCGGTCTGGCCTTGCGATTCCCCCGCATCAAAGCAGTCCGCCGGGATAAGACGGTGGCGGATATTGATACTCTTCAGTTCGCTCGAACACTTGTGTGATGGGAGGCAAAGACTCCATCGATCCGATTGCTAGCCTGTTCGCCAAGCGGGACTGGAAACCTCATCAATTCCAACGGGACACATGGCAGGCCTACGCCCAAGGTCACTCCGGGCTGCTGCACGCGCCCACTGGCCTCGGAAAGACGCTGGCGGTTTGGATGGGCCCGGTAGCTGAGGCGTTTTTGGAGAATGATGAACCAAAAACGTGCCGTGTCCTGTGGCTCACACCGTTGCGTGCACTTGCCCAGAATACGGTCGACTCTCTCTCTGCACCACTGGTCGAACTCGGGAGCGGACTGGAGGTTGGATCACGCACCGGTGACACCTCGGCATATCGAAGGGCTAAGTTGCGCGACAAATTGCCGTTTGCTCTGGTTACGACCCCTGAAAGTCTCTCACTGATGCTGACCTATGAGGACTCTCGTCAAAAATTTTCCGATCTACGCTGCATCGTTATCGACGAGTGGCACGAATTGATGGGGAGCAAACGGGGGGTCCAGACCGAACTCTGTCTGGCGCGGCTTCGCCGCTGGGCACCCAAGCTCAGGATATGGGGGGTTTCAGCAACGCTTGGCAACCTGCGCGAGGCAAGGGATGTGTTGCTTGGAACAGGTTCAGGAAGGGGTGTTTTAATCGATTGTGACGAACGGCGCCCGATTGAAGTCACCACCATGGTGCCTGTGTCTGTCGACCGATTTCCATGGGGAGGGCATCTTGGTCTCGGTATGATCAAGCGGGTTGTTGAGGCGCTGCGAAATGGAGGTTCGACTCTCGTCTTCACGAACACCCGGTCCCAGACAGAAATCTGGCATCAGGCCCTCCTTGATGAAGACCCCTCCCTGCAGGAAAAAATTGCTGTCCATCATGGTTCGCTGGCCCGGGAAGATCGCTTGGAAACAGAACGCCGTCTGATGAACGGAGAACTACTGGCTGTTGTGTGCACCTCTTCCCTCGATCTCGGTCTCGATTTCTCCTGTATCGACCAGGTCATTCAGGTTGGAAGTCCCAAAGGGGTTGCGCGGCTTCTGCAACGTGCTGGTCGTTCAGGGCATGGTCCTGAACGGGTTCCCCGATTATGCTGTGTGCCAACCAACGCCTTGGAGCTCCTTGAATTCGCCGCAGCGCGTGATGCCATTGAAGCAGGTGAAATTGAATCAAGACGGCCTCTCAGCCGGCCGCTTGATGTCCTTGTTCAGCATGTCACATCCTGCACCATCGGAGAGAAAATTGCAGAGGATGATCTTCTCCAAGAGGTTCGTTCGACTCACGCCTTCCGTAGTCTAACCGCCACTGAGTGGGCTTGGGTGGTTGACTTCGTTTCCGAAGGGGGAACGGCCCTGAAGGCTTACCCACAGTATCGCAAGGTTTTGCGAAAAGACGGGATTCTGCACTTTGTTGACAAACGAATGATCCAGTTACACCGAATGAATATCGGAACCATTGCCTCTGACGTAGCAATCAGTCTGCGGATGGCGAACGGGCGAAGCCTCGGCACTGTGGAAGAGGGATTCATTAGAAAGATAAAGTCAGGGCAGGCTTTCTACTTTTCGGGACGGTTGTTGGAACTGGTGCGACTCCATCAGCTCGTTGCCACAGTAAAACCCTGTGGGAAAACCAAGATCCGGGGTGATATTCCTGTATGGAGCGGGGGAAAAATGCCGCTTTCGACTGAACTGGCCCACGCTGTAGCACGGCGTTTGGAGGGTGAGTCCTCACTGCCCTCTCGTCCGGAGGCAAACGCGGTAGGGGAGCTTCTCGAACTTCAGCGACGCTGGTCAGAAATTCCTACCGGAAAGGTTCTTCAGGTCGAGCATGCCCGTTCGCGACAAGGTGAGCATCTATTCTTTTATACCTTTGCGGGCCGGTCGGTAAATGAAGGTCTTGGGGCTCTTATGGCTCATCGCCTGAGCGAGGGAAACAGCCAGAGTATCCAGGTTTCACAGAACGATTATGGGTTCTGTCTTACTTCCTGCGGGATACTTCCCATGGAGGAACAATCGCTCAGGCGAGCGGCTTCGTCAGAAAATCTCCTACCTGATCTTCTGAGCTGCCTTAATACCCACGAACTCGCCCGCGCCACGTTCCGCGAGGTGGCCCGGGTGGCTGGCCTGATTCAACAGATGCAGCCCGGTAAACGTCGCGGCATGAAAAACCTACAGACCTCGTCCGGGCTGCTCTTCGAGGTCTTCGAGCGTTACGATTCCGGTAATCTTCTTCTCGAGCAAGCGAGACGTGAGGTCCTCGAAGGAAGCCTCGAGCTGGCGAGACTACGCGATGCTCTTCAGAGTATGGAGTCCAAGCCACTTCGGCTGATTGAAATGGACAGGCTCAGTCCGTTGGCTTTCCCTCTGTGGGCCGAGCGCTTGAATTTCGTCATTTCTTCCGAGGATGCGGCGACAATGATTGCAGAAATGTTGAAGAATTTGGAAAAAGAAGCTGAGCAGACACTCGCGACATGAAGGGCGACGGCAGTCACCCTATTGAAATTTCGGATGAGGAGCTACTGCTTCTCCCCGAGCGCGCCCTATGGTCGCCTCGACAAGAAACGTTGGTTCTCGCGGACGTTCATTTTGGCAAATCGGCAACTTTCCGCGCCCATGGTATACCGGTTCCTGAGGGGGAGTCGCAGGAGGATCTCGAGCGGATCAACCAGCTCCTTGCGCGTTTTCCCGCACGACGGCTTGTGATTGCTGGAGATTTCTTTCACTCCGCGGTCCCATTAATACCATCTCTAGATATGCTTCTGCGGGATTGGTTGGCCGGCCTTCGTGCGGAACTGATTCTGGTGCGAGGGAATCATGATCCGGCCCACTTTCAGCCGATCTGCATCACACAGAGTGTGATGGTAGGCGGCCTTCTTGTTGTTCATGACCCGGTTGCGGCGCCCCCAGATCGTGGATGTATTACGGGGCACCTTCATCCCCTGTGCCGCATCGGTAATGCTGGACGTAAATCCCGCGTGCCCTGCTTTGTTAAGTCAGAGTCGTGTCTGACTCTGCCAGCCTTTGGGACATTCACTTCCGGATCCGTCATCCAGCCTGATGGGAAGACGTCCTTTTTCCCCGTGGTAGCGGACCACGTTTACGCGATTTGAGATGTCTGTCGTTCCGTCATGTCCAGAGGACAAGTCATTTCAACGGGCAGACGCAGGTGAATCCAATGTCCGCGCGGTGAGAAGGATTTTTTCAGGCTCAGGGTCTCACCTCGCAACCGGATGCTTCGATTCACGGGTATCTATTCCTTGTGGAGGAGCGCGTCCCGGAGTGAAGCGATGTCTTCGGTATCAATGAGGCGGATCCAGAAAATGGCTTCGGAGAGCGGAACAGAGTCGGGAAGGTCCTTGGCCTCGGGTAGAAGATGTTTTAATTCGTCCTGAGACAGACTGGAGTCCCGGTTCAGGTCCGCACGGGAGATAAGCACAGCGGCCATGTATTGCCTCATTTTGGTTTGGACGTAGGAAGTGCTCCGCATCATCTCGACCCCCTCGACAAAACCGTTCTTGTTTTCATCGTAGTAAGAAAATCCACTTCGCTGATTTTTGGAAAATCCGTCCTCGTCAATTTTTTGATCCTGAATGAGAGGTGAACTGAGGGCGTATTCAGAGAGGGTAATTTTCCCGTCACCATTGGCATCAAGAAGAAGGAGTTTGCCTGTCCAACCAGCGAGGAGTGATTCGATGGTCTTTGCGAATGCTTGATGAGTCAGGAAGTCAGACGAGTGAGTCTGGAGGGCCTTGATGAACTTACGGTCGTATTTCGCCGCATTTTCACGTCGGCGGATGACCCAGCGGTCCGGGGGGGCGATTGCATCGCGTGAAGAGAGGCCTCCGACTTTAGCAAAGCCGTGGGGCATGAGTTTTCGGATCAATTTGGTCAATGGGATTTTTTCCCGGTCAGACGTGGCGAGGCTTTGCAGGATTGGAAGCCATTCCGTAGCGATACTGGCCGCATCCTGCTCAATTTTCCTGCGTATTTCTGCGGGGAACTCCTCGATTCCGCTGGGGGCTTCGGACGCGATTGCTGGGAGGCCCATGAGGAGCACGGGGAGGAATTTTCGGAGGGAGAGCATGGTTTTATTATTCGTCTTCGACTCTGCGGAAGACCTGGCGGGAGGTCTTTAGTGGAACTGTTAGTCTCTTACTGCCACGCAAGATGGTAACTTCAAGACTGCTGCCAGACTTATGGTTGAGTTTGATATGTATTTTGGCCCCCAGTCCAAGGGGGTCCAGAGATTGCCCTGCGACAGCAACGATAATGTCGCCTTCTTCCATCTCGTGGGACTCCTCAAGGAGTGCTTCAACGGGGACATGGGTAATTCGCGATGCAAAGTTGTCCGCAGGCAGGTTCAGTTTTTTCTTCTGGTCGGCAGTGAGAATTTCTTCGTCGAAGTGAACGAGGGGGTTCACGGTCCAGTTGCGATGGATTAGATCGGTAAACCACCAGTTCGAGGGAAGATCAATCAGGGCTGAAACGCTCTTTCCAGCGCGGAGAACGGAAATCGGGAGTTTTCTGGATTCGCGCTGAACTTGGTTCAGACGATGCTGGAGATCGGCAACGGTCAGAATGGGATGGTTGTTGATTGATCGAATGAGGTCGCCCGGAAGTAGGCCTGCCTCCGCCGCAGTCGAGGAGCTGTTCTTTATGATCAAGCCTTTGGGGATGTCCACCTCGATGCCAAGGCGCTCAAACTCCGGGAAGCGGAACATGTCCCGCTTTTTAACAAGTCTCCCTTCTTTTTCGGCGACTGTTGTTTCAAAATGAGCGATATGATGGCACTCTACACACCGATTTCGGAGGACCACATTTTCCCGAAGGCCGGGGACATCACGAGGGAACACCGGGGGGAGTGTTGGGTCAGATCGCCGTGTGCCCTTGATAAACTTCTGGTGTTCATCGAGGCCAAGTCTAAGGGCAAGTTCGAGGCTATCCAGATCGAGATAGGCGTCCGAAGAGGTGGTGTTGCGCCCCCCAAAGCGAAGGTAGATGTCTTCCACCGCATTGATCATGAAGTAGTATACCGCGTTATGGCGATCAAAGTCGAATTTCGCGAGATTGATGCCCCGCATGTCATTGATTCGAGCGAGGACGAATTGGGAAAGGAGTTTCCCACGGGATGAAGTATGATCGGTGCGCAAGACCTGCGCATCAAAGTCTCTGCCGTTTCCTCATGGCGCTCACCGAAAAGCGAGGAAGATCGGTTTCTTTGTCTGCGCGGCTTCGGCGAGAGCCTCAGAGTATGAATGATGCCACTTCAAAGGATTCGCTGCAACGAAGCCCGATGTGACTACCAAGGCAATGACAGCAAAAGGTAGAAAGTAGCGACCTTTAGAATTAGAGTGCACTCCGTTCAAGGTGAGTTGCGATAGAATGGATTTAAAACTTAAGTGTGACGAAACCACCAGTTAGGTGTCTGCGCCTGCTGGGGAGCGTGCAGAGTGTTACGCCCCATTGGGCAAAAATTTTCAGTTAACGGCGCGTAGCATAGTCCAGCAATCAAAGGGATCAATCTCAGGGAAGGTCGGGTGCTGCGGGTTAGGCAGCAGAAAGCACGCGGGTGATCGGAAATCTAGAAGGGTGAAGGGTTAAAGGCAAAAGGTAATAATTTTTCCACTAGAATCCTACTCGCGCTCAGATGCCCGGCTTTAGCGCTCCCTTGTGCGGGGCAGGGAGTCCCTTGGTTGTTCCCTGCGCCTGAATTTACCCCGGGAGCTGAGCGAACTCAAACCCTGGCTCTCTTGTGTAAATGAGAGATTAGAAGAGTGTTACTGAGCTCTCAGAGGCGCGCAGCGTTCGCCAGCGATATAACGTCGAAGAAGAGCTCGCATGGAGGCCACCCTCTCTGGTTCCTCATTATAGCGGTTTTTTGTTTGGCGCGGATCATTCCTGAGGTTGTACAAAAGTCCCGGATTGTCTTTCGTATAACTGGGCAGACCGAAGTGATGCAAGTAGGCCACTGGTTCTTTTCTGACCGCCCCGCTTGCGGTATCGATGAGAACCCAGTCACCCTGGCGAAGTGCATATTCTCCTTTATTTGTGTTCTGGACAGTCGCGACCCGGAGTGGGCTTTTAAAAGTTTCACCCTGAAGCACCGGCAGGAGATTATAGCTATCGATGGCCTCTTTGTCTTTGAGTTTATAACCGATGATTCGGGCGAAGGTCGCTGCGAAATCGACTTGGTTGACCACTTCGTCAGAATGAGATCCAGCCTTGATTTTGTTGGGCCACCTTATGATGAAGGGCACGCGGTGCCCGCCCTCAAAAAGATCCCGTTTGACACCACGGAATTTGCCTGAACTCCAGTGCTTGAATTTTTCCAGACGATCGAAAGCGAGGATTTCCGCTCCGTTATCTGCTGTAAAAATGACGATGGTGTTTTCAGTCAAACCCTTATCTTCAAGAGCGTCTAAGACCTTGCCGACCATGTCGTCTGTCTCGACAACAAAGTCCCCGTAGTAACCTGCCTCCGACTTGCCATGAAATTCTCGGTTGGGGACAATCGGGTAATGGGGCGAATTGAAGGCGAGGTAAGCAAAGAACGGGTTGTCGCCCTCGTGAGCATCGATCCATTCGACAGCTTTCTCGGTGACCGTGGGAAGGATTTCGTAAGGATTCCAAGACTCGGCCATTGGTCCCGGGCGAAAACTGCCAGCGCCCGCGAGCGGCTGCGACTTGATGACCCGCTTGGTGGGGATAGTTTGAAAGCGGTCGTTTTCGATCCAGCAGTATGGGGGGAAATTGATTGTGCCGTCGCCAAAGTAGCGGTCGAAGCCTTGGTCCAAGGGTCCTCCACGAAAAGGTTTCGTCCAGTCATATGATGCCGCTTGGACCATTTCTTTCTTTGAAATGTTCGGTCTGCGAATAGCGCCCCAGTTCCAGCCGAGATGCCACTTGCCAAAGCAGCCTGTTGTGTATCCATGCTGTTTCAGCATTCTAGCAATGGTGAAGTCGCCGGGGTTAAAGACAGATTCCCCAAAAGATCCCACGATACCATGAAAGCGTCGCCAGTGGTGTTGGCCGGTCAGAAGCGCAAAACGGCTTGGAGTACAGATGCCCGATGAGCTATGACCGTCGGTGAAGGCCATGCCTCCGGCCGCCAGGCGATCGATATTAGGAGTTTGAATCTTTGCGGTTGAGTCACCGTAAGAGACGTCGCCTACTCCCATGTCGTCGGCATAGAGAATGACAATATTAGGGAGGGCACCGGCTTTTGGCTCTGGAACTGTCAACCCGAGAAGCAGGAAGATGAGACGCCAGCGATGGGTTAAGGCGGTGGAAATGCTCATTGAGATGGTTGGGCGGAGTGAAGTCGATGGGAAGGATTTCCGAGCCGTTAAGGTTCTGGGGCCGTCGTTTCTAAATAGATGGTCAACGACGATCACCTAATTGAGCGGATCTGCATACTTTGTGACAGGGTTTTGCCAGATATTAAAATCATTCAAATCGATGATTTCATCAAGACTATCGATTACATGAAATTCGCTGGCAATGATACCCAAGGAAGGTCGTGACGTGTTTGCCCGATCGAATTCAGAATGCCGCGCTGGAGGTTTCTTTTTGGAGACTGCTCATGGAAACAACTTTTGAGCGGCAACAGCTCTCTCAGGATGATTGACAGCACTCGTAAGCAGAAAGGCAGACCTGAGACACGATCATTACAGGATCGCACATCAAGGGTGAGCACCTTGTTTGCTAATCCAGAAAGGATTCGCGGTGATTGGTATGCCCTTGGACGAAGCCGGCAACTTAAGTCGGGTGCGGTTTTACCTTTCTATGTCGGGAGCAAGAAATTGGTGCTTTGGCGCAGTGCGGATGGTCGAATCAATGCCCAAGATCCGGCCTGTCCCCATACAGGCGCCGACCTTTCACAAGGTAAGGTCGTAGATAATAGTCTCAGGTGTGCCTTCCATCACTGGCGGTTTGATGGAGGTGGTCGTTGCATTGATGCTCCAACTTGCGAGCTTCCGCCCGACCGGCGTCTCAGGTGTTACCCCACGGAAGAAAGATGGGGACTGATGTGGGTTTTTTTGGGCAAGACTTTCCGACCCCTTCCAGATGGACATGAATCGTTGTCGAAGGTGATTCTTACACCCTCACAAACTCTATGCGCCCATCCTCATCTGGTCATTGGAAACGGATTTGATGTCAGCCACCTTGGTCCTGTCCATCGAATGGAGCTCTCGGGGGAATTGAGTTGTAAGCAGACCCAGAAGCACAACCTGACTCTCAAATATGAAGCTCAGTTCAGCCAAAGCTACAAGCGATTGTTGGCAGGCTCAACCCGGGAAGGTCTGTCGGTTACCTTCATGTCAGATGGCGGTAGTTTTGCCCTGCTGACAGTGACGAAGCCGTTTTTGTTCCAGACTGTATTCACAGCGCGGCCTAATGCTGATGGAGGAACCGCCACCCAATTAGTCTTTCTCCTGCCTCGGCGTCGGCCTGATCGTTGGATCCGCGCAATGCTCGCACTCGCGTTCCTGCTTGCTGACGATAAGAAGATTCTCGATGCGATAGATTTCAGTCCTGGCTGGGTCCCGAGCGATGCAGTGCTGAGGAAATTCTACCGAGTGGTCAATGCGGAGTGAGGGGTGAGACTCGGCGAGACAACATCGACCAAATCAATGTTAGAGTACAATGTTTCGATTAAGATTGATGTTCTGAAAGTGATATAAACCACGCTAGTTGCATTCAACCACGGATAAAGAGCGCATCGGCCGGGAATGAAATCATTCATCATGGATACTATTAAGGGCTACTGGTATATCGCCGCCGCAGCTTCTGAGCTTAAGACCAAACCTATCAAGAGGAAGGTCGAGGGTGAGTCGTTAGTTCTATGGCGAGATAGGGCGGGGACTCCCCATGCTCTCCAAGACCGGTGTGCGCACCGTGGAATGGCCCTGTCCGCGGGGAAAGTAGTTAAAGACTGTATCCAGTGTCCCTACCACGGGTATACCTACGATGGACTGGGACGTCTTAAGGATATTCCATCGCTCTGCAGCGAAGAACGACTCCCAAGAGTTAAATCCATGAAGTCTCTGCCTGTGATCGAGCAGCAGGAACAGCTCTGGGTCTGGATCGGGGACCAAGAACCAACCCGTAAGCCATTTGAGTTTCCCTATTACGGTGAAGAGGGGTGGTCCACCTTTTTCATGCAGACACGGTTCCATGCTCCGGTTGATATGTGTCTCGAAAACTTTCTCGATGTCCCCCATACGATATTCGTCCATCCGGGACTCTTCCGGAATGAAGATCAGGATGCAGTGCAGACCCGGGTGACGCGGTCCGGCGAATCAGTTGTCGTCACGTTTCTTGATGAAAAACCGATGGAAGGAATTGGCCCCCGGCTGGTTTTTCCCAAGGGGGTGAAACAGAAGCATACGGATCGCTTCATTCTGCCCTCCATTTCCCGGGTAGACTATGAATATGGCAGCGATCACCAGTTCCTGATTGTCTCACAATGCACCCAACGGGAAGAGTTCGTTGTCGATGTTACGACCGCAATCATCTGGAAGCTTCCTTTGCCGAGCCTCATTACGAGGCCCTTCTTAAAGTGGTATTGCCGAAAGGTGATTCAGCAGGATGTAGAGATCTTGGAGATCCAAGGGGCGCAGATGAAAGAATTCGGCCGGCACTTCACCCACACCAAGGTCGATCTTCTTGGGCGCCATATCAATGCGCTACGGCGAAACGCAGTGCAGGGAACCCGTAAACTGAAGGATATGTCCCAGGAGGTCTCGATAAGGATATGACGATGAAAAGGAAACTTAATGGCGCGATACTTCCCCGGTCCGAGGCCACCGAATACCAGAAGAATGCTCTCTTCGATTTATGGGAGAGTTACTATCAAAATGTGGATCGTGCGATGTTTGAAACAGACCTCGCAGAGAAGGACTGGATTTTGACCCTGTCGGATGAGGACGGAATTATCCGCGGGTTCACCACGATGAAGTTCTATGAGCTGAGTATTCGCGGGAAGGCTATTCGTGCGATTTTCAATGGAAGTACCATCATCGCCCGGGACTACTGGGGAGAGCAGGAGCTTGTTCACACCTGGTGCCGTTTCATGGCAGAGCTGAAGAGGAATCAGCCAGAAACTTCGCTCTACTGGTATCTGATCGTGAGCGGATTCCGCACTTACATGTTTCTGCCACTCTTCTTCAGAGAATTCTATCCGAACCATGCGACCGCTACCCCAGCTTTCGAGCAGGAAATTATGGACAACCTCGGCGCAATGAAGTTTCCCGAGGAATACCGGGAGGGCATCATTCGTGTGGAGAATCCACGAGAGTGCCTCGATCCGGATCTGGCTGTTCCGACCGAGCATAAGTTACGGAACCCCCATATTCGCTTCTTCGTCGAGCGGAACACAGGGTATCGCCGGGGAGATGAAATGGTCTGCCTCACCGAATTCACCATCGAAAACACCAAGCGGACCGCTAATCAAATCGCAAAGGAAATTCTTGGATCCTTTCGGGCTGGGAAATCCATGACAAAGGAGGTGGTGGCATCGTAATGCAGCCGCTCGCAGGCAACGTATTGTGGATGCTCTCGAGCATTTCTGCGGCTCGGCGTTTCAGACGAGCCAGCCGATGTCCGCGGCGCGCCCAGGAGAAGATTCTTTCAACCTTTCTCAGGAATAATGCGGGGTCGGCTTACGGACGGAAGTATGACTACGCATCGATTGATTCGGTCGAGGAATTCCAGAAGCGCGTTCCGCTCGCCACCTATGAAGAACTTGAGCCTTGGATCCGCCGAATCATGGAAGGAGAACAAGGCGTCCTGACCTCCGAGCCAGTTTTGATGCTTGAAAAAACAAGCGGTTCCTCGGGACCTTCGAAATATATCCCCTACACCGCCTCACTCAGAAGAGAATTTCAAAACGCGGTTGGAGTCTGGATCCATGATCTTTATAGAAACCACAAGGGTCTTTATGGCGGGAGGCAGTATTGGTCCATTAGCCCTGCCATGCAAGACCCAGAGATCACCCCGGGTGGGCTTCCGGTGGGATTCGCAGACGATGCGGAATACCTCAGTTCCTTTGCACAGAGAGTAGTGAGGTCGGTGATGGCGGTTCCGTCGTCAGTTGCAGGGGCTGTCGATATGGAGGACTGCAGGAAAACGACTATGAGAGCACTTGTAGAATGTCGGGATCTTCGAGTTCTTTCCGTGTGGAATCCGAGCTTCCTGACTACACTCATGGCACATCTGCCCGCGGGCAAGCAGCCCGCGGAGCTCTGGCCAAAGTTATCTCTGATCAGTTGCTGGACGGATGGTGCCGCTTCTCGTTTTCTGCCCGAGTTAGAGAGATTGTTTCCAGGAGTTCCTGTTCAAGGGAAGGGGCTGCTTGCCACTGAGGGGGTTGTAACTGTTCCTCTTGCCAGTTCCTCTGCGCCTGTCCCCGCAATCACTTCCCATTTCCTCGAGTTCATCGAGGATAGCGGAAGGGTTCGGCTGGTAGATGAGCTGGAGGAGGGGAAGAGATATACAGTAATACAAACGACGGGCGGGGGGTTTGCGCGTTACTGTCTCAATGACCAGGTAGAGGTTGTCGCTCCTGGAGCAATCCGTTTCGTAGGACGAAAAGGTCAGGTTAGTGACCTTTGTGGAGAAAAGTTGAGCGAGGCTTTCGTGGGTGCAACCTTCCAGCAAATCGGGCTATCAGGTTTTGTGATGCTCGCTCCGCAATGGGATAGTCCCCCGCGTTATAATCTTTTTGTTGAAAATGACCGATTCGAGGAACTTGCAGCGGAAGTCGAAGGGAAACTTCGTAAATCTTTTCATTACAACCACTGCCGGGCTCTCGGGCAACTCGGTCCTGTAAGGGGAATCCGCGTGACCGAAGGAGATAGGCGATATCTCGCAGGTTGCGAAGTGCTCGGTCAGAAAGCCGGTGACGTGAAACCTGCAAACCTGCGACAGGAACTGGGATGGCTTGAAAAATTGGGAGGGAGTCATGTCCGCTAGCACCAGAGGCTGTTGCGTCCGGTTTGAACCGGCAAAGGAGAGCGATGATGAGGAGCTACGCGCACTCCTTCACAAGACCCCGATGGGCGGATCGATCTCAGTGGCATTTCTTCGTGAACCGGAATATTTCCCGGCGACGCGGATTCAGGGGCCATTCACTCAGGTTTTCATCGCCAAGGCTGGAGGAGAGATTGTTGGCGCGGCGACCCGGGCAATACGTCCTACCTTTCTCAACGGCGAGATAATCGATGGAGGATACCTTAGCGATCTCAGGCTGGTTCCAAAGTTTCGACGCGGAATGACCCTCGCAAGGGGATATCGCTACCTTCGAGAACTGCATCGGGATGGTAGAACCGCAATCTATACCACCGTCATCGTAGAGGATAATGAGATCGCTCTCAAAACCCTGGGAGCCAACCGCGCAGGCATGCCCAGCTACCTTGATCAGGGACGAATTCTCACACCGATGATTTCGCTGAAGAAGAGACTTCCGGAAATTCCTGCTGCGATTCGATCCGGCACCCCCGAGGACCTTCCTGCGATAGTCTCTAAACTGAATGAAAAAAAGATGCAGTTTCAGCCAGTATATAGTGAAGGGAACCTCATTGATGGTCGGTTTCAGAACCTCGAGGCGAAGGATTTCCGACTGCTTTTCCGGGAAGGAAAACTGGTCGGGGTCATGGCAGCTTGGAATCAGAGGCCGTTCCGCCAGACGGTGATCAAAAACTACTCCGGGGCGGTCGGGGTCCTGCGTCCTCTGGTCAATCTCTTCCGGTCCCCTCCGCTGCCTGCAACGAATGAGCCGCTGTCTTTCTTTTATATTGCCTTTGCGGCCACTGACAGCGTTGAGGACTACCGCACGCTTCTCCGCTCCATCTACAACGAATCAGTAGGCAGCTCTCATACCCATATGATTGCCGGCCTTCATGAGAGAGATCCTCGTTTGCCTGTCTTGCGTGACTATCCTCAAACCCGTTTTGCGGGACGGCTCTTCACGGTCACTTTTGATGGGCCGGTTGAGATCGATGATCGCATACCCTACGTAGAAGCTGCCCTGCTATGACCCTTCGTTCGATACGTCTCTGGCTCGGAGGGCTGCTTCTGGCAGGTCTCGTAATCACGGTAGGATTCTATTTCCGTCAGAATGCGGGATTACAGGTAGGTGGTGAGATTTCTTGTCCCAAAATGGCGTGGCTTTCCTACGCGCTGGTAGCTTGGTTTCTCCTGCCGTTCTTTTTGTGGCAGGACCACCGAATCGATAAATCGGTTCGAAAGCTATTCGGGTTTTTCTGGTGCTTCATGATGGCACGGGGCCTCATCGAAGTAGTGCTTATCTATGCCTTTGGGCACTGGCACCCATGGTATGGGATTGCCCATGATGGAGCGTCTCTGTTTCTGGTTTTGTGGCTAAGGAGAGGTCTACAGCCCTCAAACGTAGTTTCCCGGAGAGCCCTCCGGTTTACAGGATCCCTTATTCTAGCGCTTATCGCCGAGATCTGTTTTGCCGGGATGTTTCTTCAGAGCGGCGTGCACGAGTCAGCTATCTATTTCGCTTCCAGTTCTCCACAGTGGAACCTTGTCAACCTTACCACGATCATCGTCCTTGCCTTCGCCCTGCCAGACATCGTGGTCACTCTCGTGAAGCTCTGGTTTCCGGGGATCTCCCGGGACACCCCGAAGGTTCTTTCTAGGATCCGATCAACTGCAGCGATCGGAGTGAGCATCATTACCATCGCGGCATTGGCCGTGTGGTCGTTAATGATGGACCTTGAACGACGAGGCTCGCAGTTTCAGGAGACTGGATCTCAGATCATTGAATCCCTCAAACAGTTCGCAAATGATTTCCGGGTAAATGATGAGGAAAAGATGGGTGACTTTATTCTCGGAGGACAAGCCGCCTGGCTTCTCTCCGAGCAGAAGCACGGGCATGATGTCGAAGTAATCAGGTGGATCCCGCAAGAGAGTGGAGCAGGCCTTGGTGACTTCTTTGTCGAGCTACGAAAGGAGCGCCCTGTCCTGCTGGATGTTGTTTTCAAGCTGCATTTGCTTGATGAAATTATTTCTGAAAGGAAGGCGCGTGGAACCTTTCGCTTTGAAATCACAACCTCAACGCGGACGGATTACGGTCTGATCGAGTCACTCTTTCAGCGTGGAGATGATGGTCGTTGGAGAATCGTATCGGGTAAGCTTGTCAAGGGATGGACAATAAGTGGTCCCGGGGATCACTTTATGGATGAAGCGCAGGAAAGAGGAATCAATTTTGTTCTTGAGGTGGATCCACGTTTTGAGGGTGACCGTACCTGCACAGCCCACGAGTGTCCGGGACCTTTCAAACTTGCTTTTGAAACCATGCGTCATGCCTATGCCGGTGCCGCCAGCGCTGACTTTGATAATGATGGATACGATGACGTCTTCCTCTGTAATGGCAGACAACCGGTTCTTTACCGAAATCAGGGTGATGGCACATTCATTGATCAAACAACGGCCGCTGGACTTGATCACGTATGGCATATCAACGTCGCCTGCTTCTCTGATATTGATAATGATGGAGACCAGGACCTCTTTCTCGGAGCCTTTTTTGGCCCCAACCATCTTTTGCTCAATAATGGAGATGGGACCTTCCAGGATATGACCAGAGTGTCAGGAATTAAAAACCATGACTACGTAACCTCTCTTTCGTTCTTTGATTACGATACGGACGGAGATCTTGATTTGTACCTTGGACGCTTCGTGAACGCCGAGACATCCTTTCCGGATTCATTTCTTTATACCCGAAATGGAGAGCCGAATGTTCTTTATCGGAACAACGGGGATAACACCTTTACTGACGTTACTGAGGAATCTGGTCTTGGCGATATCGGGCTCACGCTTGCAATCGGGGCTGCGGATTATGATGAGGATGGAGATCAGGATGTCTACGTGGCCAACGACTTTGGTCGTAATGCTCTTTATCAGAATCAGGGGGACGGCACCTTTCGAGACGTGGCGAAACAGGCCGGCGCTCTCGGGATTGGGGGTAGTATGAGCACAAGCTGGGGTGATTATGACAACGACGGCCGGCTTGATCTTTATGTAGGAGCAGTAAGATCAAATCAGCGTTGGTTCGTCCAACCGATCACTGCCAGGAGAGTCGTCTACAAGTTCATTCGTGAGGGCAAGGTGGGCAACGACAACCCGATCCTCACTGATTTACAGAACTATATGGGAGATAACTGGACCAATATCGGGAATATCGCGATGGCGGGAAATGCCCTCTTCAGACAAAACAAGGATCATACATTTACGAATACCTCCGAGGATGCGGAGGCTCGTCCCGCTGGATGGTATTGGAGTTCTGGTTTCCTCGATATCGACAACGATGGGGATCTCGATATATATGCCACCGATGGATGGATCACAGGGAAGGATCCCCACGACTTGTGAGCGGCATTTAACTCCGGTGCGGTCGCATCGGACAAGCCCTTCGAAAAAGGCTATCTCTACAGCGATGCCTTCATCGGTGACCGTTCGTTTAATGGAAACGAGAGAAACCGACTGTTGGTCAATCTGGGCAACGGCAGCTTTGTTGAAGGAGCAACTGCCTATGGCGTTGACAGTCTGGGTGATGGACGAGGAATGGCCATGGCCGACTTCGACCGAGACGGCGATCTGGACCTGATCATAACGAATTATAAGGACAGGGCCCAATATTACATAAACAAGGTGGCAAAGGGGCACTGGCTTCAGGTCCGACTGCGTGGACGGCAAAATAACAGGGACGGGGTTGGCGCAATCATTCGTATCCGTTCAGGCAATAACCGGCAGATGAGAGTGATCTCTGCGGGAGATGGCTATGCCTCGCAATTTTCCCGGGTGGCCCACTTCGGAGTAGGAAAAAACGAGATAATCGAGGAGTTGGAGGTGTCGTGGCCAAACGGAATCAGGCAAATATTTGAAGGAGTTGCGACGGATCAAATGATCGAAATTGATGAAAAAAGAACCGATATACAGCGGCTCATAAGACGGGAAACAGTGTCTCGCTCGACCAGGCACTGACTGAATCCCAGAGGCTGTCTAGATCGGCCCCGGCAGAGGCATCAAATTCAGAGTAGCGCTTCGAGTTCGATGGAAACTTTTACAAATCAGTGCCATCAACGTGCCAAGCGCGGCGATATCTGCCGCCCCTGAAACCGGATAGCAAAGTCGTGTCCGATCCTAACGCTATCTTCGTGTTTTTTCCATTCTACTTCGTTTTGACAACAGGTCAGAGCAGTGAACGCGGGTTTGGGTTCTTTCAATTTTCCTGAGACTGTAATACACCCAACAAGGTCTTATGAACAATCAAGCTCCTCCTCCACTGGTGCCGTTTCAACACCCGAACTATCTGGTCCGGCAAAAAGTACTCAAGTTGTTCGGTGGCGCATTCCACATATTCGATCCGGATGGGAATGTCGTATTATATTCGAAGCAAAAGGCTTTTAAACTAAAGGAGGACATCCGGGTATACACCGGGGAGGATATGGCGACAGAGGTCTTGACGATCCGAACTGACCAGATCATCGACTTTGGAGCCACTTATCATGTGCATGATTCGCAGCAGGGAGGTGCGCGAGTGGGTAGCCTTAAAAGGAAGGGATTAAAATCCATGCTCCGGGATGAATGGATACTTCTGAATTCATCCGGACAAGAGATTGGAAGCATCCAGGAGGATAGTGTCGCCTTGGCTTTACTGCGGCGGATCATGGTAGGGTGGTTGTTACCTCAGAACTACTATGGGAAGGTTGGTAACAATCCTGTTTCCTTGTTTACTCGGAACTTCAATCCCTTCGTCAGTAAGATTAAGCTGGATTTCAGTATGGATTCCGAGGGGCAACTAGACCGACGTCTGGGAATCGCGGCCGTGATCATGCTTCTGGCAATCGATGGAAAACAGAACTGATGCTTGCTGTAATTATCAGCATCAATTGAGTGAACTGGTTTACTTAACCTTTTGTGGCTACCGCTAAAACGATTGGAGGTTTCGAGTCCATCGGCACTTATCTAAAGACAGTATCATTGACAATTTCAGTGGCACGAGTCTCCGATCGCTTGAGGAAACTCCGCGTTTTGAGTTGGATACAATCCTGAGGGCGGTCGGCTGTCTCTGTCGGAGGAGATCGCAACCAATCCTCTACATTCAATTCGTTTTTTGTCGCCCCGTAGCTGGCAATCGGTATTTCTATCAAGTGGTCGCAGGGGTTCATCCGCCGCTTTTGAAAAAGTCTTCTCGACGTGGACTTTTGTTCAAGATTGGTATTCCAGTCCTTGGAATCACGATAATCCCCGGGCTGACCTTATTTCTCATTTACGGCACCCATACCAAGCATAAGAATAGAAATACCATCTGGTGGTCTGAGCGAGGGCGAAATCTGATTCCTCCTACAGCTGTCGAGATTATCCTACGGCAAGATTTTCTCGATCATTATGCGATCTATCGGATTTCTGAAAAGGACCTCAATTTATTCCTCGATCAGCGCTTCGCGCCCTCTGGAGAGACGCTTAACTCATTCAGTGAGAGGCGCCCTGTTGAATCTGCATTGATTGGAAGGGTGGCCGGGCCGATGGGGTGGAAGGTGACTGCAGATACCGTTGTATACAGTTATGCGGCGAGTAACGGGGGGACTCATGACTACTATCATGACACGGTTACCGGGCTTACTTATCAGGAGTCAGCCTACTGGTAGGCCTTAGTGATTCGGTTGCCGATTTAGTTGCATTTATTGTCCCGCCAGAGGAAGCAAAGGCTCATTATAGACCTCTGCTGTCACACCATCAGTCTAATCCTCCTGCCGGGTTACAAAAAAGGTCCTGCTTTGCAATAGCTGCCTTTCAGGGCGCTCAGATATGATGAAAGAATGAATATTGCGTTCTTTCGGTGGGTGTTTCTGTTGTTGGCGGCTTATTGTGGAAAATGCGCAGGCGGGTCTTTTGAGGACGTAACCCGTCAGGCTGGCCTCAATCATGAACACTATCGGTCTGACCGAGTGCCCCTGAGAGGTATCCAACCCTTCATGGCAGGTGGAGCCGCGGCAGTCGACTATGATAACGATGGCTGGACCGACTTGTACTTCACCCGGCTAGACCAGTCGGACCTCCTTTATCGGAATGTGGGAGATGGCACTTTCGAGGATGTGACTACGCGCGCATTCGGCAAAGGACACCTCGACAGCATGCATACCAACGGCTGTGCGTGGGCGGATATTGATAATGATGGGGATCAAGACCTGTATGTCACTAGCTTACAATCAAATCGCTATCATCTCTTTATCAACGATGGGCACGGGTCCTTTTCCGAAGAAGCTGAAGTTCGCGGAGCATCTCTTTATGGACTGGATCTCCATTATGGATTCAGTTCCAGTTTCGGCGACTACGATAATGACGGGTATTTAGATATTCACGTGACTGAGTGGCGGACTGCGGGGCAAAATCCAACTCGAGCGCGTTCGAATACAAGATTGTTGCGCAATCGAGGAGCGCGGGCACCGGGCCATTTTGAAGATGTAACGGTGGCAGCTGGCGTCCTCATGGAGCTTCCCATGGGAGAATCGATGGCCTTCTCATCCCGATTTCTGGATTTAGACTACGACGGGTGGCCAGAGTTGCTGATCGTCTCCGACGGAGGCACCAGTCGGCTCTTTTGGAATAATCGTGATGGCACTTTCACGAACGGGACAGCCGCAGCAGGAGTTGGAACTGATCAATACGGGATGGGAATGGCACTTGGTGATTTCGACGCAGACGGCGATCTTGATTGGTTCATCACATCCATTCACGGGCACAACGGATGTGACGGAAATCGACTTTTTCGTTATGAAGGTAATCGCAGGTTCGCGGACGTTACCGACGATAGCAGGGTTCGGGTTGGTGGATGGGGCTGGGGGTGCAACTTCCTCGACTATAACAATGATGGCGATCTCGATCTCATGATGGTGAACGGAATGAATGGGGCGCCCGATGACATGTCCCTCTTATGGCGGAATATGGGTAGAGGGGTAATGTCACAGGTGAATTTCTTAGAGGGAATCACTGATGAAAAGGTCGCAACCGGCACTTTAACTCTCGACTACGATAATGACGGAGACGTGGATCTTCTTGTGGTGAATAATGGAGACAAGCCAATCCTCTATCGAAACAATAGTTGTTCCACGATGGACTGGTTGCAGGTCAAGACAGTTGGAACGCGCTCAAATCGCGATGGAGTTGGGGCAATGTTGCGCCTTTACTTCACTCACTCCGACATACCGCTGTTGCGGTTTGTTGATGGCGGAAGTAACTTCCTCGGGCAAAATGAGCGGAGGGTGCATTTCGGTCTGGGAGCTGCAGATAACCCGATTCATAAGCTTGAAATCACGTGGCCGTCGGGGCGGATTCAGATGGTTCACGACATCCCCCGTAATCAGGTTCTTACCATCACTGAACCTCTGCCCAGATTGCTCACTCCTGCAAGGTTGTCCCTGCGCCAAGGACAGCCGCATGTGACTTGGTCCTGCCAATCTGACATAAGATGCCTTCTCGAAGTTTCCGAGGACCTGTTATCATGGCGAAAAGCTGCTGCCATCGTATCCCGGCAGCATGTGATATCGTGGCATGACCGGATAACGCCCCGTCCGTTAACACGCTTTTATCGAGCTTGGTATTAAAACTTCAGCCTCCGTCTTGGGAAGTTCAACAACAGCATGGGGGTTGGTCCATGGAAGTCCTGGATAACTGTTATGGCGTTCTCGGCGCTGTTTAAGGAGCTCATTCCGGATTCCGTGCCCTGCACGTGAGTTGCGCCTTGTGTCTTGGTGATTCCCGCCCATCCTCCCGCCGCCCGTAATATCCCCGGCCGGACATCTGATGGACATACCTCCCTTTAGCCAACTAGGGCTACCTGCTCCGCTTCTCAAGGCGGTGGAATCCCTCGACTTCGAAAAGCCATCTCCCATTCAGGGCCTTGCCATTCCACCGGCTCTTGCAGGAAAGGATCTTGTCGGGTTGTCCGAAACTGGGTCAGGAAAAACGGCGGCTTTTGTTCTTCCGGTGCTCACCAAGATCGATCTCAACCTGCAGGTCCCGCAGGCCCTCATTCTTTGTCCCACTCGTGAGCTCGCAGTACAGGTATGCGAAGAAGTGCACCGGCTCGGTTCAAACCTCCCCGGCCTTCGTGCCATCCCGGTGTATGGAGGCGCCCCTATTGACCGTCAGCTTCGGGCCTTGAGAAGCGGCGTCCACTTGATCGTGGGCACTCCAGGGAGACTTCTGGATCACCTTCGTCGCAAGTCGTTTGATCCAACGCTCATCAAGATTGCGGTCCTCGATGAAGCGGACCGCATGCTGGATATGGGATTTCGTGAAGATATGGAGTCCCTCCTCGGTGCGATTCACAACGATCACCAGACACTGTTTTATTCCGCTACCATGAATAGGGGAGTTGAGCAGCTAATTGGCGCGTTCGGGAATGATCCGGAAACCATAAAGGTGAAAAGAAAGTCGCTGACGGTCGCCTCAATTGAACAACGCTATTATGAGGTTCGGCATCGTTCAAAACTTGAGGTTCTGTCCCGGATCATCGACACCGAGCAGCCTCGCCTTGCGCTCGTATTCTGTAATACAAAGCGTACTGTCGATGAATGCACTGAAGCGCTCCTCGCGCGAGGCTACTGCGCCGACAGGCTCCATGGTGATATTACCCAGCAGCTTCGTGAACGTACGTTACAGCGATTTCGCGATGGCACCGTGGAACTTCTGGTCGCCACCGATGTGGCCGCCCGTGGTCTGGATATTGATGATATCGATATCGTCTTTAATTATGAGCTCCCACAGGATCCAGAGGACTACGTCCACCGCATCGGGAGAACCGGAAGAGCCGGGCGTAACGGGCGCGCAATTTCCTTCGTGTTTGGCCGGGATATCTACCGGCTCCAGAATGTGGAGCGCTATATCCGGCAGCCGATAGCTCACACCCGGATTCCATCTCAGGAAGAAGTAGAGGGTAAGCGCACCGATATGATCTTCGAGACGCTCAAGGATCTCCTTGAATCCGGGGCCTACGATCCTCATGGATCCCAGATAGAGCGCCTTTTGGATCAGGGTCATGCTGCTACCGATATTGCGGGAGCTCTTTTCTCGTTACTGGGGAGTGCTACCGGCCGTGAGGGAGAAGAAATCGCCGAAGACCGTTCCAAGTCTCAGCCTCGTCAAGGCCAGGACCAGAAAGCCCGTCCGGGGATTCCTGACCCTGACAACGGTAAAAAAAAGAGGAGGGCCCCATCCGTTGCTCCGGCATCAGGCATGACCCGGCTGTTTCTCTCCCTCGGCAAGGCGCAGGGTGCAAGACCCGGAGAGATTGCGGGAATGCTCTATCGTGAAGCCGGTCTACCGGATGGTGCGATCGGTAAAATAACTCTATTCCACCGTCATACCTTGATTGAAATCCGTAATGAATTCGCGGAAGCCGCGATTGAGTCCACTCGCCGGGCGAAGCTTCGCGGCAGACCCTTCAAGCTCGACCACGACCGGATGTGAACGTCGTGCCGGACTTGTCTGAACGAACGGAGAGTGAGTATCAGCCGTCAAAGGATTCTGGGCCCGGTTTTGTTAGTGCGCCGCAAGCTTCGGCAATCGCCTCACCAGCGATCCGGCCTGTGGTCCACGCGGACTGAAAGTTGTATCCCCCGGTGATGCCATCAATATTGAGGACTTCCCCGGCGAAATAGAGGTTGGGAACCGTTCTGCTTTCCATCGTCCTGAGGTTCACGTCTTGTAAACGCACGCCCCCGCAGGTCACGAACTCGTCCTTGTTAAGACTTTTACCCTCCACTTGGAATCGGCCATCTCGCAACTGTGCTGTAAGGTCTCGTTCCTGGGTCCGGGTCAAGTTGGACCACGAAGTCGCCTCGGTTACTCCGGAGGCCAAGCACAGCCGTTCCCATAATCTCCGTGGAAATTGCTCCAGCGGACTGCGAGTCATGACTTTGCGCGCGCCATGAATCCTGCGCTCTTCTTGGATCATGGTGACGAAAGCCTCCGGGCTCTTACCAGCAGTCCAGTCTATCCGGAGCTCAAATTTGTATTCTCGCTTGGCGAGTTCCCGTGCTCCCAGTGCTGATAGCTTCAGGATTCCTGGCCCGCTCAGACCCCGATGCGTCACTAGAACTGGGCCATCGGAGCGTAGATCGCCGGCCCGCACCGATGATTTCTGGACTGAGACGCCCTGCAGGCCGGCAAGTCGCTCATCCCTGATTTGGAAGGTGAAAAGGGATGGCACTGGGGGGTCGAATCGGTGTCCGAGATCGGTGAGGGGCTTGCGCGCCGCCCCGCTTCGAATGCCTCCGGTCGCGATCAAAAGTATAGCGGCCTCAATGATCTGGCCGGTGGCCGTCTCAACCAGGAATCCCTCGGTAGTTCCTGGCCTTACACCCCGAATTTTACACCTCGTCTGCCAACGCACCCCTGCGCTATTTGCCGCAGTGGTAAGGCAGTCGATAATGGTGCGGGAGTCATCAGTTACGGGGAACATCCGGCCATCCTCCTCGGTCTTCAGATTGACCCCGTGTGATTGAAACCAATCCAACGTGTCACTTGCCTGCCAACGATGAAACGGTCCCAAAAGACTCTTGCGCCCACGTGGATAGCTCTCGATCAATGCGCTTGGATCAAAGCATGCATGCATAACGTTGCAGCGCCCACCCCCGGAGATCCTTACCTTATCGAGCACTTCGGGCCCCTTTTCCAAGATCAGGACATCTTTGATTCCATGCTCCGCACACGTGATTGCGCCAAAGAAGCCTGCCGCTCCGCCTCCAATGACAATGACTCTGCTCACGGGCACTACACTGAAAGATGCATGCAATGCGCATCAAGACCGTTTTACTGTTCCTTATCTCACCTCTTGGATATTACGGAACGCGACTGTGTGGTTGTTGCATTTCCATGATCAGGGCCGAAAATTGGGAATGCCCATTCGCTTCGACAACTCCTACGCCCAAATGCCGGATCGGTTTTTCGAGCGGGTAATGCCAGCGCGCTATCCGAAAGCACGGCTTCTGCGGGTCAACGCAGCACTTGCGGAGGAGTTAGGAATGGACCCGGATTGGCTTGAGACGAGACAGGGAGCAGCGTTTCTGGCCGGAAACGAGATGGCTGATGGTGCTGAGCCAATCGCGCAAGCCTACGCAGGGCATCAATTCGGGGGATGGGTCCCTCAACTTGGCGATGGCAGGGCCATTCTTCTTGGAGAGGTAATCGACCGTGAGGGGCGACGCCGTGATATACAACTCAAAGGGGCTGGTCGGACGCCGTGGTCCCGCGGAGGGGACGGGAAGTCACCCCTTGGACCGGTTCTGCGCGAATATATAGTCAGCGAGGCGATGGTGGCCCTGGGTGTTCCAGCCACCCGTGCACTCGGAGCAGTGGCAACAGGGGAAGAGGTCCAGCGCGAGGGGCCCGAGCCCGGAGGAGTCCTAACGCGGGTGGCGGCAAGTCACATCAGGGTAGGCACTTTTCAGTATTTTCATGCCCGTGATGACCGTGAGGGCCTTCGGCTTCTGGGGGAACATGTGATTGCCCGCCATTACCCTGAGCTAATGGGTCAGGAACAGCCTTGGATGGCTCTACTCGAAGCAGTATTGAAGCGTCAGGCGGCGCTGGTGGCGAAGTGGATGCAGCTTGGGTTCGTGCACGGAGTGATGAACACCGATAATATGGCGGTGTCCGGAGAGACTATTGACTTTGGACCCTGTGCCTTTCTTGACACCTTTTCTTTCGGAAAGGTTTTTAGTTCTATCGACCGGGGCGGGCGATATGCCTGGGACCAGCAGCCATTAATGGCTCACTGGAACCTCGTACGCTTTGCTGAAACTCTCCTGCCTCTCCTCACTTCGGTTGATGAGGAGAAAGTTGAAGCGGCTGAGGCGGTGCTGGGTGGTTTCGAAAATCATTTTCAAGACGCCTATTATCGTGGCTTCGCCGATAAGCTTGGCCTGAAACGGGTGGACTCTGGCACTGGCTTGTGGATACGGTCTACTCTTGAGCTGTTGGAAAGCGAGAAGGTTGATTTTACGCGATTTTTCACCGGGCTTTGCGAATTTGCTCACGGCGAGGAAGATGGTCTCCGGGCGGAGTTCTCAGTCGAAGACAAGCTTGATGCATGGCTGGTTGAGTGGAAGGCTTTAACGGGTGATGATCCCGATCTGAGACGGCTTGCGGCGTGCAATCCGCGGCGGATCCCACGAAACCATCGTGTAGAGGAGGTCATAGTTGCAGCCGCAGCGCAGAATTTTACTCCCTTTCATCGGCTCGTAGACGGGCTTCAGAGACCCTTTGAAAATGATCCCCGATTCACGGATCTTGAATGCGCGCCTCGACCTGATCAGTGTGTATCGCGGACATTTTGTGGGACCTGATTTCTTTTTCTTCACAGGAATGGTGTCTTGAGACCTTGGAAACCCTCATCATCCACATATTTGTATTTACGAGCGGGATTTCAATAGTTCAGACCTCCCGAGGTGCGGCAAAGGCACCCGTTTACTAACGGTGAAATCTTCTATATGGCTACTGATCCTGACGGCGTTTTGTTCGTCTCTGACTATCGTTTGTGCGGATCTCGATCCTGCTGTGGCAGAACAGGGTTATCGGTTGGTAGCTGATGCGCACGCTCTTCAAAGAAAGACCGCCAACCTGCTACACCACCACCACCTCGAACGCGAAATAGACCTGTGTGAATTTGAGATCGGTCTGGGTTTTGACTCCCGCTATGTGTCAGAAGGTCGTGACAATCTTTCTGGACGGAGCGGCATCATTTGGGGAAAGGTGGGCGGCCACACCCACGCCGCTGGGGGAACTCTTTTTACTGAATTGCTGACTATTGAAGCATGGGGTAAGGCTTACAACGAGATTAACGTTAGTGTGGGGTATGAATACGAAGAGGGCAGCGCATCAATCGGAGGAGCCCTTACTTATCTCGATTTTCCGACAGATGGAGAGAATGATTTAGAGGCTAATCTGAACGCCAGGTGGAAGTGGGGGGCTACTGGTGGTTTTACAACAGACTGGGCCTGGTCCGAAAAGAGCGGGGGATGGTTCGGCGAAACGTCCGCCTTCCACGAGATAGCGGTCAATCAGAACTGGACCCTCACCACTATGGCTTTTCTCGGTGCAAACAAAGGGTATGTTGTAGAGGAGCACGATGGACTGAATTATCTGGGTCTTAGAATAGAAACCGTCGTCGCTCTCACGGAACATCTGAAATGCGCTTTTTATATAGCGGCCATTGAGCCCCTTGGCCGTGAGTCTGGTGAAAGCTTGCGCAACCTCCTTTGGGCAGGAGGAGCCCTTACCTTCGCGTTTTAGCACCGACCGAATGGATACTACCTGAATAGTTACTGGAATGGCTGCTTCACGCCTGTATTGGCAGTGAAATGTGAAGCAGCGCCCGTCTCCGGAATCAAGTGAAGCTTCTTTGCCCTTGCCTCAAGGTGCTATCAGTGTCTCGAATATGGTGACGCTCAAGGATTATGGATTTCTGGAAGACACTTTCTTATTCTGACGGAGGAATGGTCAGTAGACTTGTGCCTTTTCTGGTCGGAATAATTGTAGGGGGCGCGTTATGCAGGTTTTTCTGGAAGTCCGGTCTCAAATATCCGCTCACCTTAATCGGGGTATTTTTCATAGGTGCGATCTTAGCCATTATTCCAGCCACTGCGGTAATGGGCGCCTTCTCTGACGAGAGCATAAATACCCAAAGGCTACAGCTGATTGGCGACGCGCTAACGAGCTATCATGCATATCATGGAAGCTACCCACCAGATCTTGAATCTCTGGTTCCCCGTCATCTGGGCCACGAAAATCGAAAGGCTCTGTATATGAAGGGAGGCAAAGGATTGATGTGGGGTTACGTCCCAGCCTCCCACTACAAAACCTTACGCCCATCCCAAGTTGTTCTCTACGGTCCCATCCTTGTGAAAGGCCAAGGCATCATCCTCCACAGGGACGGATTGGCCACCAGTTACTCCGAAGAGAAGTTCAAGGCCCTGCTGCCCACCGTGTTGCCGGATACGCACCCCGCGCGCGATTGAGATTCCGTTGGTCGGGTTTCTCAGAGCGTTTTGTTGCGCTTCATGGGTAGCTCATCCACTCCTCTCCGTGGGTTTGAAGCCTTCGGGGCGGCAACCTGCGAAGAGGAAGTTGCAGGCCAGCAGTAGGGTGCTTGGACATCGGCGGAGACCTTTTTCGCAGGATGAGCATCCAATGGTTGTCAACCGGATGAGCGGGCGTTCAGATCAGACCGCTGGGAAGGGTATTTGGAGGTCGCACGATTCGGTCGTTGCGACCCCCGGAAGACTGCCTATATCCTGTCGGGATAAGAAACCCATAGATGAAAACCCAAACCATCATTCCTCTCCTTGTCACAGGGATTTTTGCTGCCGCACTGGTTGGTCTCGCTGCGGTCAACCCGAAGAGAGTAACCGAACAAGACCCAAGGGGCAAACAGGGTCCGATCCGGGTTCTTTTCCTGGGACATGACAGCAAGCATCACAACAGCAATAAATATTACCCGATGCTCGCCAAGGGCCTGGGGGTAGATGGGATTTACTTCGACTATGTAACGACCGTTGAAGAGGCCTTTGGCGACGCAGAGTCTCTTGGCCAGTTTGACGCTGTGCTTCTCTACGCCAACCACGCAACGATCACGCCAGAACAGTGGGCCAATTTAAGGGAATATGTAGATGGAGGCGGAGGATTTGTTCCGGTCCATTGCGCGAGTTGGTGCTTCGGAAACCAACCAGAATTTGATCAATTAGTGGGAGGCCGGTTTGATAGTCACGGCGGCGGGACATTTGCTGCGAAAGTGATTAAAGCGGAGCACCCGGCGATGGAAGGTGTGGAAGCGTTCGAAGCTTGGGACGAAACCTATAAACATCGGAACCACAATGAGGAGAACAGGACAGTTTTAATGGTTCGAGAGGTTGCAGAAGCAGGGGATAATATCAAGGAGCCTGAGCCTTGGACGTGGGTGAGAACACAAGGGAAAGGGCGTGTTTTTTACACCGCTTCAGGGCACGACGAGCGAGTATGGGAGCGCGCCGAATTTCATAAGCTTCTCAAAGCTGGAATACTTTGGGCAGTAGGAGACGACCGGAAGAAATCCTACGACGAGTTTATTCAAAAACGGGCACCTCTGAGGTATGAAAAACGCGGAGACATCGCGAACTACGAGAATCGGCCGGAGCCACTGCTCTATCAGTTTCCTCTGCCTGCTGAGGAGAGTATGAAATACACACAAGCGCCGATGGGATTTCGACTAGAGCTCTTCGCTAGCGAGCCTGATATTATTAATCCGATTGGTCTGGCCTGGGATGAGCGAGGGCGTCTGTGGGCAGCAGAGACCGTCGACTATCCAAATGAGATGACTCCCGACCGGGTCGGGAACGATAAGATCAAGATTCTTGAAGATACCGACGGAGACGGCAGGTGCGATAAGGTAACTGTTTTTGCCGAGGGTCTGAATATTCCCACTTCTCTTACCTTCTCCCGAGGAGGCATCATTGTGGCCCATGTTCCCGATTTTTTGTTCCTGAAAGATACTGACGGTGATGATAAGGCCGACATCCGGGAAGTCCTTAACACTGGGTGGGGTACTGGAGATACGCATGCGGGACCATCGAATCTGCGCTATGGTTTCGATAACTGGATCTGGGGGGCAGTCGGCTACTCTTCCTATAGTGGCACAGTAGGCGGGGAGCAGAAGAGGTTTGGTTCGGGGGTTTTCCGCATGAAGCCAGATGGATCGGCGCTCGAGTTCATGCACCAGTTCAACAACAATACCTGGGGACTAGGGTTCAACTCCTCAGGGGACGTGTTTGGCTCTACAGCCAATAATAACCCCAGCTTTTTCTGCGGGATTCCCGCTACCGCCTATCGAAACGGGCAAAGGGGTATGACCGCGAAGATGATCGCAACCGACCGATCCTTCCACCCGATCACGCCCAACATCCGCCAAGTGGACGCCTTCAACAATTACACCGCAGGGGCTGGTCATGCGCTGGCAACCTCGGCGGCCTTCCCAGAATCTTATCGCGAGAAGATGGCCTTTATCGGAGGGCCCACCGGACATCTACTGGGTATGTATGAAATTTCCCCGACTGGGGCTGGCTACAAGGCGGAGAACGCCTTTGCCTTCCTTGCATCTGCCGACGAGTGGTTCTCGCCAGTTGCCGCGGAGGTTGGTCCAGATGGACACCTCTGGGTCGCGGACTGGTATAACTTCATCATCCAGCATAACCCTACTCCCAGCAAGGCACGTGGCGGATATGACGCCAAGCGAGGTAAGGGAAATGCCCATGTGAATCCTAATCGTGATCGTGGTCACGGAAGGATTTACCGTGTCGTCTGGGAAGGTGCTCCAGAGTCGACGATCGAGTCTCTTGCTGGAGCAAACACCGCGCAAGTTATCGCCGCGCTTGAGAGCGACAACTTGTTCTGGCGCCACACCGCACAGCGTCTCCTCGTGGATGGGAGTATGAAAGGCGCAATTCCGGCCTTGAAAAAGAAGGTCATCTCGGGTGGAACTGGTGCTATTCAGGCGCTTTGGAGCCTGAGTGGACTTGAAGCGCTCGATTCAGAAACGCTTCAAGTTGCATTGATGAGTGAGGATCCTGCGCTTCGTCGTAATGCGATCAATGCCCTTGGGTCTGATGCTGCGGCCCTCCAGCTCTTCTTTGATACCGCAGTCGTGCAGGACGAAGAGCTGATAGTTCGGCTCGCTGCATTCAATAAAATGGTCCAGTTTGACGATCAAAAAACGATAGCGCGTGCGGCCAAGGAACTCATTAAGGATTTTTCCAATGCGAGTGAGCCATGGCTTTCACAGAGCCTCCGCAATGCAGGTGCCGGTCCGGTAAAGAGAGGACCCTCAAAACTCGGAAAGGAACTTCTTGCCAATGGTTCCTTCGAAAATTTGAGTGGGGACTTTGCCTCTGGCTGGAGGGGCCGATCCTTCCGGGGGACAGCCCAGCACGAGCTGGCCGACGTTGCCAGAACGGGGAAACACTCGGTAGGGATTTCTGCTGACACCGCCGCCGAATGGGGAATCACCATCGATGTGCCAGTGGACATGAATTCGGAATACGAACTTAGCGCCTGGGTGAAGACAGAAGAGGTAGGTGGAGGCGGGCGAGGTGCACTTCTTTATGTCAGCGCTCACCCCGATGCGCCTGGCAGCACAGGGGTAAAGGGCACTCAGGACTGGACTCAGATTAAGTTGAGATTTAACTCGGGATCTCAAAAGGTCGCGAGTATTAACTGCCTTTTGGGGGGATGGGGAATTTCTACTGGGAAAGCATGGTGGGATGACGTCAGTCTACGAAAGGTCGAATATGAAACCATCGCTGACGAGAAGTCTGACGTGACTGCCGGTGATGTCGCTAGAGGGCTGAAGATATTCAAGACCCACGCGATCGCGAACTGTGCCCGATGCCACGCAGTCAACGGGGAAGGGGGGCCGATCGGTCCGGCACTTGATGGGATAGCAACGCGGAAACAGGAAGACTACATTCTGGAGAGTCTGGTTGACCCGGGTGCGGCGATTGCCGAAGGATTCCAAGGACAGGTCTCGCCAATGCCCCCAATGGGAGTTTTGCTTACAAAGCAGGAGTTAGCCGATGTGATGGCCTACCTGATGACCCTCAAGTAGTGTTGAAAGAACAACACGGGTGATTACCGCGTAGTGCTTGTCTACGCGAGCCATCAGCCAGAAGGACCGCTCAAACAACAGTCATTCCTGACAGCGATAACGTTCGGGGTGGTCCAAGCAGGGCAGCGGTTTACATCCTCGGAATTGGAGAGGGCGCTCACCCACGTCCTTCAATATGGGCTCCTCCTACCAATTTGACGGGCATGGCCTCCACCTCGACACCGTTTTTCTCTCGATGGCACGCCACAATTGCCTCAGCAAACCGTGACGCTTCATCAGTCTCGATCAGATTGACAAGACTCCCGCCAAATCCACCGCCCATCATTCTTGATCCAACAGCCCCAAGCCGAACTGCGAGTTTAACCAGATTGTCAACTTCTTGACAGCTAACCTCGTAATCGTCACGGAGGGAACGATGACTGGCAGCCATCAAGGTTCCGGCACGCGTCGTGTCCCCAGCCTCGAGCGCCGCGTAAAAGTCATGCACCCGAGCCATTTCAGTAATGACGTGCCTCGCACGCCGGTAAATCCTCTCACCTATCTGACGCCGCGCGGACTCTAATTCGTCTATCGTAACATCCCGAAGAAACTCCACGTCAAAGTATGCTGCCGCTGCCTCGCAATCCGCTCTGCGCTTGGCATACTCTCCGTCTGCTAAAGCATGTTTGACCGTGCTGTCGATAACCACCACAGAAAGATCGGCAGGAAGCGGCGCAGGTACTACTTCGTTCGAATAGCAGTCGATCTTCAATGCGTGTCCTGGCACCCCGGCACCTACAGCAAGCTGATCCATGATACCACATGGAACTCCAGCCCACTGATGCTCTGCCTGCTGACATAAAAGAGCTCGTTCGGTTATGGAGAGGTTTAGTCCGAGCAGTTCCTCTACGATAAGTGCCACCGCTGTTTCAAGGGCGGCGCTGCTGCTGAGCCCCGCGCCGACTGGGAGGTTGGATTCAAACCGAACATCGAAGCCAGCCACCGGGTAACCTGCGTCACGATACTTTGCGACTACGCCAAACGCATAATTAGCCCAGGCATCGTCACCGGAAAAAGGCGTGTTGTGCGTGATAGGAACCACCAGTTCTCCCTTTGCCTGTGAGGTCGAAAGCCTTACCTCCGGGCGTTGAGTTTCATGAGCGAACGCTGTGATATAGCGATTTATTGCGGCAGGCATAACTAGGCCGCCTTGGTAGTCCACATGCTCGCCAATAAGGTTTATTCTCCCCGGCGCAACCGCCTTCACAATAGAGCTGGAGTTCGTCTCTCTCGTAGAAAAGTTGCTTGCAGATTTTGACACGACTTACGGGAGCGATGCTTAGGTCACGACCAGAATCCACCATGCTAATCACTAAGTCCAGCCCGCGGAAATTCGGCCCAGCTGTTCACGCAGTTCATGCACGGCAGCAGCCTACACGAGCTCCGTAGGGCAAACGGGCCCTCGGATGTAAATGCGGGCACCACGATCTAGGTTAAAACAAAGATACTGGTTTTGAACCGTGCCCTTATTTACGTTTCTCCAAGATCAGCCGGTTGTGGACTTTTCTCTGGGGATTAAGTCCGGACCAGAATCGATTAGAAGGCTTTCATGAACAATTTTTCTCCATCCCTGCTATCTCTGATTGTAACCCTCCTGTGTTCTTGGATGCCCGCAACGGCCAAGCCTAAGTGGTTTACGGACGCAATCTGGTATCAGATCTTTCCCGAGCGCTTCTGCAATGGTGATCCTGCAAACGATCCTAAACGAGAGAGCCTGAAAGACACTTGGCCTTACTTAATTCCTGCTGACTGGAAACCCAGCCCATGGACGTCGGACTGGTATAAGCTTCAATCGTGGGAACAGGATGGCCGCGGCTTTTATGTCCATGCTCAATTGCGGCGTTATGGCGGGGACCTTCAAGGGATTCTCGATAAACTGGATTATCTCAAGAATCTCGGGGTCAATACCCTCTACCTGAATCCAATTTTTGAGAGCCCGTCCCTTCACAAATATGGCGCTACTCTTTATCACCATGTCGACAAGCACTTTGGACCTGCTCCACAGGAGGATCTCGTTTTGTTTGCGACAGAAGACCCCAACGATCCAGCGACGTGGAAATGGTCGGCTGCCGATAAGCTCTTCTTGGAGCTGATAAGGCAGGTTCATCGACGGGATATGCGAATAATTATTGATGGAGTGTTCAACCACGTTGGAATCCCCTTCTGGGCGTTCCAAAGGGCTCGGAACGAGGGTCCCGGTAGCGACTACGCGGAATGGTTCGATATTCATCGATGGGATGATCCAGCAACTCCGGAAGATGAGTTTGATTACCGTGGCTGGTCAGGGGTGAGAGGCTTGCCTGAATTCCGAAAGAATGCCAACGGCCCGCACCCCGAGGCTAAGAAACATATGCATGCTATTATACGGCGTTGGATGGACCCCAACTCTGACGGAGATCCTTCCGACGGGATTGATGGCTGGCGGCTCGATGTGGCCGCTGAGGTTCCCATTGCGTTCTGGCACGAGCTTCGGGAATGGGTGAATGAGATCAACCCTGAAGCCTATCTGTCTGGAGAGATTTGGTGGGAGGATTACCGCAACCACAAGCTCAAGAATGCCGCGCCTTGGCTCGAGAAAGTTTTTGATGGTGTCATGAATTACCGCTTTACGGACGCCATGTTTCGTTTCGCCAATGAGGAGAAGGAGCCTGATTCCGCCCGGGATTTCCTCGCTGCGCTAAAAGCGATGGAGAGGGATTACGGATACCACAGGCTGCTTGGACTGCAAAACCTGCTGGATAGCCACGATGTAGCCCGGCTCGGGTCGGTGGTCATGAACCCGGAAGCTCGACTGGATCACGATGCCAATGTTCAAGGCACACCGGAATACAGGACAGGTCCGCCTGATACCGCGGCCCGTCATAAGCTCAAGTTCATGGCCAGCCTCCAGTTCCTTTTACCCGGGGCGCCATATATTTACTACGGCACAGAAGCGGGCATGTGGGGAGCTGACGATCCTGACTGCCGGAAACCCATGATATGGCCGGAGAGGACCTATGACGATGAAGTCCTCCTACCCGATCAGAAGAAGAAATCACCTGCGAAGGTAGGCTTCGATAAGGAACTGCACCTGTTTTATCGAAATTTGTGCCGAATACGGACGGGGAGTTCAGTTTGGCGGAGGGGCGATTTCAAGGTTCTTGGCGTTGGCCCACGATGGTTTGCGTTTAGGCGTAGTTCAGGAAAGGAGCGCGCGGTAGTTGTAGTCAATGTAAGCGAGGATCGCCTCCGGGTGCCTTTATCGAGCATTTGGGATGACGCAGACGGACCTCCCCATGAAATGATTTCTCCAACCCATTCGCATGGATCTGACGAAGCAGGAAGTCTCGTCGTTGAGCCAAAAGGCGTCGTTATTCTGCGCTAAAATCAGGCGACGTTTTGAGTCAGCCAGGAGGTCGATCCTTGATTGAGATAGCAGGGAAGGGGGGGGAAGTCGGCAACGAGATCAGCTGCGCCAACAGAATGGCAAGGAGCAATGCATAGCGGGTTGGAAAGCGTTAACGGGGAAAGCTCTGAGGCGATTTACCCGGTAAAGCCGTGATTGGTGTTGTCTGATCCGAGGGGACTTTATCGCGAGCTGAGCCGTCTGTCGTCATCTCGTTGTTCCTCCTGCCGGATTGAACCCAGACTGAAGGTGTCAATGAGCCCGGGGGGTGTTCCTTTCGATAAACATCCAGTTATCCCTGCCCCATGATCCCTCAGTCAAGCAAACCGGGTTGTGTAAGAATTTCTTTGTCGGATCCTTTTTGTTCAAGCAGCTAGAACCTGCAGGGTAAGATGCTAAGTCCCGTGGCAGTTGCGCATATTCATAAGGAATCTCGAGCTTATCGAGAGATTCTCGAAATTGAGTAGTTTTAAGAGCTCCCTGAACGAGGCGAAGTTTGAGCAATTTGCGAATGGCTTGGGTCTTGCTGCCATACGCTGGGACATAATTTCTTGAGTCCGCATCGTTATAACTGGTGCCTCTGCCTGCATCCAATGCGACTGCTGTGGAAAACATATCAAGATGTTTTCCACCCCAAAAAATGGATCCCGCAGCACCCATGGAAAATCCCATTATAGTTCGCTGGTCTCTATTTGTCGTAATGCCGTATCGCTTCTCGAGGAAGGGAAGAAGTTCCTTTAGGATATTGGTTTCCGGACGCTTCCCTTTGGCCCCGTCCCGCCATACGGTCCCACCGTATCTTTCAGGAAAAATTAGGGCAAAATCACCGATCAAGCCTTCCTTGCTGGCCGCCTCATAACTCTGCACTACTTCCGAAGACGCATTACCCCCACCTGCTCCGTGCAAAAAAACGATAACAGGATACGGGCCTTTTTCCTCTTTGTGACCTGGGGGAAGATAAAGACTGTAGATAATTTCATCGCCCGTAATGGGTCCCGTGTAACTAAGGTTTTTCTCATAATGTCCCTCATGGGGGCTGTCCTCAGCAAGAGCGGTGGTGTGGCTACAGAATAAACCAGCCATAATATACGCTGAAACGGTAACGTGTATTCTCATGCAGGCGTAGTGCTAACATGCTGCCAACGGTGAGAGAAGCCGCATGATGAAGGCATCTGCATGGATGCATACAACAAGGTCTCACTGGCCGAATTCACTTCGGGGGAGCCCCGATCAGGAGGGAATTGCGATCTTCGGTATTCGTCCTCAGTGAACGAGGTTATGGGTGAAGAGGGACTTAAGGTATATTGAGAAGGCGTGAGATCCCCAATGAACCATGGTCTCCCGAAGACTCCCACCCTGATCAAAATGACGGGATCTCTCATTGTTTGATTCGGGGCATGCGATGGAAGAGTAGGCGTATGCTAATCTACATTGAAGTCCCGCCTGTTGGACCGCCGAAGGAAATGCTACTGTTGCATGGCTACAAGGTATTATGTCTTCAAGGATTGTTATGACCAAAGAGCTAAGACGGCTTACCGGTGAGGCGCTTACCTACAAAGGATCAAGGGGCATACTCGCCGGTATCATCGATGAACTTGTGGGCATACTCGCGACCCTCTCGGGGTTTGAGATCTCATCTGGAACCGGGCTTACCGATGGCGAAACCGTGTGCGAACAGGGTCTGGCGATCTCCCCAAGCCAGGCCGCAACCTGCGCCGGAGAGTTCCAACGAACGGCCATATTCCTTCGTGGTGCACACAGTGCCATCCGGGCGGCGCTTGAAAAACAGAGAGGAGGATATATCCGAGTACTTTATGCAGGCTCCGGGCCATACGCTCCGCTCGCCGTTCCGCTCATGACGATGTTCTCTCCCGAGAAGGTTCGTTTTACAATTCTTGATCTCCATGCGGAATCTATCGATTCTGTTAAATCGATAGTCTCCCATCTTGGTCTCGCTCGCAGTGTGGAGCGCTATGTTACTGCAGATGCCTGTAACCACACGATTCCATCCGACTCCCTGCCGGATGTTCTCCTGTGTGAAGCCATGAGTACAGCTCTGGAGAGAGAACCTCAGGTCGGAATAATGCGTCACCTCCTCAGGCAGGCTCCAGAGGCAATCATGGTTCCGGAATCCATACAAATCGATGCCTTCCTCGTGGATACTTCAACAGAACCCGACATTATCATTCCCGAAAGCATGGATCCCTTCGCTGCGCGGCAACCGGACAGAATACCGCTTGGTCGAGTCCTTGAATTGAATAAATGCACCATTCTCTTCTGGAACACTATCGATGAAGACCGCTTGCCTGCCTACTCGGTAAGGCTTCCACCAACTCCCGGAGCTGAATATCGGCCTTTCCTCTTCACGACGATCCAAGCTCATGGGGGGCATACCTTGTTCACTCATGATTGTAACCTTACCGGTATCAGAGAGGTTACCGAGATTGACACTGAGGCGGCGGGGGAAACCTTCCAGTTTTTTTACCAGTTAGGCAAAAATCCACGGTTTATAGCTCAGAGATTGGGGGACGCTGGGCCCGATATCCCTCTGCCTGCACTTCAGTTTAATCCAAAATAGTGCCCCCGGTGAGCCTTCGCCTGGACTCCTCCACTTTTTGCTAAGAACTGAAGAGATCGCGGTGCGATTCACATGGCATGCGCACGGTGAGGATGACCATTCATACTCAAAGCGATTTCTGTAGAATTACGGTGCGGGTTGCGCCAGCGGTTGTACACTCTAACTCGATGCGTCGGAATATTCTCATCCTTGGCTCGGCCTGGCTACTAACCCTCGGAATTTCCTTTCTTATCGGCAGGAACGCCTCAAACCCTCTAGCAAATGAAGACGCGGCACAAAGTGCAGGCCGCCAGAATCCTTTTAAACGGGCGTCGTCGAAAGCTCGGAATCGGGCTGAAGATCGCTTCAATCCTTCAGCACCATCTGAACCTTCCAGTCAGGTTACTCGCATCATCCGAGCAAACACCCCAAGAAGGGCGGTGGTCGAGTTAGCCCAGCTCATCGATCCGGTGGAGCGGGCCAAAGGGTTCCTTGAACTGTTGGAGACCCTGAGCGCAGATCAATTTCTTGACGTTGTTACAGATTTTCGTGCTCTCGGAATGACTGACCAACGCATGAGCGAATACGGTATGCTGCTCCACGCATGGGGCGGGGCCGACCCCGAGGGTGCCCTTGCGTATGCGATGGAGAACACCGGAACGCCCTTCGCCCGCCAAGCGATCATCACCAGATGGTCGACCGACGATCCAGAAGCGGCGCTAGCCTTTGCACGTGCCAATTACGATGGAGAGGGAGCGAATCCCCTGCTGGTAGGAGTAATTCGTGGGATTGCACCCGCCAACCTCAATAGGGCTACCGACCTTCTTCAAGATCTTCCCTACAGTCGGGAGCGGGGGGATGCCTTGCAAAGTCTTCTGCCATTCGTCATGGAGGACGGAGCGGCTAGCGCCCTCACATGGAGCGCGGGAATCGCAG
>MDTD01057765.1_pt1 | contig 37619 bp, 39 predicted proteins | sample 811221 | NCBI WGS metagenome assembly MDTD01 (sample SAMN05326646, study PRJNA326480) | marine metagenome | isolation source: seawater | place: Pacific Ocean: South West | collected 2011
GGCGCGTGCCCGCCGCCACCCTGCGCCCCTTCAGGACCCGGGCGGCGGCATGCAGGTCCTCCAGCTTGGCGCCGGTGCAGGCGCCGATATAGCACTGGTCGATGGCCGTCGGTTCGGCATCGGTCACCGGCCCGGCATTGGCCGGGCTGTGCGGCGCGGCGACCTGCGGCGCCAGGCCGGCAGCGTCGAAATCGTGGCGTTCCGCCACCGGGGCGTCGGGATCGTCCTGCCAGTCCTGCCAGGCGCCGGGATCGCCGCCGGCATCGCGGATCGCTGCCGCGGTCACCGCATCGGGCGCGATCAGCCCGGTCTGCGCGCCCAGCTCCGCCGCCATGTTGCTGAGGGTCATGCGCTCCGTCATCGACAGTCCGGCGATCGTCGGGCCGGCATACTGCACCACCTGGTAGCGGCCGCCGTCCATGCCCAGGGTGGCGCAGAGATGCAGCATCATGTCCTTGGCGCAGACGCCGTCCGCCAGCGCGCCGGTCCAGTGCAGCAGGATCGTCTCCGGCACCCGCAGCCAGGTCTCCCCGGTCGCCAGCACCCCGGCCATGTCGGTGGCGCCGATGCCGAACATGAAGGCGCCCCAGGCGCCGCCGGTCGGCGAATGGCTGTCGCCGCCGACGACGAACTGGCCGGGCCGCAGATGGCCGCGCTCCGGCAGCACGACGTGGCAGATCCCCATCTGGTCGTAGAAGTGGCGGATCGACTGCGCCTTCACCCAGTCGCGGGTGAGCTTCAGGATCGCCGCACTCTGCGCGTCGACGGCCGGCACGTAATGGTCGGATACAACCACCACCCGCTCGGGGTCCCAGACCCCGGTGCCGAGTTCCTCCAGCATCGGCTTCACCCGTCGCGGGCCGCCGGAATCGTGGATCATCGCCAGGTCGACCCGGGCGGTGACGATCTCGCCCGGCCGCACCCGGTCGCGGCCCGCCGCACGGGCCACGATCCGCTCCGCCAGGGTCGGTGGCAGTGGCAGGGGGGCGTCCATGTTCAGGGGCTTCCCAGGTTCGGCAGCCAGAGCGCGATCTGCGGCTCGATGATCAGCAGCGCCACCAGCAGCATGGCGCAGGCCATGAAGGGGATCGCCGCGACATAGATTTCTGCCATCGTCGTGCCCTTCGGCGCCACCCCCTTCATCACGAACAGCAGCAGGCCGAACGGCGGCGTCGTGAAGCTGATCTCCAGCGCCAGCAGCACCACCACGCCGAACCAGATCGGATCGAAGCCCAGCTGCAGGGTCGCCAGAGGATAGAAAATCGGGATCGTCAGCAGCATCATGGACAACTGGTCCATGAACATGCCGAGGACCAGCAGGATCCCGAACATCGCCAGCAGCATCACCAGCGGTGCCAGGTCGAAGCCGGTGACCCAGCCGATCAGGCCGCTGGAGGCTCCGGACCAGGACAGCAGCTGGCTGAAGGTGGCGGAGCCGAAGATGATCAGGAAGGCCATGGCGGTGACCCGCAGCGCGCCGGTGACGCTTTTCACCAGCGCCTTCCAGGTCAGCGCGCGGTACAGCGCCGCCAGCAGCAGGACGCCGATCACGCCGACGGCCGCCGCCTCGCTCGGCGTCGCCCAGCCGAGCAGCATGAAGGCGATGACGATCACCACCACCATGGCCATCGGGCCGATGTTCACCAGGAACATCCGCAGCTTCTCCGCCGCGGGCACCGGCGGCATGTCGTAGGCCGGCGCCGCCTTCTTGTCGATCATGGTGATGCCGAAGATCATCGCGGCGTACATCGCCGCCAGCACCAGGCCCGGCACGACGCCGGCGATCAGCAGCTTGCCGACGTCGATTTTCGCCAGGGTCGCCAGCAGCACGCCGAGCGCCGATGGCGGGATGATCATCGCCAGGCCGCCGGTGCCGAGGATCGGCCCGATCGACAGGATCTTCTTGTAGCCCCGCTTGGTCATCTCCGGGACCATCAGGGACCCCATCAGCGCGGTGGAGCCCATGCTGGACCCCGACAGGGTCGCGAAGGCGGTGCCGCCGGCCACGGTGACGTAGGACAGTCGCCCCGGCACCCGGCCGAGCAGTCGGTCGACGGCGTCGAACATGCGGTTCGCCAGGCCGGTATGGAAGAACAGTTCCCCCATCAGCAGGAACAGCGGCACCGGCGCCAGGGCGAAAGAGGTCATGGACTCGAAGGCATTGCCCAGGAAGGTCAGGATGCCGCCGCTGCCGCCCATGAAGATCACGGCGCCGATCAGGTTGGCGGTGATGAAGGCAAGCGCCACCGGGAAGCCCACCGCCATCAGCGCCAGGATCATCCCGATCATCAGGGCGAAGGCCCAGTACCACTCCATCTAGCGGGTCCGCCCCATTCGCTGCGACCATGGCGGCCTATTCATGGATGCCGATCTCGCCGCTGTGCAGGATCTGGCGGCCGAAGACGTAGCGCAGGCATTCGATGCCCAGCAGGCCGAAGCCGACCGGCAGCGAGATGCTGACCCAGGCGCGGGGGATGTCCGGTGCCCGCCAGTCGAACTTGGCCGTCGCGATGTCGCCGGCCACGAAGTCGATGCCGTACCAGGTCAGCACGAAGCAGACGATCGCCGCCCCGGCGGCGACGCAGCGGCTGATCACCCGGCGGGCCGCCTCCGGCACCGACGCGGTGAGCAGCTCGATATAGATGTGGCCGCGTTCGCGCATCAGCCAGGGCACGCTGAACATGGTCATGTACAGCAGGCCGAACTCCACCGAGGTGAACAGCCAGTCCGGCGCCTGCAGCGCGGTCTCCCGCAGCAGGATCTGCAGGGCGACCAGCAGGGCCGTCAGGAACAGCATGCCCCCTGCCACTACGGCCAGTGCGGTGATCAGCCAGTCATAGCCGCGGACGATGCTGTTCAGGGGAGCGGACAAGGATCGGACCCGGCCTCGCGACAGAGAGGAAAGGACCGCGGCCGGCGGGTTCTGCGCCGGCCGCGGTATCGGTCAGGCGCCGGTCAGGACTGGCCGCCGGCCTTGAACTTCTCGACCAGCATATCGAAGTCGCCGGCGCGGCCCTTCTCCTCCATGCCTTTCTTCATCCGCTCCATCGCCGCGGCCTTGGCGGCGTTGATATAGGCGGCAGCGGCCTGGTCGCTCAGCTTGTAGGACTGGATGCCGCGCTTCTCCTGCTCGGCATATTCGGAGTTCTGCTGTTCCTGCAGCGCCTCGAAGCTGGACTTCTCATGCGCAATGGCCGCGTCCTGCAGGATCTTTTGCGCCTCCGGCGACAGGCTGTTCCACTTGTCCAGGTTGATGATCACACCCAGGTCGGTGGAGAAGAAGGCCGGGTCGATGCGGTACTTCAGGAACTTGTCCCAGTTCCAGTCCATGATGCCGATCGAGGTCCAGGGCGTGGCGTCCACCGTGCCGCGCTCCAGCGCGGTATAGACCTCGTTCGACGGGATGGTCGCGACGGTGGCCTCCAGATAGCCCTTCAGCCATTCGTTGTAGATCGGGTTGCCGCGCATCTTCAGGCCGGAAAAGTCGGGCTTGCCGTCGGCCGTCACCTTCGGTTCGTCGATGGTGTAGATGTGGAACGGGATGCCGCTGTCCATCCAGCCCAGATACTTCACGCCCATGTTCTTCTGGTGGATCTGGTCGTAGAGCTCGATGGCGCCGGAGGCGCGGGCCTCCGGCCCGTTGATGCTGGAGGCGACCAGCAGGTCCTTCTCCGGGATGGTGGAGGTGTAGAAGCTGCCGGGCGTGTAGACCATGTCGACGACGCCGCGCTGCACCGCCTGCGGCTGCTCGAACATGGCGATCGCCTCGGGCCCGCCGCGGACCTCGATTTTCACCACGCCTTCGCCCTGCTTGTTCACCTTGTCGACGAACTCCAGGAAGCTCTGGGTGTAGACGAGGTTCTTGGGGAAGGCATGGACCGCGGTCAGGACTTCCTCGTCCGCTGCCGCCGGCGCTGCCGACAGCCCGGCAATGGCGGCGCAAGCCGCCGCGCCGAGCGCGATGCGCGAAAAGAATGTCATATCGTGTCTCCCTTTCCAGACGAACGGCCCGACATTGCGGACCCTGTGGAAGTCTTCGTGAAGCCTGGGACCCCGGATGCTTTGTCCGGACGGTTCCGTCTGACGCCCGCGTCGCCCCTGCACGCGCGGGTCATTGAATTCGTATTCTGTCCGGCCCGCAGACCCCCTGCAACCAGGTCGCCCTGCGGGTTCCACCGACGCAAGCGGCGGCTGCCGCATCGTTGGTGCAGGCAAATACCCTAAGGTGTCGCGACCGCGTTGCCCAGGACGCCGTCCAGCAGGAAGCGCCGCGCGGTCAGGATCGCGCCGCGGCGCATGTCGGCCATTGCATCAGGGCTCGCCCAGGCGGCATGCGGGCTCAGCACGACCCGGCCAAGGGCCCAGTCCGCCCCTTCGCGCACCGCCGCGATCAGCGGGTGCCCGGGATCTGGCGGTTCCACCGGGAAGACGTCCAGGGCCACGCCGCCCAACCGTCCGTCGCGCAGGGCCGCCGTCAGCGCGTCCAGATCCACCAGGGCGCCGCGGGCGGTGTTCACCAGCAACGCGCCCGGCCGCATCGCCGCGATCGCCCCGGCATCGATCAGGTTGCGGGTCTCCGGCGTCAGGGCCAGGTGCAGGCTGACGATGTCGGCGCCGGCAAGGGCGGCGGCCAGGTCATGCTCGCGGCGAATTCCAAGGGCCTTGTCCATGCCGCCCTTCATGCGCGGCGCCCAGGCGGCGACATCGATGCCGAAGGCCTGCGCGCGGCGGGCGGTGGCCACGGCGATCGGCCCCAGGCCCAGCAGCAGCAGCCGTGCGCCGGACAGGCGGCGCACCTGGTCCGGCACCGGCAGCGGCACGAAATCGCTCCGCCGGCCGCCGGCGAGCCTGGCCTGGTAGGCGAACAGGCCGCGGGCCAGCGCCAGGATCATCGCGACGGCATGGTCCGCCACCTCGTCGGTGCCGTAGTCGGGCACATTGCAGACCGCGGCGCCCCGCGCCGTCCAGGCGGCAAGGTCGACATTGTCGACGCCGACCCCGACCCGGCAGAGCAGGCGGACCTTCGGGCAGCGCGCGGCGACTTCCGCGCCGTAGGTCATGCGGTGATAGACGACCAGGGCATCGGCCGCGGCCCAGTCCGCCGCGGCGATGTCGTCGGGATCCTTTGCACGGGCGACCTGCAGCTCGCAGGGGGCGGCCGCCTTCCGTTCCAGCGCATAGTCGTCGGGGAACTGTGCGTCCGGGATCAGGATCCGGCTCATGCCGGGCCGGTGCCGCCGGTCCGCGCCACGAAACGGCAATCGGCTGCGCCTGTCGCGGCGCAGGCCACCTCCTCCACCGTCGCGGGCGTGCCAAGGACCATCCCGGCCACGGCGGCGAACATGCCCGAAATCGGCGCGCAGACCGGCTGCTCCGCCGGGCCATGGCCCGCGGCGAACGGCGAATTGCCGACCATCAGGTCCAGCCGCCCGCCCTCCACCTGTCCGAAATGCCACCGCCCCCATCCCAGTTGCGGCGCGGTCCCGGCGATCACGGTGAGCAGTGCCTCCGGCGCAGCCGCGCCCATGTCGCGGTATTTGCGCGCCGAACCGCCGCCATGTTCCTCGATCGAGGCGGCCAGGGCAGCCAGTGCCTGGACGCGCGTCTCCGGGGACATGCGGCCGAACATGCCCATCAGCCCGTCGGGACGAAGGATGAGGTAACGGATCGCGCCGTCGCGGATCTCGCCCCCTTCCGCGTCCCAGACCAGGCGCTGGCGGAACGGTGGCGGGCTGTCGCTGGTCATGCCTCCTCCTTCGGCGCTTCCGCCGGATATCGCGCGGCCGCGATCCGGCGCAGGTCGCGCTTGTCGGTCTTGCCGACCGTGGTGCGCGGCAGCTCCGCCACGATGTCGATGCTGGCCGGCAGCTTGTAGCGGGTCAGCCTTTCCCGGCAATGCGCCAGCAGCGACTCCGGGGCCGGCACCCGCCCCGGCCGCGCCACGACGAAGGCGCGCACCACCTCGCCGCGATAGGCGTCGGGCGCCGGCACGGCCGCGGCTTCGGCCACGTCGGGATGCGCCAAAAGCACCTCGTCGATTTCCCGCGGATAGACGTTGTAGCCGCCGACGATCGCCATGTCCTTCTTGCGGTCGGTGATGAACAGGATCCCGTCACTGTCGAAGCGGCCGATATCGCCGGTATGCAGCCAGCCGTCGCGCAGGGCCTCGGCGGTCTCCGCCGACCGGTTGCGATAGCCGTCCATCAGCTGCGGGCCGCGGACCCGGATCTCGCCCTCCCGCCCCTGCGGCAGCGGCCCGGCGCCGGTCACGGCATCGACGATCTCGACCTGCGTCTCCGGCACCGGCAGGCCGACAGCGCCCGGCCGGCGGCAAGCCTCGGTATTGAAGCTGATCACCGGCCCGGCCTCGGTCTGGCCGTAGCCTTCGAGCACCGGCGCGCCGACTACCGCCTCCCAGGCCGTCAGGGTGGCGGCCGGCAGCGGCGCGGCGCCGGAATAGCACAGCCGGACGCTGCGCCAGTCGGTGGCGGCGAAACGTTCATGCGCCATCAGGCCGGCGAACATGGTCGGCGCGCCCGGGAACAGGGTGATCCTCTCCCGCTCCACCAGGTCGAGTACCGCTTCCGGCTGGTAGCGCGGCAGGATCGCCAGATGGCCGCCGCACCGGGCCGCCAGGTGCAGGCCCATCGCCAGGGCATAGGCATGGAACAGCGGCATGGCACAGAGGATGCGCTCGCCGTCGGTCCGTGTTGGCAGCATCGCCTCGCGCTGCGCGACATTCGTGGCGGTAGCCCGGTGGCTCAGCTCGACCCCTTTCGGCCGCCCTGTCGTGCCGCCGGTATATTGCAGCATGGCCGGCCAGTCCGGTTCCGGCAGGCGGGCCGAAGGCTGGCGGCCGCTGTCGCCCGACGCCACCAGTTCTCCCGGGGCCACGGCGCGGAGATGCGGGATGCCGAGCCGCCCGGCCAGGGGGGCAATAGACGGCGCCCGGTCGGCGGCCGCCAGCAGCACCTGCGGCGCGCCGTCGGCCAGGATCTGCGCCAGTTCGTGGTCGGTATAGGCGGGGTTCAGGGGCATGCATTGCGCGCCGGCAGCCAGCGCGCCATAGGTGCCGATGCAGGCATCGGCGCCGTTGGGCAGCAGCAGCGCGACCCGGCTGCCCTGTCCCGCCCCGCAGGCGGAAAGCGCGTCGGCGCAGGCGGCGACCGCCGCCCAGTATTCCGCGTAGGTCAGCAGAAGGCTGCGCCGACCGTCTTCATGGATGCTCAGTGCGACCGCATCCGGCACGCGGGCAGCGGTCGCCCGCAGCATGTGGACGACGGTCGGGAAGACGGCAGGAAGCGCAGCCATGCCGTCAGAATGCCAGACCGGCCCCCAGCGACAAGGTCCAGGCCTCGTTCGTCGCCGCGGAGCGGATCGCGGCGGCCGCGGCATTGGTGCTCCAGTCGTAGTACTGCGCCGCGCCGAACAGGCTGATGCCCGGGCCCAGCTGGTAGGCCGCCCCGGCGGAAACGCCGTCAAAACTGTCGGTGCGCGCCAGCAGCCGCGCCTCCTTCGAGGCGTACTGGATGCCGCCGCTCCAGGGCCCGGTGGCGTAGTGCAGGCTGGCATTCCAGTCGGTCACGTTGAGGTCGGCTGTGAAGGCGTCGTCGAGCGAGCGGCGATAGCCGCCGCCGACTGCGAAGCCCTGATAGCCGAGCGACCCGCCGACCCCCCATTGCCGCTGCGCGCCGGTCCCCGCGGCGCCCGGCACCGCGACCACGCCGCTGCCGGTATCGGCACGGGTATAGGCCGCGTAGAGCCCCAGGTCGACCGGCCCGAGCGGGCGTTCGTAGGTGGCCGCGCCCTGCAGGAAATCGTAGCCCTGCGCGACATTGCCGGCCGGCATGCCGGCATAGGAGCCGCCACAGGGCGTGGTTCCGCTATTGCCCTCCACGCATTGCACCGGCACGTAGGACAGGCCCAGGCGCAGGCCGTGGATCTGCGGCGTGAAATAGTTCACCCGCTCCAGGGTCGCGGTATCGACGGTGGTCACCGGCGTCGCGGCCAGGTTGCCGACGCCGGAGCTGTTGGTGGGATTCGCCGGCAGCAGGTCGGGCGTGTTCAGGCCCAGATGGGCGACCGGATTGGCGGAACCGATCACCATCTTGTCGGCGACGCCGTTGGTGGCGCCGTACTCGAAGCGGCCGAAGCGGGATTCGAACCAGATATAGGCCTCGTCGATCTGGTCCAGGCAGTCCTCGGCATTCAGCTTCACCAGGACGCCGACATCCAGCCCGTTGTCGAGCTTCGTGTCGCCGCTGAAGAAGACCCGGGACACCCGCAGGAAGCCGTTGTTGCGCCTGTTCTGCCCGGGCGCGTCGTCGATGGTGCCGACGATGCCGTCCGGCCCGGCGCCGCTGCTCTGGTCCGCGATGCTGAAGGCGCCGTAGAACTCGCCGCCGAGCCTCAGGGCGATCGGCGCCCCTGCCGTTTCCGCATGCAGGCCTTGCGGCGCGGCCGCCGCGACGGAAGCCAGCGCCGTTGCCGCCAGCAGCGCATGACGCACAGACCGACCGTCCCCCATCCCGTCCCCCCACCCGATCATCATCCCCGTGAGCGACGGTATCCGAGCCGTCACGAAACGGAAACATCATTCCTGCGGCGGACCGGTTCCAATCGGGTCGAGGCTGCGCAGGAAGGCGACCAGGTCGGCGACCTGACCGTCGGACAGGCGCAGCGGCCGCAGGATTGCCTCGCCGTCGGCATGCAGCCGCTCCATGTCCAGGTCCGAATAGTGCCGCACCACCGCCTCCAGGTCCGGCAGGCTGCCGTCGTGCATATAGGGGGCCGTGGTCCCGAGCCCGCGCAGGGAGGGCACCTGGAACTCGCCGAAATTGCGATGCTCCAGGACCACGCCGTCCGTCGCCCAGGCATTTTGCCGGCTGGCATCGTCGTTGAACCGGCCGGCCAGGGTATAGGGCGAGCCGCGCAGGGCCTGGATGCCGCCATAGCGCCCCTTGTCGACCCCGCCGCCGGGCAGGAAGAAGGGCATGCCGATATCGGCGAACTCGCCGTTCGAAAAAGCCGGGCCGAAATGACAGAGGCTGCAGCGCCCCGCGCCCACGAACAGGGCAAGACCGCGCCGGGCGGCCGCCGGATAGGCCCGCCCCGCAGCCTGATCGTCGCGCAGCAGGGCGTCGCGGAAATCGTCGAACGGGGTGCGCGGGCTGACAAGGGTCTCCAGATAGGCGGCAATGATCTTCGCCGACAGCACCATCGCCTGCTCCGCCGGCAGCTCCGCCGGCGCCGCGCCGAAAAGGTCCGCGAAGCCGCTGGCGGCCTGCGGGTCGGCGGCGAGTGCGGCGCGGATCTCCACCGGCGAGGCGGCCATTTCGCGCGGTGCCGTCATCGCGCGCAGGCTGGCTGCCCAGAGGCTGTCGGTGGCGCCGCCCCAGCCGAACCAGCGCTGAAAGCGGACATCCCACAGCCCCGGCGTGTTCCGGTCCAGCACGGACGGCCCCGCCGCGCCCGGCCCGGTCCGGCCCGGTTGCGGCCGGGCGGCGCCCAGCTTCAGGCCGTCGTCGAAGCCCGAGGCGGGGTCGTGGCAGTCGGCGCAGGAGAACAGCCCCTCCCGCGACAAGGCGCGCAGGCCGAACAGATGGGCGCCGAGTGCGACGGCGGCCGGGTTGCCGGAAAGCCGGTTGCCCGCATCCGCCTCCGCCGGCGGCGGCCAGGGGCCATGCGAGAGGATCGTTGTCCGAGCCTGGGCGTCGAATATCGCGAACGGGTCCTCCCCGGCAGCATCGCCGGCACCATTGCCGGCCTGGGCGAGCAGCGGCCAAGCCGCGAGCAGGGCGGCAAGCAGTGCCGCGGCCGCGGTCATTGCACCTTGCGGTCGACGGCGGCCTCGATGCTGCCCGACGGTCCGTCGACGGTGAACAGGAAACGCCAGTCGCCGGGCATGTGCAGCAGCAGCCCCTCGGCCCGCCAGCCGGTCGCCGAGAGCGCCTCCAGGCGCGGCCGGTAGTTCATGCCATGCCGGTGCGCCGGCATCCGGGCGTCCACGCCTGTGAGGGCGGACGGGTCCGGCGCGCAGGCCTGCACCTGCACGGAGAAACGCCGCCCGACGGCGAGCTGCGGCGGGTCGAAGCGGTACAGGTAGTCCTGCCCGCCGGCCGAGAAACGGCCGGCGGCCGCGCGGCCGTCCGCGAAGCGGCAGCCATCGGCCGCCGCCTCCGCCGGCGGCCCCGCCAATGCCGGGAGCAACGCTGCGAGGGTCGCGAAGGCCAAGCCGGCAATCCTGCCGCCGCCGGACATGCCCGGTCCCCTAGCGTTTCGCGGTCCCACCGGAAAGCGCCCAGTCGGCCAGCGTCTCGGCGTTGCGCCAGGCGATCCGCTCGGCCACGTCGGGCGGCAGGTCGCCCAGCCAGTCACGGCTCCAGTCCGCATGGTCGATCACGTAGTACCAGCGTTCCGGCGTGAAGGTGTCGGTGCCGACCATGAAGCGGTCGGGATGATCCAGGAACAGCTGCTTCCAGGCCGGGTCCACGGTGCCGCCGCTGCCATGCTCGCTGCGGAAAGCCAGGTCCGCCCAGAGATTGCCGTAGCGGTCGAGCATTGCCCTGACCTCGTCCGGCTGTGCGAAGCCGGAATGTGCCCAGAGGATGCGGGCCTCAGGATCCTGCGCGAACAGCCGTTCCACCGCGTCGGCATCGGCATGGGCGTGCAGGAAAATGCCATGCTCCCCGGCCAGTTCGACAAGGCGGCGCATCACCGGCCCGTCGGCATCGGCGCCGTAGATGTGAAACTCGCCAATGCCCGCATAGCGTTTGGCGGCCAGGCGTTCCTCGATCATCGCGACCACGGTCGGATCCTGGAACCAGGTCGAGATCTCGCCGCGGCGCCGGTACGGGCGGAGCACAGGGACGATCAGGTCCGGTGCTGCCTGCACCAGCATCTGGGTGCCGTCGTCGGAAGATGAAGAAACGAAGGCGCGCCGCAGACCGGCCTGCCGCAGCACCTGGACGGCTGCCTCCGGCGGAAGCATCTCCCAGGCGTCGTGGCTGTAGTGGATATGGGTGTCGATCAGCGGCGCCGGCGCATCGGCGGCCCGCCTCTCCGCCCAGCCGTGCCCTGGCCATGAAAGTCCTGCGGCAAGGATGGCGCAGGCTGCGGCTCGCACGCCAATCTGCATCGTATCGCTCCCTACGGACCCTGCCACAATGGTGCCGCCGTCGCGACGGGGAGACAAGCGCACGCCACGCCCGGGCCTTGCCTATGGGTTGTGGCCGGTCACCTGTCGCGCCAGCGCCGAAGGGTCGTCCGGCAGGTGGTCGCCGCGCCAGGCCACATGCAGGTCCGGGCGCAGAAGCAGCAGTGGCCGACCGTAGACGGCGCGCATTTCCGACTCATCCAGCCGAAGCAGCGCCAGCGGCGCACCGAGCGCAGCAAATGCAGCGGCGAGTGCCGAAGCCTCCGCGCCACTGTCGCCGCCCCTCAGATCCAGGAACGTGTAGCCGTCTCCCAGGACGTCCTGTATCGGTTGCCCGTCCCGCAGCCACATATGCGGCAGGCGCACACCGGGCCGGGCATGCGGCGCGTAGCGGCTGGTTTCCCAGACCGGGGCGTTTCCTGCTTCCTCCACGATCAGCGGCGATCCGGCATAGCTGTAGGCCCATTCGGCGCCGACCATGGTGTGCATCCGGCTGTGATAGGTGCGGAAGGCCTCGATCAGCGCCGTCTGCTCCGGCCCCGCCCGAACCGCCGCCGGGGTCACATGGCGCCGCCAGAGCGGCACGCCTTCGGCCGCCCAGCCGGCAGCGTCGCGGTTGAACAGGGCGACAGGCCGCCGTTCGGCCTCGTAGGCGTCCAACAGCCCCGGCCCGCCCCAGCCGGCCAGGGTGCCTGCCAGCTTCCAGGACAGGTCGAAGGCGTCGCCGACACCGGTGTTCATCCCCAGCCCGCCGGTGGGGATCACCAGGTGTGCGGAATCGCCGGCCAGCAGGACCCGGCCCTGGCGATAGCGCTCGGCCACCAGCAGGTTGTAGCGCCAGGTCAGCAGGTGGCGGATCTCGATCTCGCAGTCGAAGCCGATCAGGTCGCGCAGCACCGGCTTGAAGTCGGTATCCGCCGGCAGGTTGGTATGCAGGCTGAATTCCCGCCGGCTGCCCTGGGCGATGATCATCGAACCGTTGGGTTCTGCGAAGTTGTAGTGGCGGCCGGCGCCGGCGCGGATCTTCCCGTAGAGGTCGCGCGAGCCGAACACCACCTGCCGCAACTCCCGCAGCCCGCCCTTGCCTTCCAGTCCAATGCCCAGCGCCCTGCGCACCGTGCTGCGGCCGCCGTCGCAGCCGACCAGGTAGCGGCCGCGCAGCCGGTGCGTGCCACCGCCGCCGGGCCCCGCCACCTCCGCGGTCACGCCGCCGTCATCCTGGTCCAGGGTCAGCAGTTCCGCCTTGTCGCGCAGGCTGACCGCCGGCAGGGCGCACGCGGCTTCCCGGAGCAGCGGCTCCAGGTCGTTCTGGGAGACGAGCTGGTAGGGTTCGAGCGGCAGCGAGCCGTCGCGGCAAGCGGCGATCCGGCGCCTGGCCTCCGCCACCGACGGGAACGGCAGCACCGCCAGCGGCGGGTCGCAGAGCCGGCCGACCAGCAGGACGTCCATCGGATTGTCGGCCGGATAGCCGCGCGCCCGGATCCGGTCGGCAAGGCCGATGCGCCGGTACATCTCCATCGAGCGGGCGTTGGTGCGGTCCATCTTCGGCCAGGGCGTGGGCCCGGCATTGCGCTCCAGCACCACGCAGCGGATGCCGCGGCGGCCGAGATCGATCGCCAGGGTCAGGCCGACAGGCCCGGCGCCGGCAATGATCACGTCACAGTCGAAACCCTCGCGGTCCCGCTTCGGCACCGGCGCGGTCAGTGGTCGTGGTCGTGCTTGTGCAGCTCGATCGGCGCGCCGAAGTCGCGATGCTCGTCGGCATGGCGCCAGGCTTCCTTGCGGCCGGCCAGTTCCTCCGCGGACGAGAGCCCCTTTGCCGCGACCAGCTTCTCCAGCGCGGACAGCCAGTGCGTGTAGTAGCTGTCACCCAGGTCGGGATCGCCGCGGGCCTTCGCCGCGGCGATCTCGGCACTGATCGTGTCCACCCACTCGTTCCAGGTGAAACGGCCCTTGTCGTAAAGGTCCAGCACCATGGCGAAGGCCTGGGCCTCCCACGGCTCCTTGAAGACGGGGCCCTCCGCATCCTGCGGGATGGGCGGCATGTCGGGATGGTTGGGCGGCGTGCGCCGCCCGCGCATACCCGCGCCGGGGATCTCCTGGGGCGACCTCTCGACCCCGAACACGGGCCGATCGCTGTCCTGTCCTGCGGTCATGCTGCTCCGATGCGGCCTGCAGCCGCCTCAGGCCTTTTCGATATAGTCGTCGAACAGGTCGATGTAGAGGGAGTCCTTGGCGTTCGCCTGCGGCCCCCACAGCTCCTGGGCGGAGAAGCGGACGCTGTAGCAGTGCTGCGGCTTCTCTTCCCCGTGTGCGGAGGCATCGGGGTAGACGAAGACGCCGTGGTCATGCTCGACCCTGCCGGTCTTGCCGCGGATGTAGCGCGGCATCCGGGTGTGGGTCGGCGGGTTGATGTTCTTCACGACGACCCTGTCCCCGGCGGTGAACTTCGCCGGCATGTCGCTCTCGACCCGGGCCGAGGCGCCGCCGCCGACGACCATCGGGACCATCTCCTTGGTCAGCGCCGCCATCACGCCGCCTCCTTCGACAGCTGCGCGATGCGCGCATCGAGCTCTTCCCGGGTGACGTGTCCGCCCTCGATCATCAGGGTCTCCAGCGCCGCCAGCCAATGCTCGTAATAGCTGGTGTTCAGGTAGTTGGTAGCCCCCATGCGCTCGATCGCATGGCGCACCTGGTCCAGGCTGAACAGCCCGGCCGGCAGGATCGCGATGAACATGCCGAACATGTGGCGCTGCCAGTCCTCCTTGAAGACGGGCTCGTTCGGTTCGGGATCGATCGGCCCCATGCCGTGCATCCCGCCGCAGTCATGTACTCCGTTCATGATGCTCTCCCCTCGCGTCGGTCAGGCCGGCGACTTCGGCAGGCCGGTACCGATCATGCTGTCGCGGGTGACCAGTTCCGCCAGCTGGTCCTCCGACATCCCGTCGGTGCCGGCCGGCCGCTCCGGCAGGACCAGGTAGCGCAGCTCGGCATTGGAATCCCAGACGCGGACTTCCTTGCCGTCGCCGATCGAGGTGCCGAACTCGTCGAGTACGCCGCGCGGATCGGCGACCACCTTCGCCCGGTACGGCGTCGACTTGTACCAGACCGGCGGCAGGCCCAGGGTCGGCCAGGGATAGCAGGAGCAGAGGGTGCACACGACCATGTTGTGCACCTGCGGCGTGTTCTCCACGACGATCATGTCCTCGCCCTGCAGGCCGGAGAAGCCCAGCTCGGCGATCGCCTTGGTGCCGTCCTCCAGCAGGCGCTTCTTGTATTCGGGATCGGTCCAGGCCTTCGCCACCACCTTCGCGCCGTTGCGCGGGCCGATCTTGGTCTCGTACATCTGGATCAACTCGTCCACCGCGGCCGGATCGATCAGATCCTTCTCCACCAGCAGGGATTCCAGAGCTTTGACGCGCAACTCGACGTCCGTCAGCGGACGGTTGTGATGGTCATGTGCCATGTCAGGTCCTCCCGACCCAGAAAGCCTCCGGTAACACGCGCAGACAGCAGACAGGAAAAGGGCCCGCCGAAGCGGGCCCGAAGATCACGCGAAGACGGCGCCTTCGACCGCCTCGAGGAAGAAGGCCAGGCCAACGCCGGCGACGACCGCGCCGGCGAGCCGCGGGCCGACCTGGCGCCACAGCGGCTGGCTGTCGGTGCCGGTCTTCACCGACAGGTGCACGAGCTTGGAGACGCCAAGAGCGATCAGGTACTGGGTGACTGCAAAGCCGGCCAGGTACGCCAGTAGCGGCGTCGCTTCCGCACCGACGATGGCTTCGCCATAGGCCCAGCCGTGGAACAGGCCGGCGACGGCGAAAAGCGCGGCATAGGCGGATGCCGGGACGGCACGGCCGGACAGGATCGCCGCCCCCACCACCAGGACCGACGCCGAGACCACGAACTCCGCCGCCGGCAGCATGACGCCGCCGACCAGGAACAGGCAGCCGATGACGGTCGCGGCGACGAAGGCGAGCGGCGAAAGCCAGGAGCGCGGCGTGAACGCCGCCGCGACGCCGACCGCGACGATGAAGGCCAGATGATCCACCCCGATGACCGGATGGCCGATCCCGGAAAGCAGGCCTTCGGCGAGATTGCCCGGCGTCGCCCCGCCCATCGGATGGTGCGCGAGAGCCGTGCCGGCCGTTCCGGCAACAGTCAGCGCGGCGCCTGCCGCGACGACATAGCGAGGAAACTTGCTCATCCAGGAGCCCCCCTTTGGAAAATGATGCCGATCATCATGGGGCAGCATCCCGCCGCGGTCCAGCAATGTTGTGAGGAAATTGCTGCGGCGCATCATGCCGACCGCCCGGACGGCCTATCCGCTGCCCGCGCAGTCGATGCACAGGGTGGCGGTGGGATCCGCCTCCAGCCGCGGCACGGCGATGTCGCCGCCGCAGCGCAGGCACCAGCCATATTCGTCCTCGGCGATGCGCTGCAACGCCGCCTCGATGCGGCGGACCTCGTCGGTGCGACGACGTTCCGCCGCCTGCGCCATCGCCTGAACCTGCATCGCATCCATGCGGGACAACCGGCCGACTGAGGACTGGTCCAGCTCCACAGGCCGCCGGTCCTCTTCCGTGGCGCCGGAGGCGCTGCGCAAGGCGGCCAGCCGCTCCGACAGCCGCGCGCGAAACCGCACCTGCCCGGCCTCGTCCATGCCGGCGCTACTCTTTGCCGTCGGTACCGTCCGCACCGGCGAGGCCGGCGCGGGCCGCCGCAATCGCCTGCCCGATGACCTCCGGATCGCCGACCTGGTTCGCCAGCAGCAGCACAAGGCGCACATTCAGCCGCGCGCTCGCCTCCTCCGACAGCCCCTCATGCGCGGCGATCAGGGCCGCATAGACGTCGTCGCCGGCTGGCCCCAGGTTGAACTCGGTGTTCAGCGCCGTCATGCCGCCTGCCCCCCGGCCTGCAGTGCATCCGCCGGCCCGCCGTCGCCAAGCGCGCGGCGCCAGGCGGCCGCGATGCGCTCCGCCGTCGGCGCCGCGAAGCGGGCCGCCACATGCTGGTCCGGCCGGATCAGGTAGGCCGCCCCGGGTCTTGCATCGTAGCGCCGCGCGACCAGACCCTCGACGTCCCGCAACTGTTCAGGCCCATCGCCCACCACCACCTGCGGCAGGCCGGCAGGTGCGGCCACCGGCCCGCCGAAGCTGAGCAGGTGGAAGCGGCCGCCCAGATGGTCGAGCAGCCAGCCGGCCGTCCCGGCCGCGTCGGTCCCAGACGAAGCGATCACCGGCGCATCGGCGCAGGGTGCGCCGGGCACCATCGCACCGGAGAATGCCGGATCGTCGGCCGATTGCAGCGGGAACCCTGCCAGGGAGCAGGCGATGGACAGCCGTCCGGAATTCACCATGCGCCGGGCAAAGGGATGCACGGCGGCCAGGTTCAGGATCTCGTCGCGGAAGCGCTTCTCCATCGCCGATTTCGGCGTCATGAAGTTCGTCGCACGGGCGGAATTCCGGATGTTCTCGTCCGCGCCGTGGATGCGTTCCTCGTCATAGCTGGCGAGCAGGCCCTGGCCGGCTTCCCCTTTCAGGATCGCGGCCAGTTTCCAGCACAGATTGTCCACGTCCTGGATGCCGCCATTGCCGCCGCGGGCCCCGAACGGCGAGACCACATGCGCGCTGTCGCCGGCGAAGATCACGCGGTCGTGGACGAAGCGCTCCAGGCGCCGGCACTGGAAGGTGTAGACGGAGACCCAGTCCAGCTCGAACGGGCGCTCGCCGATCATCGCGCGGATCCGCGGGATCACCTTCTCCGGCTTCTTCTCCTCCTCCGGATCGGCATCGGGGCCCAGCTGCAGGTCGATGCGGTAGATGTCGTCCGCCTGCTTGTGCAGCAGCGCCGACTGGCCGGCATGGAACGGCGGCTCGAACCAGAACCAGCGTTCGGAGGGGAAGTCCGCCTTCAGCTCGACATCGGCGATCAGGAAGCGCTCCTCGAACACCCGGCCAGCGAAATCCAGGCCCAGGGCGGTGCGGACGGCGCTGCGCACGCCGTCGCAGGCCAGCAGGTAGTCGGCCTCGACGGCATAGCTGCCGTCCGGCGTCTCGACCTGCGCGACGACCCGGTCGGGATGCTGCTGCAGCGCGGTGAAGCGGTTCTTGAAGCGCAGGTCGATCAGGTCGGGGAAGTCCTGCGCCCGCGCCACCAGGTATTCCTCGACATAGTATTGCTGCAGGTTCACGAAGGCGGGGAAATGGTGCCCGCCTTCCGGCAGCATGTCGAAGGAATAGACTTCCCGGTCGCGGTGATAGAGGCGGCCGACCTTCCAGGTCACCCCCTTGTCGACGATCCGCTGCCCGACCCCCAGGCGCTCCAGGATCTCCAGGCTGCGCTTCGACCAGCAGATCGCGCGGCTGCCGATGGAGACCACGTCATTGTCGTCGATCACCATGCTGGCAATGCCGTGCAGTGCCAGGTCGATCGCGGCACAGAGCCCGATCGGGCCGGCACCGACGATCAGCACCGGCGTGCGCGCGGTCGATTCATCCTGCAGTTCCGCCGGCGTCCGGTAGGGAAAGCGGGTGTACTGGTAGCGTGCCATGGCGGTCCCTCCCGTTGCGGGCCCTAGGGGCCTTCGTACTTGCGCACCGTCTGGTCGATGGCGCCGAACACCGAGCGCCCTTCGGCGTCCGGCATCTCGATGCGGATCCGGTCGCCGAAGCGCATGAACGGCGTCTTCGGCTGACCGCCCTCGATGGTCTCCACCATCCGCACCTCGGCGATGCAGGAATAGCCAAGGCCGCCGGCCACGACCGCCCGCCCCGGCCCGCCATCCTCGCCCTTGTTGGACACGGTGCCGGAGCCGACGATGCTGCCGGCGCAGAGCGGCCGGGTCTTCGCCGCATGGGCGATCAGGGTGGGGAATGTGAAGGTCATGTCGACCCCGGCCCGCGCCCGCCCGAAGGCCGTGCCGTTCAGGTCGCAGTTGAGCGCCAGGCTGACCTTCTCGCCGTCCCAGGCATCGCCCAGTTCGTCCGGCGTAACCGCCACCGGCGAGAAGGCGCTGGAGGGCTTGGCATGGAAGAAGCCGAAGCCCTTGCCCAGTTCCGCCGGGATCAGGCCGCGCAGCGAGACGTCGTTGACCAGCACCACCAGCCGGATCGCCGCGGCGGCCTGCTCCAGGCTGGCGCCCATCGGCACGTCGTCGACGATGACCGCGACCTCGCCCTCGAAGTCGATGCCCCAGGCCTCGTCCGCCATCAGGATATCGTCGCGCGGGCCGAGGAAGGAATCCGAACCGCCCTGGTACATCAGCGGATCGCTCCAGAAGCTCTCCGGCATTTCCGCATTGCGGGCCTTGCGCACCAGTTCGACATGATTGACGTAGGCGGAGCCATCCGCCCACTGATAGGCGCGCGGCAGCGGCGAGGCGCAGGCGGCCTGGTCGAAATCGAAGGCATCCGCCGCCTTGCCCGCCTCCAGGTCGCGGGCCTCGGCCTCCAGCGCCGGCGCCGCCGCCGACCAGCGATCCAGCGCAGCCTGCAGCGTCGGGGCCGCCCGGGCCTGCACCGCCCGCGACAGGTCGCGGCTGACCAGCACCAGGGTCCCGTCCCGTCCGCCGCTCTTCAATGTCGCGAGTTTCATCGGCCGTTTCCTCCCCTTGCGTGAACCGTCATTCGGCTGCCGCGCCCCATTCCCGGCGCGTCGGATCGAAATGCTTCTTCAGCCCCGACCAGCAGTCTGAATAGCCGGCCTGCAGGGTCGGCAGGTCGCCGGCGAAGCGGGTCAGGTGCTGCGGGAAGCGGGTCTCGAACATGAAGGCCAGGGTGCCCGACAGCTTGTGCGGCTCCAGCCGGCTGAAGCTGGCCGCGGTGAAGGCGTCATTGTCCGGGCCGTGCGGCAGCATGCAGTTGTGCAGGCTCATGCCGCCGGGCACGAAGCCCTCCGGCTTCGCGTCATAGACCCCGTAGATCAGGCCCATGAACTCCGACATCACGTTCATGTGGTACCAGGGGGGGCGGAAGGTGCCCTCGGCGACCATCCAGCGCTCCGGAAAGATCGCGAAGTCGACATTGGCCATGCCCGGCGTATCGGACGGCGCGGTCAGTACCGTGAAGATCGACGGGTCGGGATGGTCGTTGAGGATCGCACCCACCGGCGAGAAGCGGCGCAGGTCGTACTTGTAGGGCACATGCGCGCCGTGCCAGGCGACGACATCGAGCGGCGAATGGCCGATCTCCGCAGTGTGGAAGCCGCCGCACCACTTCACGGTCAGGGTGCAGGGCGCCTCCACCTCCTCGTAGGCGGCGACGGGCACCAGGAAGTCGCGCGGATTGGCCAGGCCGTTGGCGCCGATCGGGCCGCGCTCCGGCAGGGTGAACATGGCGCCGTAATTCTCGCAGGCATAGCCGCGGGCCGGGCCGTCGATCAGCTCGACGCGGAACTTCACGCCACGCGGCAGCACGACGATCTCGCCCGGTTCCGCCGCGATCCGTCCCATCTCGGTATGGAAGGCGAGCCGGCCCTTCTCGATCACCACCAGCAGCTCGCCGTCGGCATTGTAGAAATATTCGCGTTCCATCGAGCGCGATACGTGGAAGACATGCGCCGCCATGCCGGCCTGGACGTTCACGTCGCCGGCCGTGGTCATGGTGCGCATGCCCTCGACGAAGCTGGTCTCGCCTGCCGGTGGCGGCGGCGGGTCCCAGCGCAGCGGCCCCAGGTCGGGGCCGCCCTGGACGTGATGCGGCGCCGTCTTCCATTCCGATTCCGCGGCACGGCGGAACTTCACCGCATGCAGGACGGACGGGCGGATCCGGTAGAGCCAGGTGCGGCGGTTGCTGGCCCGCGGCGCGGTAAAGGGCGAACCCGAGAGCTGTTCCGCGTAAAGGCCGTAGGGGCAGCGTTGCGGAGAGTTCTGCCCCACCGGCAGGGCGCCTTCCAGGGCCTCGGTCTCGAACTCGTTGCCGAAGCCGGACATGTAGCCGTCAGGGCCCGAAATGGACGTCATCGGACTTTCTCCCTCTGCTGTTCCTGCCCGATCCATGGCATCGGTCCATTGTGACCTGCCGGGGGCGTTTGTGATAGTTGTGTTTGTAACTATCAACCCTCGCGGTGCCGTCATGTCCCCTGCGAAGTCATCCGCGGCCGGCCCGTCCACGGCCCAGCCGTCCCGGAGCATCGCCCGCCTCCTGCTGGAGGATTTCCTGCCCTATCGGCTGAACCGGGCTGCGGCAAGCAGCAGTACCCAGCTGTCTCGGATCTATCGCGGCGCCTTCGGCCTGACCATCCCGGAATGGCGCGTGCTGGCCACCCTGGGTCAGTTCGGCGAGGCGACGGCCACGGCGATCGGCCGGCATTCCAGCATGCACAAGACCAAGGTCAGCCGCGCCGTCGCGGCGCTGCAATCCCGGCGCTGGCTGGAGCGGCGTCGCGACGATGGCGACCGTCGGGTCGAACATCTGCGCCTCACTGGCGCGGGTCGCGCCGCCTACCGGCGTCTCGTGCCGCAGATGCTCGCCTATGAGAACGGCCTTCTGGACCGCCTGACCGGTGCCGAACGGCGGGCCCTGATGACGGGCCTGGCCGCCATGGAGCGGGCCCTTGAAGCGATCGCGGCGGAGGCCGAGCCCGGGCAGCCGCTCTGGCCGGACTCAGGTCCGGAGACCTGATAGACTCACGGCCATGCCATCCCAATCGACGAGATTTCCTTGACCGAGCCGGTCCCGAGTGCAGCCTCCGTGTCGCAGGAACTCCATGATCCGCCTGTGCCGGATTTCGATCTCAACGTCCGGCACTGGGCTCTTGCCGCCCTGCTGGAGCATTGGCGGCAGGCCCATCGTGGCAACGCCCTGCCCCGACGGGCCGACATCTCGCCGGCACAGTTCGGCCGGGCGATGCCGTACGTTTCCATGATCGACGTCGCAGGCGAACCGCCGCGCTACCGCTGGCGCCTGATCTGCAGCCAGGTCACCCGCCGGCTTGGCCGCGACCTGACCGGAAAGTGGTTCGACGAGATCTACCCGCCGGCGGTGGTGGAGCGGCTTGGCGCCGTCTACGGCCTGTCGTTGCAGCACCGGGTGGCAATCCGCTTCTGCGGCACGATGGCCTTCGCCGGCAAGAGCCACCTGCCCTACGAATCCGTCCATATGCCCCTGGTGAACGATGAGGACCGGATCGTCATGCTGATGATCGGCGTCCATCTCGGCCGACAGCACTGACGGCGGCAGCACTGACGGCGGCAGAACTGACGGCGGCATCCGTCGTGCCGATTGACCCTGAACGCCCGACGCCTGATCCTGCGGGCAACCTCGACCGGCCCCGGACCGGAGCGCCGGGGATCCGTCCTGCAGCTGGAGACCGTCATGACGTTCGAGAACGTTGAAATCCCGTATGGCACCTACTGGTCGACCCCCTTCGCCAAATGGCAGGGGTCGCTGCAGCACCTGCATGCCATGAAGTTCGCAGCGCATGTTGCGAAGTCCGAACTGGCAAAGCGCGACATCGACCCGAAGGGCTTCGATTCCGGCGTCTACGGCATGACCAACAACCAGTACCAGTCGTTCTACGGCGCCCCCTGGCCGCTGCACGAACTGGGCGCCACCCACACGCCGGGGCATATGCTGACGCAGGTCTGTGCCACCGGCGCCCGGGTGTTGTTCGCGGGGGCATCTGAGGTGCAGATGGGCCTGGCGGAAACGGCGCTGGTGCTGACCGGGGACCGCTGCTCCAACGGGCCGCACATCTTCTATCCCGCGCCAAAGGGGCCGGGCGGCACCGGCACCTCCGAAGACCAGGTGATCTACAACTTCTCCCACGATGCGATCGGCGGCCATGCGATGCTGGACACGGCCGAGAACGTGGCGGCGAAGTACCAGATCACCACCGAGGAACAGCATGACGTGGTGCTGCGCCGCTTCGAACAGTACGGCGATGCCCTGAAGGACGACCGGGCCTTCCAGAAGCGCTACATGACCCTGCCCTTTCCGGTGCCGAAGCATCACTTCAAGGGCGAGGACGGGATGATGGAGGGCGATGAGGGGGTCTTCGTCACCAGCCGCGAGGGCCTCGCCAAGCTGAAGCCGGTGAAGGAAGGCGGCACCGTCACCTTCGGCGGCCAGACGCATCCCGCCGACGGCAGCGTCGGCCTGGTGATCGCCACGGCCGACCGGGCGCGGGACCTCAGCCGCGATCCAGGCATCCGCATCACCCTGAAAGGCTTCGGCCAGGGCCGCGCGGACATGGCCTATATGCCGGAAGCGCCGGTGCAGGCGGCACGCAACGCCCTGCGCCATGCCGGCGTCGGGATCGACCAGATCAAGGCGATCAAGTCGCACAATCCCTTTGCCGTGAACGACATCGTCTTCGCGCGAGAGACCGGCGCCGACCTGAACCGCATGAACAACTATGGCTGCTCCCTGATCTGGGGCCATCCGCAGGGCCCCACCGGCCTGCGCGCGATCCTGGAGCTGATCGAGGAACTGGTCATCGCGGGCGGCGGCCTCGGCCTGTTCCAGGGCTGTGCCGCCGGCGATTCCTCGATGGCCGTGGTGCTGGAGGTCGGCGAGCGCTGACCGCCGTCGCCTGCCCCCCGCCCCAAGGCACCGGCTTCGCCATCCGGGACCGTGCCGCGGCCGGGCTCCCTGGCGAAGCCGGGCCGTGCGTCAGGCGGCGCCTGTCAGGTTCTTCTCGATCTCGTAGGGCGGCCGATTGGTCAGATCCTTGTCGACTTCCGCCAGGAGGCGGGCACTGACCTCCTTGTGATAGGCCTTGCGCAGGGCGCCGAGCACCTTCGGCGGCGCCACCACGATCAGCTTGTCATACCGCCCCGCATGGGCCGCCTTGTAGAGCGCTTCGGCGATCTCGCCGGCGAAGCGGTCCTTCTCCAGCTGGTGCCAGTCGGTCTGCTCGACCGCGCTGCGTGCCACCGTCGGCCCGTCATTGAACCGGCCCGGCCGGTCGGTGCCCTGTTCCCGCGTCGGCGGGTCGGGATGCTCGAGCACCCTTTCGACCTGCAGATTGGCCTGCCTGTCATCGCCGCGGTTCCGCAGGAACAGCGCCCTTTCGCCGTCGCCCACCAGAACCAGCGCATCGCCGGGAATCTCCACGCCGCTCATCAGCGTCTCCTTCCTGAATTGTCGCCGCGCCTGCGACCCGCGCCTCGGGCCGCACGCATGTGGAGGGAAAAGCTGCACCCCGCGCTTGGTTCCAGAGGCCCGTGGGAGCCTGGATGTCTAGACGAATCCGACTCGCCTCATGGCTGCAGACCGCCGGCTTCCGGCCGTCCGTTCAGAATATCTTAAGGGTTTCCGTTGCCGAGACAGCCCGCCTGAAGTGCTGCCGACATCGCGCACCCCCAAGATTCATCTAGATGTCATCAAAGTGCAGCGAAGGCTTGCTAACGTTTTCCGATGACAGAGGCGGCGGAAGCCGGGTCGGGACCTCCCCGCCGCAGGCTGCCGCGGCAGGCACCGCGCACCGGGACACGCGACCATCTATGAAACTGATCCACCTGACCGACACGCATTTCGTGAAGCGCGGCGAACGGCTGTATGGCCTGGATCCCCAGGAACGGCTGACCGCCTGCATCGCCGACATCAACCGGCACCACGCCGATGCCGACCATTGCATCATCACCGGCGACCTCACCCACTGGGGCGAGGCCGAGGCTTATGCGCTGTTGCGCGACTGCCTCACCGGCCTGGTGCCGCCGGTCACCCTGGTGATCGGCAACCACGACCATCGCCCCACCCTGCTGCGCCACTTCCCGACGGTGCCGGTGGATCCGCACGGCTATGTGCAGCAGGCCTTCGACACGCCCGAGGGCCGCTTCCTGGTCCTGGACACCAACGAGCCGGGCAGCCATGCCGGCTGGTACTGCGAACGCCGCCAGGAATGGCTGGCCCGACAGCTGTCGGACAGCGACGGCGCGGTTTTCCTCTTCATGCACCACCCGCCGTTCGATATCGGCATCCGCCCCCTGGACCGGATCGGCCTGCGGCAGGCCGCCGATTTCCAGGACATCGTGGAGCCCTTTGCACATCGCATCCGGCACCTGTTCTTCGGCCATGTGCACCGGCCCGTTGGCGGCAGCTGGCTGGGCATCCCGGTATCGACCGTGCGCGCCACCAACCACCAGTGCTGGCTGGATTTCGATGCTGCCGGGGATGGCGATATCGCCGGCAGTCACGAGCCGCCCGCCTATGCCGTCGTCCTGGTGGATGCCGACCGGGTGATCGTGCATCCGCACGACTTCCTTTACGCCGGCCCGCGCTTCGGCCTGGGCGAGCGTGCGGCGGCAGACAGCCTGGGCGCCCCGCTGCCGGCCGCCGAATAGCCGCCGGCGATCGGGCCCCGCCCGGGTCAGCCGGGCAGCCAGGCGCGCAGACGCTCCATCGCCTCGGCGACATCCTCTGTCGCGCCGGCGAAGGACAGGCGCATGAAGCGATGCCCCCAGGCCGGATCGAAATCCATCCCGGGTGTGGTTGCGACCCCCGTCTCCTGCAGCATGCGCCGGCAGAAGGCGCGCGAATCGTTGGTCAATCCGCTGACATCCACATAGACGTAGAAGGCACCGTCCGGCGGCGCAAAATGACCCATCCCCAGCTTCGGCAGGGCCTCCAGCAATAATTCCCGGTTGCGTGCGTAGCGCGCCACGTTGGCGTCCAGTTCCTGATAGGATTCGAACGCAGCCAGCGCCGCGTATTGCGAGATGGCAGGCGGCGAAATGAACAGGTTCTGGGCAAGGCGCTCGACCGTGGCGACCAGGTGGTCGGGGACCACCATCCAGCCCAGGCGCCAGCCGGTCATGCCGAAATATTTCGAGAAGCTGTTCACCGCGATCGCATCGTCGCGCAGCGCCAGGATGGTCGGCGCCGGGAACTCGAAGCAGATGCCGTGGTAGATCTCGTCGACGATCAGCGCGGTCCCCCGCGCCGCGCAGGCCGCCGCCAGTTCCTGCAGTTCGGCCGCCCTCAGCATGCTGCCGGTCGGGTTGGCCGGATTGGCCACCAGCAACCCGTCGAGCGGGCCGGCGATCCGGTCCAGATGCTTCGGCGCGGGCTGGTAGCGGGTGCTGTCGTTGACCGGGATCGCGTGTTCGGCCATGTCCAGCGCGGACAGGATGTTGCGGTAGGCCGGATAGCCTGGCGCGGCGATCCCCACCCGGGCACCGCGGTCGAACAGCGCCAGGAAGGCCAGTACGAAGGCAGCGGACGATCCGGTGGTCACCACGACCCGCTCCGGTGCCAGTTCGACGTCATACCAGCGGGCATAGTGCCCCGCGATCGCCGCCCGCAGTTCCGGGATGCCGAGCGAGTCCGTATAGCCGAGAGTCTCTGACATCACGAGGCGGGCAGCGGCCTCCCGCACCCGTCGCGGTGCCCCGGTGCCGGGCTGGCCGGCCTCCAGGTGCAGGACCGAATCCCCTGCCCGCTCGCGGGCATTGGCCGCCTTCAGGACCTCCATCGCCTGGAAGGCGGGGATTCCCGACCGGCGGGAGATCCGCTGCGCCGGTGCTGCCGGTCGCGGCGCGACCGGCCCGGCACCGGCCATCAGAGGCCGCCCGTCATCAGAAACTGTAGCCGGCGCCGAGGCCGTGTCCCCGTGGATCGTGCGCGAAGTAGCACAGCTCGTCGTCGTCGACCGGTATCCCGTCCGCACAATAGGCGATGTTCACGCGACCGATCCTTTCCACGCGCGTCAGGGGGCGTCCCGTTCCCGACAAAGCCTGACGCATCTCCGCCGGAAGCTCCGTGACCGCGATCCCAGCGGCAGCGCTTGCCCCTTCCACTGCAAAGCCGGTGCCACCCGGCAGCGGCACGAACCGCGGCTGCCCCTGCGCCTGCGCCGCCGTCGCATCGTCGGCCAGCATCGGCAGCATGGTTTCCAGCAGCGACGCGGTGGCGCCGCCCGGCAGGCCCGACGCGGCACCGTACGCACCGCGGGAGCGCCAGCTCTTCTCGCTGCCGATCACGGCCAGGCTCGCTTCCGAAAACGCCCCCGTCGTGGGCATCGCCGGGAGCAGGGTGCCTACTGCGCGGGCATAGAGCCCGCTTCCGAACGGCGGGCCGACCTCCAGGCTGCAGGCCACGGACTGGCCTTCGCGGTCGGCGACGGCGATGGTCGTCGCACCGATGCCGGCCAGGTTCGGCATGCCATCGCCAAGCCCTGCCGGCGCAACGGACAGCAGGGCGGCCGGCAGCGCCGACAGATCGGCACCGTCCGCGATCAGCGCCGGGCGTCGTTCCACCACCTTGTCCCAGACAGCCAGCATGCGCGCCGAGTCGGCGGGATCGAAATAGACCTCGAAGGCATCGAACGGGCGGGCTTCCGGGGTGCCGGTGTCGATCCGGTAGCTGCGCATCTCGTCCATCGTCACGGTGCCGCCCAGATCGTCCACGGCATCCACGAAACTGCGCGCCAGCAGGCCGGAATAGAAGTCACCGGCGCCCGCCAGGCGGATCCGGCTCAGGGTCGAAGCCAGTTCCGGATGGAGATGCGGCGCGCCCTCGTCCAGCACCTGACCGTCCGGACCCACCGCCAGGGCGGTCCGGGCCGCCGGGCTCAGCCGCGCCATCACGCCGGGCTCCCGCAGGACACGGGCATAGGCGCGGGTCACCCGTTCGCCGAAGCGGGCCACCTGCTCCGCCGGGGCGACCAGCTGCGACCAGGGCAGGCGCCCATGCTCCGCATGCAGAAGCGCCAGGCCGCGGACCAGGCCCGGCACCGGAACGGTGCCGCCGCCGGCCGGCGGACGGACCGGAAAGTCGAAATAGCCGACCGTCTCGCGCTCGCCGTCGAACACCAGGCAGCGGCCGCCGCCGGCCAGCGAGGCCGCCACCGGATAGGTCACGGTCAGCATGAAGGCGGCCGCGACCGCGGCATCGGCGGCGGTACCGCCGGCGGACAGGATGTTGCGCGCGATCAGGGTGGCGCGCGGACCCTCGGTGGCGACGCCGCCGATGAAGCCCAGCACATGGCCGATCGAGCCCAGGGGGGCGCCGCTCTTCTGGCCCGTCAGCACGCAGCCCGACAGCGCCAGGCCGAACAATCCGACGCCCAGGCCGCGCGCAAGGGCGCGCCCCCGGCGCCTGCAATACCCATATAAGCTGCTGGCCCCTGCGGCATGCCGCCGGATCGACCGGCGACGGCTTTGTGGGGATACGGGCTCATGTTTGAATGGCCCGGACAGACCTGGACGTGCGGGACTTGCGGCCCGTTGGATACGAATCATGCGCTACGTGGTAAATCTTGTGATCGTGATCGGACTGGCAGCAGGACTCCTGCTGCCGGCCACCGAGGCCCGGAGTGTATCACTCATCCGGGACGCGGAAATAGAGTGGGTCATCCGCGACTGGTCGGAGCCGATCTTTCGCGCCGCCGGCCTGAACCCCGACGCGATCACCGTGCATCTGGTCGACGACCGCAGCCTGAACGCCTTCGTCGCGGGCGGGCAGCGGATCTTCATCAATACCGGCCTGCTGCAGCGGGTGCGCACGCCGAACGAGCTGATCGGCGTGATCGCCCATGAGACCGGACATATTGCCGGCGGCCATCTGGCGCGGTTCCACGACGCCACCAAGAACGCCACCGCGACGTCGATCCTGGGCATGGTGCTGGGTGCCGCCGCGATGATCGCGGGCGCGCCGCAGGCCGCAGGCGCCGCGCTGCTGGGATCGCAGCAGATCGCACAGCGGTCCTTCCTGCAGTTCACCCGCACGCAGGAAAGCTCCGCCGACCAGGCCGCCGCGACCTACCTGCAGGACACCGGCCAGTCGGTCCAGGGCCTGGTCGATTTCCTGGGCGTGCTGGGCGACCAGGAGGCGCTGCTGTCCAGCCGACAGGATCCCTATGTCCGCACCCATCCGCTTAGCCGGGAACGGGTCTCGGCGCTGGAAAACCGCGCCGCGCGCCAGGGGCAGGTCCGCCCCGACAGCGCCACCGACAAGCTGCACCTGGCGTTGATCCAGGCAAAGCTGGACGGCTACCTGAACGGGCTGCAGGCCACCCTGCGCAAATGGCCGGAAAGCGACAACAGCCTGCCCGCCCGCTATGCCCGGGCTTTCGCCTATTACCGCAGCGCGGACATGAACCGGGCGCTGCCGCTGGTCGACAGCCTGATCGCCGATCAGCCGGACTATGCCTTCTTTCATGAGCTGAAGGGCCAGATCCTGCTGGAAAGCGGCCGGGTCGAGGATTCGATTCCGCCATACCGCGATGCGGTACGGCTGGCGCCGCAGGAATCACTGCTGCAGACCGGCCTGGCGCAGGCCCTGCTGGCGACCGAGAATCCCGCCCACCTGGCGGAGGCCGAGCAGGCATTGAACAGCAGCCTGCGGCAGGACCCCGACTCGCCCAACGCCTGGCGCCAGCTGGCGATTGCGGAAGGTCGTTCCGGCGATCTCGGCCTGTCCGCCCTGGCCAATGCGGAATATTTCTATCGCACCGGCAATTACCGGGATGCTTATGGCCAGGCGCAGCGCGCCGCGCGGATGATCCCGGCCGGCGCGCCCGGCCAGGTGCGGGCCACCGACATCGAGGCCGAGGCGAAGCGCCTGCTGGAGGAACAGCAGCAGAAGCGCCGCTGACCGCCGACCGGAGGCCGGGGCAGGAGGCGCCGGCGGCCGAATCAACGGGGGACGGCCGCCGACAGGGGGGGAAGACATGACACGCGACGCTCCGCTTCTGGTCATCGACCAGGGCACCACTTCGACCCGTGCGATCGTCTTCGGCGCCGACGGCAGTGTCCGTGGCGTCGCGCAGCGGGAGCTGCCGCAGATCTACCCGGCGCCGGGCTGGGTGGAACATGACGCGGTGCGGATCTGGCAGGATGTCCAGGCGACGGTGCGCGACGCGCTCGCCGCCGCCGGCACGGCCGCCGCGGAGGTGGCCGGGATCGGCATCACCAACCAGCGGGAGACGACCGTCGTCTGGGACCGGGCCAGCGGCCGGCCGATCCACAACGCGATCGTCTGGCAGGACCGGCGCACCGCCTCGATCTGCGAGCAGCTGCGCCAGAAGGGTGCGGAGGACCTGGTGCGGGAGCGGACCGGTCTACTGCTCGACCCCTACTTCTCCGCCACCAAGATCGCCTGGCTGCTGACCCATGTGCCGGGGGCCGAGGATCGTGCCGCACGCGGCGAACTGGCATTCGGCACCATCGACAGCTACCTGGTCTGGCAGCTCACGGGCGGCCGCTGCCACGTCACCGACGCCACAAACGCGGCGCGCACCATGCTGCTGGACATCCGCACCGGCCGCTGGGACCCGGAGCTGCAGCGCCTGTTCGCGATCCCGCGCGGCCTGCTGCCGACGGTGGTCGACAGCGCCGGTGTCGTCGGCCATTGCCTGCCGGAGCTGTTCGGCGCGGCAATCCCGATCGCCGGCCTGGCCGGCGACCAGCAGGCGGCGACCTTCGGCCAGGCCGCCTTCGCGCCCGGCATGGTGAAGTCGACCTACGGCACCGGCTGTTTCGCCCTGGCCAATACCGGCGAGGTCCCGGTGCGCTCGGAGAACCGCCTGCTCACCACCATCGCCTGGCAGCTGGACGGCCGCCGCACCTATGCGCTGGAGGGCGCGATCTTCGTCGCCGGCGCGGCGGTGCAATGGCTGCGGGACGGGCTGGGGGTGATCCGCCAGGCGGCGGAGACCGAGGCACTGGCCCGGCAGGTGGAGGATACCGGCGGCGTCTATCTCGTCCCCGCCTTCACCGGTCTCGGCGCGCCCTGGTGGGACCCGGAGGCACGCGGCGCGATCGTCGGCATGACCCGGGCGACCGGCGTGCCGGAGATCGCGCGGGCCACCCTGGAGGCCGTGGCCTATCAGACCCGCGACCTGATGGACGCGATGATCGCCGACGGCATCCCCACCCCGCAGGCGCTGCGGGTGGATGGCGGGCTCAGCGTCAACGACTGGGTGATGCAGTTCATGGCCGACATCCTGGACCTGCCGGTGGAACGGCCCTCCGTGACCGAGACCACCGCCCTGGGCGCCGCCTTCCTTGCCGGACTGGCGCAGGGCATCTACCGGGACCTGGAGGATGTGGCCGGCCACTGGCGGCGCGATCGCCTGTTCGAGCCATCGATGGCGCCGGAGCGGCGGGAGGCGTTGTGCGGCGGCTGGGATATTGCCGTGCGGCGGGTTCTGACACCATAAGGCCGGCCCGGTGCCATATTTTCACCCGAACCGTCGTGCAGGAAGGCCGCCGATGCGAACGGCACAGCCGTTTGCCTGACGGATACGTGACTTGTTAGCCGGAACCGGCCTTCGCAGGATGCCGGACCGCAAGAGCCTGAAGGAACCGCCGATGAACGCGCCCACCCGCATGCCCCGCCCGCTTGCCGCCCTCGGGCTGGCCGCCGGCCTGGCGATGACCTCCGCCGTCGCTTTCTCCCCCGCGCCTGCCAGCGCCGAGATGTCGGCTGCCGAGAAGGCAGAGATGGCCGCCTTCATCCGCGGCTACCTGCTGGAAAACCCGGAGGTCATCGTCGACGCGATGGAGGTCCTGCAGCAGCGCGAGCAGACCGCCAAGGCGGAGCAGGCGAAAGCCGCGATCGTCGCGCACAAGGACAAGTTCCAGGCCGGACCGACCACCTTCGCCGCCGGGCCGGAGGATGCCAGCACCACGATGGTGGAGTTTTTCGACTATCGCTGCGGCTATTGCCGCCGCGCCCTGCCCACCATCCAGGAGATGCTGGCGGAGGACGACGACCTGCGGGTGGTATTCATCGAGTTCCCGATCCTCAGCGAGGAGAGCGTCCTTGCCGCCCGCGCGGCGATGGCTTCCTTGAAGCAGGACCGTGGCAAGTACATGGACTTCCACAATGCCCTGATGAATTCGCGTGCCCTGAACGAGGCATCGATCATGGGCATCGCCGGAAATCTGGGATTCGACGTCGAGCAGCTGAAGCGCGACATGAGCTCGTCGGACATCGATAATGCGCTGAACGTAAATCAGCAGATCGCCCGCGACATCGGCGTGAACGGCACGCCGGCCTTCATCGTCGGCGACAACCTGGTGCCGGGTGCCGTGCCCAAGGCCCAGCTGCAGGAACTGGTCGCCAACGAACGCAGCGGCGGCTGAGCCGCAACCGCTCCGCAGCCGTCCGCGCCAGGACGGCTGCGGGCCTCAGCTGCCGCTGCCGGACTTGGCCGGCAGTTCCTTCGTGGCCCGCGGCAGGGCACGGGGCTTCCCCGGCGGTTCGCCGTTCTCCTGCTTCATCTTGCGGTGCATGAACCACAGCCCGCCCGAGAACAGGATCAGGAACAGGGCCAGGAAGACCAGCATGAACCCCTTGGCGTAGTCGCCCAGCAGGGCCCCGATCAGCTTGCCGATCAGGTAGCCGCCGCCGGCGAAACTGGTCGCCCAGAGCCCGGCGGCTATGAAGTTCAGGAGCAGGAAGCGCCGCCAGGACACCTCGCTCATCCCCATCGCGAAGGAGGCGAAGTTCCGCACGCCGTAGATGAAGCGGTAGCTGAGGATGAAGGCGGTATGGTAGCGGTGCAGCAGCCGCAGCGCCCGGTCGGCGCCGCGCTCGATCTTCGGGAACCGGGCGATCAGCCGCGCCCCGTAGCGGCGCCCGATGTAGAAATACAGCTGGTCGCCGCAGAAGCTGCCGATCCAGGCCACGGCGATCAGGATCCAGATGTTCAGGTAGCCCTGCTCCGCCAGCGCACCGGAGAAGATGACGAAGGTCTCTCCCTCCAGGAACACCCAGACGAAGGTGACAATGTAGAACAGCGAGCCATAGTCGCTGATCAACTGCGCCAGATCGATTCCCCAGACTTCCACGTGATAGAGCCGTTCCCGATTGCTGCCCCGGACCGCCGTTGCGAACCGTTTTCATTGTCGCGATTTGCGCCGACGCAGCGCCGCAGAACGCATCTGGCAACCCTAGCAATGGCTGGCGCGATGGCGAAAGCGAAAACGGTCGGGACCGCCCCGACGGCTCCATTCCCGCCGCTTTTCGTCCGGGTGCGCCACAGGCTATAACAGCGCTAAGGTGGCCTGCCGCAGAGGGCAGCCGCAATGGGCCGGTCGGCGATGGGGGGAATTTTGGGCCGGAAAAGCCGCAGCGAATGACCGCATTGCTCTATGTCCTGAACGGACCCAATCTGAACATGCTCGGCAGCCGCGAACCCGGCATCTACGGCGCCACCACTCTCGCCGGGATCGAGGACCTGTGCCGGCAGACCGCCGCCGCGCTGGACCTGGAGGCACGCTGCCACCAGAGCAACCACGAGGGCGCGCTTGTCGACCTGCTGCACGAGGCCCATCACGCCGGGGCTGTCGGGGTGGTGTTGAACGGCGGTGCCTACACCCACACCTCCGTTGCATTGCTGGATGCGGTGCGCGCGATCGCCGTCCCGGTCATCGAGGTGCATCTCAGCAACATTCACGCCCGCGAGCCGTTCCGGCATCATTCCTACCCCGCCCAGGCGGCCAGGGGGGTCATTGCCGGCCTCGGCCCGATGGGCTACGCACTCGCCATCCAGGCGCTGGCGTCGGACCGCGACCTCGCCGCCCCGTCCCCGGACCTGCGCACCGCATAGGCGCCGCGAAAGGATCCTCTTCCATGGCAAAACTCAGCATCGATCCCGACCTTGTCCGCGAGATCGCCGACATCCTTCACGAGAAGGACCTGGCCGAGATCGAATGGTCGGAGGACGGCGTCCAGATGCGTATCGCCCGGAGTCTGCCGGTACCTGCGCCGGCGCCCGTGGGCTGGTACCCGCCGCCCGCCGCCGGCCCCGCACGGGTCGACAGTGCCGCCCCGGCGACGCCGAGCGCCGCCGACCCGGGCAGCCATCCCGGTGCCGTGAAGTCGCCAATGGTCGGTACGGCCTATATCGCGCCGGAGCCCGGTGCGCCCGCCTATGTCCAGGTCGGCGACGAGGTCAGCCAGGGACAGACCCTGCTGATCGTCGAGGCGATGAAGACCATGAACCCGATTCCGGCGCCGCGCAGCGGCCGCATCGTCCAGATCCTCGTCGACAACGAGGAACCCGTCGAATTCGACCAGGTGCTGATGGTGATCGAATAGCCGGGGCGGACAGGCAAGATGTTCGAGAAGGTCCTGATAGCCAATCGCGGCGAGATCGCGCTGCGTGTGCACCGCGCCTGCCGCGAGATGGGCATCTCCACGGTCGCGGTGCATTCCACTGCGGACAGCAATGCGATGCATGTCCGGCTGGCGAACGAAAGCGTCTGCATCGGCCCGCCCTCGCCCCTGCAGAGCTACCTGAACATTCCAGGGATCATTGCCGCGGCCGAGATCACCGGCGCGGATGCGATCCACCCGGGCTATGGCTTCCTGTCGGAGAATGCGCGGTTTGCCGATATCGTCACCGCCCATGGCATGACCTTCATCGGGCCCTCCGCCGACCATATCCGGATGATGGGCGACAAGATCGCGGCGAAGGATGCGATGCGCCGGCTGGGCGTGCCGGTGGTGCCCGGTTCCGACGGCCCCGTCAGCGACCCGAAGCAGGCCGCTTCTGTCGCCGCGGAGATCGGCTATCCCGTCCTCATCAAGGCGGCGGCCGGCGGTGGCGGTCGCGGCATGTCGGTGGTGCGCCGGCCCGACGACCTGGCGGCCGCCCTGCAGCGCACCCGGGCGGAAGCACGCGCCGCGTTCGGCGACGACAGCGTCTATCTGGAAAAGTACCTGGACCGGCCGCGCCATATCGAGATCCAGGTGATCGCCGATTCCCATGGCACGGCGCTGCATCTGGGCGAGCGCGACTGCAGCCTGCAGCGGCGCCACCAGAAGGTGCTGGAGGAGGCCCCCTCGCCGGCCCTGAATGCACCCGACCGGGAGCGTATCGGCCGCGTCGTGCGCGACGCGATCGCCGAGCTGGGCTATCTCGGGGTCGGCACGGTCGAGTTCCTGTACGAGAACGGCGAGTTCTACTTCATCGAGATGAACACCCGGCTGCAGGTCGAGCATCCGGTGACGGAGATGATCACCGGCCTCGACCTGGTGCGGGAGCAGCTGCGGATCGCCACCGGCGAGCGGCTCGGCCTGCGGCAGGAGGATATCCGCTTCACCGGCCATGCCATCGAATGCCGGATCAATGCGGAAGACCCGCATACCTTCCAGCCGACGCCTGGCCTCGTCTCCTCCTACCACCAGCCGGGCGGGCCCGGCGTGCGGGTCGATTCCGCGCTCTATTCCGGCTATCGCGTGCCGCCGAACTACGACAGCCTGATCGCCAAGCTGATCGTCCACGGCCAGAGCCGGGACGAATGCCTGATGCGCCTGAAGCGGGCGCTGGAGGAGTTCGTCATCCACGACCTGAAGAACACGATCCCGCTGCATCAGCTGCTGCTGGAATCGCAGGACTTCATCGATGGCGCCTATGACATCCACTGGCTGGAAGCGTTCATGGCCGACCGGGACACCTGACCCCTTCGCCCGCCTGCTTCCCGCGGCCGATGGCGCCCGCGCGCCTGTGCCGCAGATGAGCCAGTGACACGCCGGAGCCCGCTTCGCCATGGTCCGGATCACGCCGGAGATCGTCCTGCAGGCCTATGCCCACGGCCTGTTCCCGATGGCGGAGGATCGCGACGATCCGGAACTGTTCTGGGTCGACCCGGAACAGCGCGGGATCCTGCCGCTGGACGACTTCCACGTGCCCCGCCGCCTCGCCCGTACCGTCCGCACCGACCGCTACCGGGTCACCAGCGACCGCTGCTTCGGGGCCGTGATCGAGGCCTGCGCGGCACAGACCCGGGACAGGCCCCGAACCTGGATCAACGCCGAGATCCGGCGCCTCTATTCCGCGCTGCATCAGGCCGGCCATGTCCATAGCCTGGAGACCTGGGACGGCCACGACCTTGTCGGCGGCCTCTATGGCGTGTCCCTGGGCGGTGCCTTCTTCGGCGAGACCATGTTTTCGCGCGCCCGCGACGCCAGCAAGGTGGCCCTGGTGCATCTGGTGGCAAGGCTGCGCGCGGGCGGTTTCCGACTGCTGGACGCGCAGTTCACCACCGAGCATCTGCAGCAGTTCGGCGCCCAGGAGGTCACCCGCTTCCGCTATCGCCGGATGCTCGCCGACGCCCTGACCGTGGAAGGCGATTTCCACGCCCTGCCGGATGAACTGACCGGCAGCGAGGCGCTTGACCTTCTGCGCCCGGCAGCCTGCTAGATCAACTTGCGCTCGGATGGAATCATCCGAGCGGCAATAAGTTGATCGATTTCAACAAGATGCTCTAGTCGGTCTTCGGCGCGCCCTCGGACGCACCTTCGCCGCCGGGCCCGCCCTCCGCCGCCGACCAGCTCATGCAGTCGACGACCAGCACATCGTAAACCGGATGCTCCATCGCGTGCAGCGCCGGGCTGGAGGCAAACATCCAGCCGGAAAACACTTCGACCGGCGCCAGGCCGCGGCGGCGCTCGGCGATCTTCAGCAGGGCCGCGCGTTCCGGCCTTTCGAACGGCGATGAACGGGCGCATTTGGCGACGGAGATATCCAGCCGTTCCCAGGCCACAGTGCCGCCGACCGGCACTTCGATGGTGGAGATCCGCGCCGAGATCTTGTCCAGGGTCTGCAGGCGCGCGACCTGCCCCGGGATCATCTCCAGTTCCTCCGGCAGGGCTTCCGGCCCGTCCTGCGCGGCGTCATCGGCAGCGCCGCCGGCGCCCTCCTGCACCGCCGCCGGCGGCGCCTCCCTGCCCTGTTGCGCCCGGGACGGCATGGCTGCGGCCGCGCAGATCAACAGGCAAAGCCCCGCGGACAGGGCGAGCCGCTGCGGGCCCGTGCGGGTCATGCCGGTTTCCTTATCTGATTCATTACATGAAAAAACGCCGGCATCTTACTGAACTATCGTGTGTTTTTGCTATTTCGCGTCCGACCCGCCCGGCGCAGTCGCAGCACCGGCCGCCTCGCCCTCGGCGCCGCTGCCGACCGAGGAGAAGATCGCCTTGCTGATCAGGTCCATCAGGTTCACTGAACCCTGAGTGTACTGGAAGGTCGCGCCCGGCTTCATCATCGTGTCGCTGCCGCCGGGCTCCAGCGCGACATAGGCATCGCCCAGCAGGCCGGAGGAACTGATCTTGGCGACCGAATCCTCCGGCAGTTGCACGTCGGTGCGCAGGGTCATGCCGATCACCGCCTGATAGGTCTTCGCGTCCAGAGTCTGTTCGGTGACCGAACCGACCTTCACGCCGCTCAGCCGCACATCCGAGCCGATGCGCAACCCCTCCGCATTGAAGAACTTCGCATTCAGATCGTAGCCGGACACGCTGCCGCCGATTCCGGAGGACGAATAGGCGAACACCAGGAAGACGGCGGCCACCAGAAGGACCACGGCACCGATCAGGGTCTCGACCAGGGAGTTGTTCATGCCGTCAGGCTCCTGCCCGCCATTCTCCTGCCCGTCATTCCCCCGCCCGTCATTCCGGCGCCCGTCATTCCGGCGTCCAGGCGTCGTAGTCGCCGGTGGCCTTCGCCCGCAGCCCGCCATGGGACACCGCGCCGGGCGGCCGGTAGGCCAGTTCGGTGCCGGTCAGGTTGGGCAGATGATCCTTCTCCCAGACCCGTCGCGGCAGCTCCTTCGGCGGCGCTTCCTTCAGGGTGCCGACGAGCCAGGCATGCCATTCGGGCGGCACCTTCGATCCCTCCGGCACGCCCTTGTAGAGCACCCAGCGCCGCGTCGGATCGGACTTGTGCCGGTAGTAGCGATTGCCGAATCGGTCTTCGCCCACCTGCTCCCCATGGAACATGGTGAAAAGACGGGTTCCGATCGTTGCCATGTCAGCATCACCCCTGGCTGGCCGCAGTATCGCAGCGTTTATGGAGCAGCCTGCCGCCGCCGTCCAGTGGGCCGCAAGGCCGCGCCGGCGGACCGGCGCGGCGAGGCCGGGATTGCCGCGGCCTTCGGCCACTTCATGCTGTATTCCGGCCAGGTCAAGCTACAAGATGTATTGACCGTCCGGGGTCCGCTCCATACCCTTGGTAGTTGCCGATAGCGCAGACACCAGATGTGGCAGCGGGGGTGGCCCTCTGGATAGCCCGGCATCGGCGGAACACCGGGGCTTGCGCCGACCACAGCATGTGCCGATCCGGCACCTGCGCACAAAAGCACTTCTGGGGGCTTGCATGCAGATACCGCGCCGCTTCACCCGCGAAGAGAGCGGGGCCTATGCCGACATCGCGTTCCAGACCGCCTCCAGCGAGATCCGGAACCCGGACGGCAGCACCGTCTTCCGGATGGACAGCATAGAGGTCCCGGCGCACTGGTCGCAGGTCGCCATCGACGTCCTGGCGCAGAAGTATTTCCGCAAGGCCGGCGTGCCGCTGGCGCTGCGCGCGGTGCCGGAAAAGGACGTGCCGAAGTTCCTCTGGCGGCACGACCCCGCCGACTCGGACGACGAAGACCGGCCCGCCACCGGCGCCGAATCGTCGGCCAAGCAGGTCTTCGACCGGCTGGCCGGCACCTGGGCCTATTGGGGCTGGAAGGGCGGCTATTTCGACAGCGAGGCCGATGCCGCCGCCTATTACGACGAGA
>MDTD01168969.1_pt1 | contig 37594 bp, 38 predicted proteins | sample 811221 | NCBI WGS metagenome assembly MDTD01 (sample SAMN05326646, study PRJNA326480) | marine metagenome | isolation source: seawater | place: Pacific Ocean: South West | collected 2011
CGACCACGCAGATCTACACGCATGTCGACCGGTCCCAGCTCAAGAGCGTGCACGAGCGATTTCACCCCAGGGCGTGATCGCCCCCGCGGCGGCTCAGAGCGAGACGCCCGGGAAACCCGCGAGGGTCTTGCCCACCGCGGCAGCCATTTCCGCCTGCTTCTCGTTCTTGAGCGATCCGTCGTTGTTGAACGCGTCGAAGGCGTTGGGGAGGCTGAACATGTCCGGGAGCACGACGACCCCGATGTTGCCCAGCAGGTAGCGCACCTGCTGGAGGCCCCGGTAGCCGCCGAAATAGCCGGGCGATGCCGCGACCAGGCCGGCGACCTTGCCCCGGAAGCACTCGAGCGGCGTCTCTCCCTCCCGGGGTCGGCTCGCCCAGTCGATCGTGTTTTTCAGCAGCGGGCTGAATGAGCTGTTGTATTCGGGGCTCGCGATCAGCAGACCGTCGTGAGCCTTCATCAGGTCCTTGAAGGCCTTGACCGACTCGGGGAGACCCCGGTCCGCTTCGAGGTCCTCGTTGAAGATCGGCATCTCGTAGTCCGAGAGGTCAGCGATCGTGACCTCCGCGCCCGCGTCCCGCGCGGCGCCCGCAACGACATGCAGCAGCCTGGTGTTCACGGATCCGCTGCGGGTGCTGCCTGAAAAAGCGAGAATCGACTTAGCCATCGGCGCGGCTCCTCTCGTCGTGGGCGGCGAGACACACCCCACGGGTGCGATCGCGGAGATGCTACCGAAGAACCACGGGAATTTCGATTGGTTGTTGAAACAATTATCAGCGGCACTTAGGATCGTGAAAGCATGCCGGACATCCGATCCAACCTCGCCCACCTTGTCGGGAAGAAGCACCCTTTCGGCTCGCGCCGTCAGGAGGCGTACCTCAACTTGATGCGCACGCAGGCGGTCCTGTCCGCGCCCTTCGATCGCGTGTTCCGCTCTCACGGCATCTCTCAGCCCTTGTACAACATCCTCCGCATCCTGCGTGGGCATCTCGAGCAGGACACCCGGTCGGGACGCGAGCACGCGGGCGTGCCGGTGCTCAGCATCGGAAAGGACATGATCACCCGCGAGCCTGACATGACGCGGCTGGTCAATCGCCTGGAGAAGGAAGGCCTTGCCGAACGCAGGCGATGCAGCGAAGACCGCCGCGTGGTGTTCGTCCGGATCACCGACGCCGGGCGAACACTACTCGATCGACTCGAGCCCGAGATCAACGGGATTCATGAATCGCAGTTTCGGAGTTTGACGGATGACGAGCTCGCCGTGCTGAATGACCTTCTGTTCCGTGCCGCGGTCACCAGGGAGCGAACAGCGTGAAGCATCCGTCTTTGGCGAGGTCGAGAGACAAGGACCGGAAGGGCACACAAATCTGTGTCCGCAGAGCCGTTTTCGGGTCGGTCCAGCGTGACAAACCCACCCCGAATCGGTAGGCTTTGCTGTTCAAACACGCTCTTCTCTTCCCGGCCGCGCGGTGACCGTCCTCTGGACCCACCGCGCGGTCCTTTTTTTCGAAGTAGAGGTCATGATTCTCGGACGATTGCGGCCCTCGGATATGCTTTCGCGTCCGCGTCCCTGCCCCGACGAGGAGACGATTGATGCGCCGGCAGATCCTGAATCTCTACGCGATGACCCTCGACACCGCGGAGCGACTCGTCGCGGACATTCCCTGCGAGCGATTCGCCGAGTTGCCCTATCCCGACGCGAAACACCCCGCGTGGGTCCTGGGGCACCTCGCGCTGGGCGGCGGGATGATGCTCGCGTATCTTCGGGGCGAGAGCGAGGGCTTCGGCGGTGTCCCCGAGGCGTGGGCCCCCGTCTGCATGCCCGGAGCGGCGTTGCGTGATGAACGGACCGCCTACGCGTCCAAGGACGAACTGCTCGCGGAGTTGCGACGCATCCACTCAGAACTCGCGGAGGCCTTTTCCAACGCAAGCGACGAGCTCCTGGCCTCGCCCTTCCCGAACGAGGCGTACCGGTCGTTCTTTCCGACCAACGCGGATGCCGCGGTGTATCTCATGGCGCACCACGAGGGCTACCACCTGGGGCAATTGAGCCAATGGCGGCGCGCCGCGGGCTTCGGTCCGCTCGGCGATCCCGAATGATCGTCACCCGGCACGCGGAGCCGCCCTGATCACGAGCAGCGCCGCGAGCAGCAGCAGGAGCACGACCCACACGACCAACGCGCGGACCGTCGCGCTCCGCGCCCGGTCGGCCTCCCACCATGTGTCGGGGCGGATGCCCTGCACGAGAAAGGTCGCGGTCGCCGCGAGATTCACGCACACCACATTGACTGCGACGAGCGATAGCGCGTTGAGGCCTTCCGTGATCGCCCCCGTCCCGAGGAAGAGTCCGGCCGCCGTCGTGGGGGGCAGCAACGCCACCGCGACCATGACGCCCACGAGCGTCGCGGGCGCCCCGGTGGTAAACGCGAGTGCCCCGGCGGCGCCCGACGCGAGCGCGAGGACAATATCCGCGGGACCCACGATCGCGCGCGACGCGAGCTCGACACCTTCCGGATCGATGGGCACGACGAGCCCGATCACCACACTCATCAGCAGCGCGATCGATCCGCCGATCCCGTTCGCGACGAGCGCGCGCCTGATCAATGACCGATCCCCGAGCGTTGTTCCCAGCGCGAGAGCCATGTTGGGCCCCAGCAGGGGTGCGATCACCATCGCCCCGATGATGACGGCCGCGGAATCGCGGAGCAACCCCGCGGCGGCAACGACCGTGGACAGCGCGACCATCACGACGAAGAGCCCGCCCCGGGAGACCCCAGAGGTGATGTCCTCGTAGAGCTCCTCCCGTGAGATCCGCCCGATCAGAGGCTTTGCCGAGGACGACTCGGGATCCCCGTCTGCGCCTCGTTCGGCCTGTGCGTCCGGATCGGATGCCGGCGCCTCGGGCTCCTCGAGTTTGGGTTTGGTCGCCTCGATGGGGAAGAGGATCAGCCGGAACGCGGGTTCATTGCGGAACCGTTCGTTGATCGCGTCGGAGAGCGACTCGACCTGCTCGGCGCGGAGCAGCACGCTGACGAAGCGGAGCCCCCCCGCGATATCGTCGCGCCACACAAGGTCCGGGGGCACATCCGTGAGCAACGCCTCAAGATCGTCCGCGGAGGCGGATGGGAGGACGACTTGAAGCAGGCGCAGCGACATGCCACGAGCCTACCGGATCCGCGCTCGCGCGAGGCTTGCGGAGTCGGGCACCGACCCGGTGACGACTCGTCAGGGACAGCCCGAGGTGAACGCCCCGACGAAGGCCGTGATGTCATTGAGATCGAGGACGGTGAACGGGAACGCGAGATCCGCCGCGGGGTCGCCGTTGATGAAGGCGTCGACGAACGCGGTGATGTCGGCGAGGTCGAGCACGCCGAAGGGCTCGGCGATGTCCGCGGCGTTGCACGCCGCGTTCAGCGCGGACCGGCGGTACGCGAATCGTCCGCCTGTGGTGATGCCCCCCCACTCCGTGAAGCGGACATCGATGTAGATGTCATCGTCCACCAGGTGCATCACGAGATCGACGCCGACGAGTCCGCCCGGGTTGCCGAGGTGGACCGACCCCCAGGTTCCGAAGGTCAGGCTCTGATACTGATCCGCCGATCCGATCGCCCAGCGCGTCCCGACCGGGCTCGGGGAGAACTCGCCCAGGCCCTGGAACGAGGGCTCCTGCGCCGCGTTGAAGATCCCGCGGCTCTCGCCCCGCGTGATCCAGACATTATCGGTGATGCGATCCTGGTTCTCCGGGAGGCTCGGATCGGTGAATCCCTCGTGGATGTACTCGACACCCAGACCGGTGAAGACCTGCTGGGCGATTGCCGGAGCACTCAACCCCATCAGCATCGCGACCATCATCGGAAGCCGGATCTTCAGCGTGCGCATCGGTCAGTTCCTTCTCTCTGTGCCCGTCGTTCGTGTGGACCGCACACCGCGATACCGCTGGCGCCGGCATTCCCACCATACAAGGTCCGCTTTTCATTGCCGCGATGCAAGCGCATTCAAAAATGGGCGCACAGGCACACAGGAATAGCGAGCCCGTCCGGGTACCAGAGCACGGGTGACTCAATGACGCAGGGTGTCGGACGCCCCGCCGGGCACTCAGTCTGTGGAACCCACCGTCAGCTCGGCCGTGCTGTGCGCCGCCTGCTGGTGCAAAGTCTTGGCGCGGTGCTGCGACCAGTCGTCCACCTGCAGGTCGGGGCTGTCGGGCCCCGTGTTGACCCGCAGGATGTCGTAGGTGTTGTCGCGTTGCGCCGGGGTGAACCCGGCCGTGCGGATGAGGTGGTTCAGAACGGGCTCATCGAGGCAGTAGGTCGTCCCCGCGGCGGAGACGACATTCTCTTCCATCATGACGCTGCCCATGTCGTTGGCGCCGTAGTGCAAGGCGAGTTGCCCGATGTGGGGGCCCATCGTGACCCACGATGAGCCGATCGAGTAGATGTTGTCCAGGAAGAGCCGGCTGAGGGCCTGCGTGCGCAGGTATTCGGTCGCGCCCGCCATGCGCACGCGGCGTCCGAACTCTGGGTGGTCCGCCTTGGAACCGCTCCCGTCGAGCGTCGCGACGGCGTCTCCCGGGAAGGTGCCGGCGCCCTGCTCGTCGAGATCCCCGGGGTGGGGCCATTCCTTGACGCGTCCGAGCGGGGTGTTCTCACGCTGGAAGGGCCACGCGATGAAGGAGACATAGTGCCCGCCCGTGGTCGGCTTCGCAATGCTCGGATCACCCGCGACGGAGACCGGGGGCTCCCCGGTCCCGAACTCGAGCAGGGCGCGGTCCTGCCACTCGCGGACGAGCCGCATGTGGTGCACGCGATCGGCGTACCCCTCGATGTGCCCGAACATCATCGTTGCGCTGGTGTACATCCCGAGTGAGTGGGCGACATACATCGTCGTCAGCCACGCCTCCGCGGTGCACTTGCCCAGCCCGATCTTGCTGCGGACCGCGGGCGCGAAGATCTCTCCCCCGCCCCCCGGGAGGCTGTCGAGCCCCGCTTGCTGCAGGCGGACCATGACCCAGCGGATCTTCTCTTCAAGGTCTTTGCCGGGCGGGTCGAAGAAGTTCACGAACTCGATCATCTCGGGAGGGCTGAAGGCGTGGATGTGCAGGCCCGGGAAGCGGGCCTTCATCTCGCTGAGCAGATCGAGGTACCAATCCAGCGGGAGGTCGGGGTTCATGCCACCCTGCATGAGCACCTGCGTGCCGCCGATCGCGCGCAGGGCTTCGACCTTCGCGAACAGCTCCTCCTTCTCGAGCGTGTACGCGTCGTGATCGGTCGCGTCACGCCGGAACGCACAGAAGGTGCACTTCGCGGTGCAGACATTCGTGTAGTTGATGTTCCGGTCGATCACATAGGTCCGGATCGAGTCGCCGTGCACTTCGCGGCAACGGGCGTCGGCATACCGCCCGAGCGTGTGCATCGGCGCATCGGTGAGCAGCGTGAGCGCCTGCTCGGGCGTCAGGCGGGCCTCGCCGCGCACGACCGCGCCGAGCAGGCCCGGATCGGCCGCGTCGAGATGGGCGTGCTCGGGAAGGGGGCGATAGATCGTCCGAGAGCGCGACACGCGGTCGGTTGGCGCCGCGCTGTTGACTGGGCTGCTGCCGGTTGCCATCCTGTGCTCCATGGCTATTGTCTTGCCGAACGGTGGGTTCCAACGCTGTTTTCGCCCACGCAGCGGCAATGATTTCAGGATCTTCTGAAAATAATAGCAGGCAACGCCGCACCAAACAGACCCCCGGGGAGACTTTTGTGATGCGTTTCGCCCTCCTCACCTGCGACCCGCTTCCCGAGCCCGATCCGGACCAGGGCCCGCTCGTCGGTGCGTTCCGTGCGCGCGGGCACGAGGCCGAGCCGGTTGTCTGGGACGACCCGGACGCGGACTTCGCGCCGTACGACGCGCTGCTCATCCGCGCGACCTGGGACTACGCCCGCAAAGCCGACGCCTTCGCGGCGTGGCTCGATCGCCCTGATGTCGTGCCCAGGCTCTGGAACAGGCCCGAGATCGTGCGATGGAACATGCACAAAGGCTATCTGCTCGAACTCGAGGCCCGCGGCGTGCCGATCGTCCCGACCTTGGTGGTCGGCGCGGACGCACCGACGACACCGGCAACCGCCGCCCGCGAGCGGGGATGGCATGATGTCGTCGTCAAGCCCGCGATCTCGGCGGGATCGGCGCGCACGCAGCGGTTCACCCCCGACTCGCTCGGAGACGCGGACGCGTTCGTCGCGAGCTGGAACGGCGCCTCTGAAGCGATCGTGCAGCCTTACTTGCCCAGTGTCGAGGGAACGACGGGCGGGCGCCCCGAGCGGGCGATCGTCTGGATCGACGGGCTGGTCACCCATGTTGTCGAGAAATCCAGGCGGTTCGCGGGCGACGAGGAGGCGGTGCGGGCCCGCGGAGACGCGACTCCCGAGGAGGTCGCGTTCGCGGTGCGCACGATCGAGGCCTGCCCGTTCGACCCGCTCTATGCGCGCATCGATGTCATGGACGGCCCCGGCGGGGAAACGCTGCTCAGCGAACTCGAGCTGATCGAGCCCTCGCTCTACTTCGACCTCGGGCCCGGCTCAGCGGCAACGCTGGCGCAGGCCGCGGCGCGGCGCGTGGAGTCGATGGAATCCTCGATCTGAGGGGTGTCCCGAACGGGGTTCTCAGCGCCGACGGCGTGGGCCCGCGACCACGCCGAGCCCGGCGGCCGCGAGCAGGCCCGCGGAGGGCAGCGGGACGGCGGTCAGCAGGGGCGTGCCTCCAGAACTCACGAAGTGTGCGCTCTCCTGAGCGTTCGCCCCGAGCCGCTGGAGGTGAAACGCGACCCGGGCGTCACCCGAGAGCAACGCCGCGAGCCCACCGGCGAAGAAATCCTCGCCCGCCTCGAATCGCACGGTGAGCGATTCACCCGCGTCGATCCCGTTCGCGGCGCCCCCTTTTCGGCTGAGGCGTTCCTCCGTGCCGTCCCAGTCGAGTTCACCCGTGGCGCCCGCGGGGTTCCGCTTGCCACGCCCGAGTCGAAGATCGACCTGCCCGAGGGAGGTGATATCCGACGCGTCTCCGAGTTCGAGCGGGCGTTCGAACCAGATCGACTTGATCGTGCCGACCCCCGACAACGCGTCGAGCGAGAAGGTGAAGTCGACATACCCCTCGGTCTCGTTCGCATCGACGCACATCGAGAGTCCCGCGAGTGGATCAGCGGGGTCCTCGTATCCGGTATAGTGGCGGAAACCGATGTTGTACTGCCCCGCCGAGGCGAGGGACGCGAGGCTCGACAGAGCCGCGACGATGGCGCAGGTCTTCTGGTTCATGTCTCAATCGCTCCGGTCTCTCTCCAACCGACGCCCCGGCGTTCGGGGTGCTGCCAGAGCGTACCCGAGCACCGAATCCGAGCAACGGGATTCAGGAAACGAGAGCCACAAGCCCATCAAACTCTGGCGCGCACAAGTGGGTTATCACCCGTTGGGCCCGCACCTCCGCGCCGCGGCGTCCGATAGCTCCGCCTCGACGCCCTCGAGTTTGGCGCGCCCCTTCGTGTCCCAAAGGCTCACCACCAGTGCGACGAGCATCCCGACCGCGAACGAGGGCGGCAGCACCTCCAGCGCCGCCAGCCCTTCCTTGAGCGGTTCCATCCCAAGACTGTCGAGCAGCGACGGCGCCGCGAACTTGAAGAGCGGGACACTGAGGAAACCCGCGATCATCGAGCACTTCGCACCCAGGGCGGTGAGCTTCGACCAGAAGATGCTCAGCACGATGGTGGGACAGAAGGTCGCGGCGATGCCCGACCACCCGAAGATGATGATCCAGAAGACGCCGTTCTCGATGTCGTAGAGCATGATCCCGATACCGATCGCGAAGGCGATGAGCGCGAGAGACACGGTGAGCACCTTGCTGAGAGTCATCAGCGTGTCGTCGGCCATGTCGGGGTGGCGGGTCTTCTGCCAGTAATCGCGCACGGCCGCGGACGACGCGACGACGAGCAACGAGTCGATCGTCGACATGATCGCGCTGAGCACCATCGCGATATAGAGCCCGCTGAAGAACGCGGGGAGCAGCGTGTCGGACATGACGGGGAGAATCGACTCGTGGAAGTTGTCGGCCGTCCCGAGGTCCGCGGGGCTGAACAGCACCCGCCCCACGATGCCCACCAGCACGGCGCCCCCGTCGGCGAGCAGCGTCCAAGCGAGGGCGACGATCGTGCCGGGCAGGATCTCCTTCTCGCTCTTGATCGAGATGAACCGCACGAAGACCTGCGGCGAGCCCAGGAACCCGATGCCGATCATCGCGAGCCCGACGATCGAGAGGATGTTGAGGGGCGTCCAGCCGAGCCCGTAGACCTCGTGCTCGGGGCCGTGCAGGGTGAGCAGGTTGGGGTCGATCGCACGGAGCGACTCGATGATGTTGGTCACCCCGCCCGCTTCGAGCAACCCCACGATGGGCAGGGCGACGAGGCCCAGCATCATCAGCGAGCCCTGGAAGACATCGGACCAGACGACCGCGGTGAACCCGCCCTGCGTGATGTAGAGCAGCACGACACCGAACCCGACCGCGGCGCCGATGTAGTGGTTCCACCCGAGGAACGAGTGGAACGCGCCCCCCGCCGCGAAGACCTGCGTCCCCGCGTAGATCGGCACGAAGATCAGCAGCGTCCCGCAGGCGATGAGGCGGAGCCAGTGGCTCGGATCGCGGAGCCTGCTCTCCAGGAAGTCGGGCACCGTGATCGAGTCGTACTTGTCGGTCAGCCTTTTGAACCGCTTCGCCATCAGGATCCAGGCGATGCCGACGCCCAGCATCTCGCCCAGCACGACCCAGAACGCCTTGGCGCCCAGCAGATACCCGCTCCCCGTGAGCCCCAGCAGCAGCCAGGCGGATTCGCCCGTCGCCCGGCTGCTGAACGCGACATTGATAAACCCGAGGCGTTTCCCGCTCGCGAAGTAGTCGCGGATGTCGTGCATCTTCTTCGATGCGAGATAGCCGATGATCAGCAACACACCGGCGTAGAGCGCGAATGCAAGGATCTTCAGCAGGCTGTCGGTGTCGATGGCGGCGCCTTTCGGTTGAGTTGCGAAAGGCGCAGAGCATACACGACCAGCGCGAGAGCCCGCCCGAGGGCCCGACCGAGTGCCGGAGAATCGGGCGTGCTCAGCCCCCGGTCAGTTCGTTGTAGACAAACACGATCGCGTTCTCGCGGAGGTTCTCGAGCCCGAGCCCCTCCATGAACGGAAAGGTCCGCGTGCGGAGTTCCTCGAGCGGCGTCCCCTCGTCGAGCCCCTGCTTGACGGCATCCCGGAGGCGTTCGATGTACGCGATCTGCTCACGGATCATCAGGCGGGTGCCGAAGGGCCCGTGCCCCGGGACAACGACGGTCTCGTCGTCGCACAGGTCGTCGAGATCGGTCAGCGTCTCGAGCCAGCCCGCGCTGCTGCAGCCGCCGTTCGCATCGAAATAGGGGTGCAACCCGTTGAAGACGACATCGCCCGTGTGGAGCACATTCGCGTGCGGCAGGTGGAGCACGAGGTCATTGTCGGTATGGCTGGGGCGCCCGAAGTGCCGGATCTCCGCCCAGCCCGCCCCTCGGCGTCCGCCCAGGTCGAGCCCGGTTCGCGCCGTTGAAACCGGCGTGTTCGCGACCCACGATTCCGCGGTGTAATCGCCCGCTCGGTCGAGCAGGCGGGCGACATCTTCGATCGTCGCGCGCCGGTCCGCTTCCGGGAGCCGCGCCGCGAGGCGACGCCCGCCCGTGATGCCCGAGAGATTGCGCTGGAACTGATCGCGCACGCGGGGGAGCCCGTTCTCGTGCGCGATCACCGCCGCGGTGTCGGTGAACAGCATGTTTCCGCCGCTGTGGTCCGCGTGGTGATGGGTGTTGAGCACATGGGTCGGCGCATGGTCGGTCATGATCTCGACATCGCGGGCGATCCGCGGGATGAACGCGGGGAACTTCGTGTCCACCAGCAGACACGCGCCGCCCCCCGCGACGGCGAGACAGTTGCCCCCGGTCGCGAGGTTGGTCGTCGCGAAGACGCCGGGGCGGATCTCGGCCCAGTCGAAGGGCGAGTCAACGGGGCCCGCGGCACCGAGCGCCCCCCCGGGGGCGGACGCCCGGGCGAGCCCGCGGGTGGATCCCAGGGCAGCGAGCCCCAGCGCAGCGCTCGCTCGTCCCAGGAACGCGCGGCGGTCGATTCGGTCGGCGGTGGACATCATCGCTCCTCCGAGGGCATGCACAAGACGGAAAATCACCGTGATGCGGGGAGAACAGGCGGATTTCGGCGAGGCCCGGGCCGATCCGTGCCCGCCGGCGATCTACCATAGCCCTCCCAACGAAACCGCCCCCTGCGAGGGGGCAAGGCCCCGCCCGCCTCCCGCGGACGAGCAGCGGAACCCCACCGATGAAAGCGAACGAGATCAAGCCCGGCGTTGCGATCAACCTGTCCGGCAAACTGTATGTGGTCGTCAAGACCGATCATGTGAAGCCCGGAAAGGGGCCCGCCTACATCCAGGCGAAGATGCGCGCGGTCGATGGTGCGGGCATGAAGGAGCAGCGCTTCAACAGTTCCGATACCGTCGAGGGCGCCACGCTCGATCGTCGCGAGATGGAGTTCCTGTTCGGCGACGGCGCCGGCGGCGGCACCTTCATGGATCTCTCGGATTACGACCAGGTCGAGGTCGGGCCCGACCTGCTGGGCGACGCCCTGCTCTACATGGCGCCCAACACCTCGTGCACCATGCTGTTCCACGAGGAAAAGCCGGTCACGATCGAACTCCCCGCCTCCGTCGAGGTCACCATCACCGATACCACACCCGTCGTGAAGGGCGCGACCGCGACCAACCAGCTCAAGGAAGCCGAGTGCGACACGGGCCTCAAGACCCGCGTCCCCCCCTTCATCGAGATCGGCGAGAAGATCAAGGTCTCGACCGAGGACGGCTCCTACATCTCTCGCGTCAAAGATTGATCCGCTGGGCCGCGACCCGACCACGGCGCGGCCGGGCGGCAGAATAGAGCATCGTCGATGCACGCGCCCGTCACCCCCCCCACCCTCGTCCTGATCGGTCTCCGCGGCAGCGGGAAATCGACGATCGGTCGGATCGTGGCGGACGCCGCGGGTCTCCCGTTCGCAGACCTCGACGACCGAACCCCCGCACTGCTTGACGCCCGCGACGCCGCGGACGCGATCAATACGCACGGCCTGCGGGCGTTCCGCGATGCCGAGTTCACCGCGCTCGGTTCAGAACTTGAGCCGTCCTGCTCATTCCAGCGCGTGCTCGCTTTGGGAGGCGGCACCCCGACAGCGCCCGGCGCGGCCGACCTGCTCATGAAAGAGCGGGACGATGGCCGCATCCTGATCGTGTATCTGCATGCGTCACCGAGCGTGCTGCGTGATCGACTCCGTGGAACGGAGACCGCGAGCCGACCAAGCCTGACGGGCGCCGACATGCTCGATGAAATCGAGACGGTGTATCTGCAGCGCGACGCGCTGTACCGGACGCTCGCGGACCACACGCTCGAGGCAGGAGAGCAGGACGAGAAACGGACCGCCCAGCGCATTCTGGGATTGATGGGCCAGCGGATCTGAAAAGAGTCAGGCCGCCCGAGGCGCCCGTGCAACGCGCCACACCGCGATCGTCCCAACCGCCGCGGCGAGCACAACGCACACCGGAACCGCGGCGTGAACGCCCCGCTCGAAGAGCAGCGCGGCGCTGGCAACCGTCGCGACCCACATCACGATCGTGGTCACCACCCGAGCCCGCGTCGGCATGACCGCGCCGGGCTGGAGGTACCGCACGAACGGCGCGAAGAACCGGTTCCGGATCAGCACCCGTTCAAGCACCGGGCACGAGCGAACGAAGCACCACGACGCGATCAGCAGAAAAACGGTCGTCGGGAGACCCGGAACGATGACCCCGACCGCGCCGAGCGCGACGCACGCCACGCCGACCATGACCAGCCACCAGCGAATCGCTCGGCTGCGGGCGATGACCACCCCGCTCGGTTCCGAACGCTCGGGTGCACCGGTCTGCGTTCTGCCTCGGCCCGACACGCCGTGCAGGAACGGGCACGCCTCTGATCCCTCGCGGAGCTGCCGTCCGCGGGCGGCCATCTCGGTTTGTGCGGGTGCGCTGGTCATGTGTTCGCGTATTCGGCCCGTCAGTCAGCCGGGCATCCCTGCCCGGAAGTGCGTTCATTTGTAGGCCTGTTGTGCTGGGCCTTCTCTAGTTGAGACTGATTCTCAGTGGAATTTTTCCTGTCCAACGAAAAAACCCCGCGATCGCTCGCGGGGTTTCGTGGGTCAACGGATGTCAGCGGATCGGATCAGAGGCCCAGGGCCGAGCTGAGCATCGGGCCGAACTTCACGATCAGGCCCGCGAAGACGACGGACACGACCGAGATGAGCTTGATGAGGATGTTGAGCGAGGGGCCCGAGGTGTCCTTGAACGGGTCGCCCACGGTGTCGCCCACGACCGTCGCCTTGTGGTCGTCGGAGCCCTTGCCGTAGACATACTCGCCGCCCTGCCCGGCCGCTCGCATGTCGCTCGCACGGGCCGCGATCGCGTCGCGCACCGCCGCGGGGACCTTGTTGCGAACACCCTCGTTGTCCAGGAAGTCATCGGCGGTGATGCGTCCGTAGGACTCGAGCAGCTTCTTCGCGTTGTCCCACGCGCCGCCCGCGTTCGCCATGAACACGGCGACCGCGAAGCCCGAGGTCAACCCGCCCGCGAGCAGGCCCATGACGCCCGGGACGCCCAGCACGAGGCCCACGACGATCGGGATGACGATCGCGAGGACCGCCGGGACAACCATCTCCTTCTGCGCACCCGCGGTCGAGATCGCGACGCAGTTCGCGTAGTCGGGGTAGTGGTGCCCCTCAACATCGACGCCGGTCTTGGGCCAGTTGTCGGGGTTGTTGACATCCTCCTCGCTCATGCCCGTGGCGCGGAGACCGTCGCGGATCTTGCCGAACTGCCGGCGGCACTCGTCGATCATCGAGTAGGCCGCCCGGCCCACCGCGTTCATCGTGAGAGCGCAGAACAGGAAGGCGAGCATGACGCCGATGAAGATGCCGCCCAGGAGGCGCGGGTTGGCGATCGTGACATCGTAGAAGGCGAGGACATCAGCGATCTCGCCGTCGCTCGAGGACGCCGCCGTGATCACGACCCGGTCGGGGTGATCGCCGTGGTCAACCTCTGCCGCGATCGTGTAGCGATCGTCGTCGCGCGTGACATCACCGATGACCTCACCCTTCTCGAACGGGGGGCGTGCCAACCGGCCGTGCGAATCATGAGCACGGAGGAACATGCCGCCATCGACGGCGCCCTCCGCGTCGACGATCGCGAATTTCCCGTATCCCTCGTACACCGCGAAGACGCCGTCCTCGTCGCCAGCGGGGGCGGAGAAGGCGCCTTTCTCGATGTAGGCCCCGGACTGCGTCGTGATCTGCGTCTGCACGATCTGGATGTAGGCCGCGAACAGCGCGAGCGCCGTGAGCGCCGCCGAACCGATCGCGAAGCCCTTGCCCGTCGCCGCCGTCGTGTTGCCCAGCGAGTCGAGCATGTCGGTCCGCTCGCGGACATGCGGGGGCTGCCCGGTCATCTCGGCGTTGCCGCCCGCGTTGTCGGCGATCGGGCCGTACGCGTCGGTCGCGAGCGTGATGCCCAGCGTCGAGAGCATGCCGACGGCGGCGATACCCACGCCGTAGAGACCCATGAGGAACGAGTCACCACCGCCCGCGAAGCTGAAGGCCGCGATGATCGCGATAACAACGACGATGAGCGACGCCCAGGTCGACTTCATGCCCTCGGCGATACCCGAGATGATGACGGTGGCGGGACCCGTGAGCGCCTGCTCGGCGATCCGCTGCGTGGGCTTGTGCTCGTACGAGGTGTAGTACTCGGTCGCGTACGCGATGACATTGCCCGCGATCAGACCCGAGATGATCGAGAGGCCCAGGCCCCACCAGGTGGTGATGCCCGCGAGCTGGCCGGCCGTGTCGCCCGTCCCGAACAGGAAGTAGAGCAAGCCCAGCGCGAGCACGATGATGAGCCCGGAGGCGACATACACGCCCTTGTGCAGGCCCTTGAGCAGCTGCGCGAAACTCGCGTTGTCCGAAGCCTTCACGGTGAAGACGCCCACGATCGAGCAGAGGATGCCCATGCCCGCGAGGCCCAGCGGCGCCGCCGCGAGCCGCATCGCCAGTTCGCTGGAGCCGGAACCGATCGCCGCCGCCGCCGCCGCGCCCAGCGCGAGCGTCGCGAGGATCGAGCCGTAGTACGACTCGTAGAGGTCGGCACCCATGCCCGCGACATCGCCCACATTGTCACCGACATTGTCGGCGATCGTCGCGGGGTTGCGCGGGTCGTCCTCGGGGATGCCCGCCTCGACCTTGCCGACGAGGTCGGCGCCCACATCCGCGGCCTTCGTGTAGATGCCGCCGCCCACGCGGGCGAACAGCGCCTGCGTCGACGCGCCCATGCCGAAGCTCAGCATGACGGTCGTGATCACCTCGAGCGAATCAAGCCCGATGCTCTCGCCGATCGCGTTGAACAGCAGGAACCAGAACGAGATGTCGAGGATCGCGAAGCCGACCACGACGAGGCCCATGACCGCGCCCGAACGGAACGCGACGGTGAGCCCCTCGTTAAGCGACTCCTTGGCGGCGAAGGTCGTGCGCGCGCTCGCGTTGGTCGCCATCTTCATGCCGAACCAGCCGCACAGACCCGAGAGGAACCCAGCGACCGGGACACCCAGCATGGTCAGCGGGCTCTGGAGGCCCAGGCCCCACATCACCGCGAGGAACGCGACGAGCAGGACGAACACGCCCGCGACGACCTTGTACTGACGGGTGAGATACGCCATCGCGCCGTCGCGGACCGCCTGGGCGATCGTCACCATGTCCTCGTCACCCTCGGAACGCTTCATCACGCTCTTCGAGAATGTCATCGCCATGAACAGCGCGGCGACGCCCCCAACAGGAGCGAGGTAATACGCGGGGCTGATGTCGGCGATCGCGCCGAGTGTCGGGATCATCGATGACCCTTTCTTGCCGATTGGTGCAGGCCGCGGCCCGAAGACCGACGGTATCCCTCTGTCACATCACGCGTCCGACCCGCTTGACCTGCGACGCAGGAGGCGAACCGGGAACAAGACCAAACCGGCGCGTCAACGCCGGTGGAGTCATCATCGTCGGCCCGTGGACCGTCCGAATAAAAAAATCGGCCGCATCGTCCCGTGTGTGCTCACGGTCGGACGCGGCCCTGTGCCGGCCGCGGGCCCTGCCCTCAGCCGTCGGACTTCATGCGGCGATTCTCCGCCTTTCGCGCGGCGCGACGGCGACGCTCGGAAGGCTTCTCGAAGTACTCTTTCCGCTTGATGTCCTTCGTGAGGCCTTCCTTCTCGCAGAGCTTCTTGAAGCGCCTCATCATCTGATCGGCGCTCTCGCCGCCGCGGGCTTTGATACGGATCGCCATTCGAGCTCCTTACGCTCTCGGTGATGCTGCCGGTGTGTGTCCGACCGGAACGACAGGGCCCGGAACGCGTCCGGGCCGAACAATGACCCGAAGACACCCGGACCCGAATGGATCGGGAAAGGCCTCAAGTAAAGCCGCGCCACGCTCCGGAATCAAGACTCAGCGGTCTGTCGCACCCCAGTTCGATCACCTAATCGGCACCCCGAACAGGACCGCGGGATCAACCCATGCTCATCGTCGACGCCTTCAATGTGCTGCACACGACCGGGGTGCTCCCACCGGAACTCGCCGATCCGGGCGTCCCGGGCCTGATCCGTCTCATCGCCCGGAGCCGCTACGCGTCGCGCGACCTGACTGTCGTCTGCGATGGCGGCACCGGCGCCGCCGATTCGGGAGTGCGCCTCGACCATGCGTTCGTCATCTACTCGGGTACGAACCGCGAGGCGGACGATGTCATCGAGGAACTCATCGATCGCTACCACCGAGGCAATCCGCTCGAAGTCGTCAGCAGCGACGCCCGCCTCCGTAGGGCCGCACGCAGACGCCGAGCCGGCAGCATCCCGAGCGAGCGATTCCTGCATCACCTCGTGGAGGATGGGCGCGCACCAACTCGGGCGCGGGGGCACGCCCTGCGCGCCCAGGTCCCGCTCGATCGGTACTCGATCGAGGCCTGGCTCACGGAGTTCGGCGTGCCACACCCGCCCGCCGAATCGCAACGCCCAACAGCACCGTCGCGCGTCGTGCCCAATCCGACCCCGACCGCTCGCCCTCGTCCGACCAAACCAAAGCGCCCCGGCCGCAAGCCCCCCTCGCCCTCGCTCGGAACCCGGCTCGATCTCCCGATGCCGAATCGAGGTTCGGAACCCCCACCGCTCCCGGAACCGGCACCGGAGGCCCCACCTTCACCCGCCCGCCCGACTCACGAGGGCCATCCGTCTGCGCAAGGGCTCGCGGACCTTGACCCGCTGCTCGTCGAGGCGCTCGAAGAATGGCGCGATCGCCTCAGCGTGGACGATCTGGATATGCAACGATGGGCCCCAGACGCAACGCCAATCCGCCCCGCCGCCCACCCGCGACGCGGAAAATGACCCCGCCGCGCCTCCGCCTCGTGGGCATGTGCGGGCTCGCGATCCTCGCGGGATGCGCGGGCCCCAAGAGCGACATCGGTTGGCACGGCCAGGAGCAGTACCTCGCGGTCTACCGGATGGGGACGCTCCACACCACGCTCCCCCCGGATGTCCCCGTTCACTCCGTTATCGCTGCGGCTGAAATGGTGCTCGAGCGGCGCGGCTACACCGTCACAAGCACGGACGCCACGGACGACCGGGGACATGTTGTCGCCCGCCCCAATGACGGTCGGCAGATCAGCAAGGTGAACATCACGAGCCGGCTCGTTGACGGCGGAACCGCGATCTCGATCCGCACCTACCCGGGCGGACATGAACATGTCGCTCGGGACATGCTCGAACGGATGCTCACGAGATTGGGGCACTAACCGCCTGATTGATCGCGAACGGGTGTTTTATTGGACCACACCTGAAACTTGAGTTTTTCTCCGATTTTTCTGGTTGCGCCGTATTTTTGGCGCATTCTGTTTGGTGGTGCGTAGGACACCCGTCTCGGCGGGTGGCACGGGTCGGCCGTGGCGATTGGCCGGCTTGCGAGATCGAAGAAAACGGCCTCACGGGGCCGTTTTCTTCGTTTTGGCCCCCCGGCACCGCCTTCTTTCCGCGGCGCGTGCATCGTGTGGTCGCCAACGCGCCACGAACGCGCCCGCCCTCCTCGCCTCGAACGACAGGCCCGGGTTCGCTCTCCGCCTCACGCGGGCTGCCGCCGAACCATGCCCTGGTTCAGTACTTTTGCGGATTGTGCACCGCCCGATGACTTCCCGCGTGTGTACCTCGTGGAAACCCCGTAATGCTAGAAGACCCGGCTGGGGTCTTCATGAAGCGTCATTCCGGGAACCGATCTCTCGATGCAACAGCGCGGAATCCAAATCGAGGCCAAACCTTTTATGGTCACGCGAGATGCGCTCAACACGATCGCTGGGGTGCACGGGCTCGCCGCGATGGTCCGCGACGAGGAACTCCGCGTGCGCTGGTGTGACGACGCGTTCGCTTCGTTCTGCGATATCCCTCGCGAGAAGCTCCTCGGGACCACGCTCCGCGACATCCTCCCCGAGCCCGCCGCACGCGAGCGGGAGGCGGTCATCCGGGAAGTGATCAATACGGGTGAGCCCGCCACCTTTCTCCAGTTCGGTTGCGACAAGCGGCTCGTCTGCCGGATCCTGCCGCTGGATTCGGAGTCGTTCGGATACCGGGGCGTGCTCTGCATCGTCCGAGAGGGCGATCTCGCGGACATCGAAGAACCGACCTCGAAACCCAGACGCGTGCTGCGCACCGCGTATCTCGATGACCTTGCGCTGCTCACGAAGTCGGAACTCCGCACCCTGTACGACCTCGCCCTCGGGGCCTCGAACAACGACATCGCGGAGCGGCAGTTCCGCTCCGTGCGCACGATCGAGAACCATGTGGAGTCGATCCACCGCAAACTGGGCACCTCCACACGCTCGGCGCTCGTCCGTTTCGCGACCGAACGGGGCGTGCACGGCTTCACACCCCAGGAGTGGGATCTGATCGTCGAGGGGGCGTCGGAAACCCGACGGGCCCCGGGACCCGCGATCCCGCCTTGTCACACCCACCGAGGCCCACCACCCGCGGTGAATTGAGCAGGCCGGCGCGACGCCGCCCGGCCGAACACGCAATCCGTGGACAGATCGAGACGCGCCCCCGGGCCGCGCCGATGCGACCACAACCTAGAACGCCGCGACGCGCGGCCCTGAGGAATTGTCATGTCAACCGCTTCACCCCTCCATTCCTTCGGCAGACCGGATGCCGCCACGCCCTCCGCGGCCTCTGTGCTCGCGTCCGTTCCGGGCGTCGCGACGGTCATCCGCGACGAACACCACCGGGTGATCTCGTGCAATAGCGCCTATGCGCACAACGCCGGCCAGACCATCGAGCAACTCACGGGTACGACCCACCGCGACCTGCGGCCCGGCTCTGCGGAAGCGACCGAGCGGATGACTCTGATGGAAGAAGTCATCCGGAACAATGAGGCCCGCGATTTCCTCCAGTTCTGGGGCGGAAAGGCGTGGCTCTGCCGCGTCATCCCGCTCGACCCCGCGGCGTACGGCATGCGCGGCACGCTGAGCGTCATCATGCACGCACCGGTCGGGACCATGATCACCGATGCGCGGCGCATCCACATCCTGGAAACCGCGGACTTCGGTGATCTCGAAGCGCTCACGCCCGCCGAGAAGCGCACGATCTACGACCTCGCGATGGGCCGCTCGAACAACGAGATCGCCGAGCGGCAGGAGCGCAGCGTGCGCACGATCGAGTGCCATGTCCGCGCAATCCACGAGAAGCTGGGCACCTCGACCCGATCGGCGATCATCCGCGAGGCCTCCGAGCGGGGCATCCAGCTCTTCACCGAGCAGCAGTGGGAGAAGATGGTCGACGCGACCCCCAAGCGGAGGAAGAGCGTTCGCCCCGCGCCGAGCCGGGACGCCACGCTGGACGCGACTGAAAACTGACCGGCACGGGGCATCCACGCGTTTTCGGTATCCTTTTCCGCATGGCCGAAGCAAACGCCGACGCGATCCGGGCGCTCGAACGGTTCGTCGTCGAGAACGACGAACTCGCGGAGCTCGAGGCGGAGATCGGCCGGCTCAATATCTTCGACGCGCTGGGGATCGTGCACGCCGAGATCCGGCACTCGAACTTCCTCGCCTGGCTGCTGGACCCGGCGGAGAGCCACGGGCAGGGCCAGCTCTTCCTCAGCACGGCGCTCATGGACATCCTGCGGAACGCACCCGCTGACGCGCGCCCGCTGAGCCCGATCGATCTCGATGGCGCTGATCTTCGGGGCGTGCAGGTCCGCCGGGAGTGGCGGCACATCGACCTGCTGATCGTCGCGGAACAGCCGAAAATCGTTGTCGCGATCGAGAACAAGATCTTCTCGGGCGAGCACTCCAACCAGCTGAAGCGCTACCGGAGCACCGTCGCGTCGGCGTTCCCCGATCACCAGCCGCTCTTCGTCTTTCTGACGCGCGAGGGCGACGAGCCGAGCGATGAGGCGTGGTGCCCCTACGACTTCGGGCAGTTGCACGCGGCGCTCGACCGGTGCGTGCGTCGGAACGAGGACTCGATCGGCGAGGAGGTCCGCGTGTTCGTCGGGCACTACCTCGCGATGCTGCGGAGCCGATTCATGGACGATCCCAAGATCGACGAGCTCGTGGACCGGATCTACCGGAACCACCGGCAGGCGCTGGATCTGATCTTTGAGCGGAAGAGCGATCCGCGCGTCCGACTCACCCAAGCATTCGCGGAGCAGTTGGCGGAGATCCAATCCGACTGGATCATGGGAAATGTTCGCGCGTCGGGATTTGCCTTCTTTCCGAGCCCCTGGAGGAGCCTCCTTCCCCCGATCTACAAGAATGACGGGCTCGGTGCTGAAGCTTGGCTCTTCGGCGCATTTCGAGTCGGGCCGCGTGGAAAACGCGCGTGGATCGAGTTTCTCGCGGGACCAACAACGAACGAGAAGATCCGGGACGATTTCATCGAGGCGATTCGAACCTCGGGACCAGAGTGCGGGTTCGAGCTTTCGCGCCGAAAAGCAACGAAGGTGTGGACGCGCATCCAGACCATCACAGTCGCACGCTCCAGATCCGATGTTCTCGATGACGATGAAGAGACTCTCACGCTCGTCCGACGATCTGCTCTCGCATTGCCCGAGACGGTCGCGAAGATGACCGACTTCCTCAGGCAGCACTTCGCCTGATCACACGCGCGGCTCCGTATCCCCCGCCCCCGCCAGCTCGTCCTTGTACCGCTCGCGCAAAGGCTCGACGACCTCCGCGACGAACCGCTCGGTCTGCTCGACCGAGCGGCCTACATACTTCATCGGGTCGAGCAGGTCGTCGCCGGTCAGCCGATCGTGGACGGCCGCGAAGGCCGGGTCGGCCTTGAGCAGGTCGATCAGGTTGTTGTCGAGCCCCAGGTGCTTGACGCGGTGCCCAGCCTCCTGAGCGTGCACGCGGATCCGCTCGTGCAACTCCTGGCGGTCGCCCCCCGCCTTGACGGCCTCCATCAGGATGTTCTCCGTCGCGAGGAAGGGCAGTTCGAGCATCAGGTTCTTCTCGACCATCTTCTCGTGGACAATCAGCCCCGAGGCGACATTGTGCATCAGGTCGAGCGCGCCGTCGAGGGCGAGGAACGCCTCGGGGAGCGAGAGCCGGCGGTTCGATGAGTCGTCGAGCGTGCGTTCGAGCCACTGCGTCGCGGCCGTGTCGTAGGCGTTGCCGACGAGGTTCATGACGAAGCGGGTGAGCCCGCAGATGCGCTCGCAGCGCATGGGGTTGCGCTTGTAGGGCATGGCGGATGAGCCGATTTGCTTGGAGCCGAAGGGTTCGTCGATTTCTTTGCGGTTGGAGAGGAGTCGGATGTCGGTGGCGATCTTGTGGAGGACGGCGGCAGTCGATGCCAGGTCCGACAGGATGAGGGCATCAACAACTCGTGGGTAGGTTTGCCCCGTCAACTCATGTGGTTGGAACATCGGTTCTGGAGCATCGATTCGCTCCCAATAAAGAGCATCGTCTTCGAACCGCTTGACCGCGCCGGCATCATTACCGAATAGGGCCATGAATGACGCCTGAGTTCCGGTCGCACCGCGGAAGCCGCGAGGCTGCAATTCATCGAAGTTGGAACCGACGCGTTCGCTGACAATTGTCAGGTCATAGGCGTACGCGGCAAGGCGTCGACCAACGGTGACCGGTTGGGCCGGCTGGTAGTGTGTAAATCCGAGTGTTGGCGTTCTGCGGTGCTCGTGCGATTGAAGACCGAGCGCGAGTACGACGCGGTCGATCTTGTGAGCGATTATCCCAAGCGAACGCTTAATCGTAATGAGATCCGCATTGCACACCACATCCTGGCTCGTGCACCCCAGATGGATGATCGCCTTCGCCTCGGGGCACGACTCGCCAAGGCAGTGGACATGGGCCATGACATCGTGCCGCAGGTCCCGCTCGATCTCCGTCGCCCGCGCGATCTCGGCGTCGGTGATGCCCCGCTCCACCACCGCCCGCAACGCCTCGACCTGTTCGGCCGTCACGAGCGGACCCAATGAGCCCCCCGCGCGAGCGGGGGGATTCCCCGGCACGTCACCAGGATTCCCCTCGCTCGCGCGAGGGGCTCGTTCGTTGCCATCCGAAGCACCGGTACCCGATCCCCAGTCTTTTGTTACCTCGTGCTGGGCCTCCGCGACCGCGAGCCAGATTCGACGCCATGTGTTGAACTTGTGCCGGGGCGACCAGAGCCTCAGCATCTCCGGGCTCGCGTTCCGCGCCGCGAGCGGGCTGGTGTAGGTGTCGTTGGGAGAACTCGGTGCGTCGGCGGTCGTGGTCATGGGCGATGGTAAGTCGCGCGATGCCCCAAAGAGGCCCTGGCGCAAGCCTGGGCTCTCCTGTTCTTCCAGACGCTGGGGCAACCCGAAGTATGCTCGGGCAATGCCACCGCCCCTCGCCTACCTCATCACCTGGACCACCTACGGCACATGGCTCCACGGCGACGAGCGGGGATCCGCGGATCGCACCTCGCCGAGAACACCCGGGACGCCCTACCTTGGACCCGACCGCGCTCGCGCGTCGTTTGAACGGGACGAACTGAAGTCCGACCCGGTTCTGCTGACCCCTCCGATGCGGGAGCTCATCAACAACATCATCCGCGAGCATTGCACTTTCAGGGGATGGTCGATCCACGCCCTCAATGTCCGCACGAACCATGTGCATGCCGTCGTGTCGGCGCCGGTCCCGCCCGAGAAGGCGATGGGTGAGCTGAAGGCCTGGGCCTCACGGCGCCTGCACGAGAGCGGGCTGCTCGACAACGAGAAGATCTGGACCCGACACGGGAGCACGCGCTATCTGAACGACGAGGCATCGGTTGATGGGGCGATCCGGTATGTGCGGGACGGGCAGTGAGGTGGCTGTCGCGGAGTGTGAGGGATGAGCGATGGAGGACGAGAGGGGATGGAGTTGAGAGCCCGGGCTTGCGCCCGGGCCTCGTTCTGTGGAGAGATGTGAACCATCGCGCGGCAATCCGCCTTTTCGATCTGTTTCACGCCGCGCGGATCGCGTCGGCGTCGAGTTTGCGCTGCTCGTGCTGGGCGTATCGAGCCTTGATCACGAACAGCAGCGGGCCCATGACCATCAGGGTGACGCCGCCCGGCATGCCGATGGAGAACCAGACATACCAGGGCTGCCCGTCGATGAGGGCGTACGCGCCCACCCCGAGCAACGCGAGGCCGACGACGATCGCGGTGTAGAAGATCCCGAGGACGAGGGGTTTCGCCTTGCCCATCGCGGCAAGGGGGCCGCCGACGCCGCCCCCGATGCCGCCGAAGCCCCCGCCGATGACGGCGCCCAGCACACCCCCCACCACGCCCGCTGCCTGCTCGGTAAACCACGGATCCATGCTTCGCTCCCTTCGGTGAATCGCTGCCCGGCTGTTGGTCGGCCTCGGGCGTCAGCCGGTCCTCGGACGGCTCGCGCGGACGACCTCCAGCACCTCGCGCGCGCCGCGTTGGCTCAGTTCCCCGCGCTCGACGAGCCCCGCGAGCGCCTCGGCGACCGGATCGACCGGGCGGCCCTCGACGATCCCGCGCAGCCGCTCGATCAGCTTGTCGAGGCGTCCCCGGATGGTCGGGTAGCTCACCCCCCGCTGCTTCGCGAGGGCCTTGAGCGACCCTGAGCACAGGACGAAATCGACGATCAGGGCGCGGTCTCCCGGCTCGAGGCGGGCGAGCGGCGAGTCGGCGAAGGACGCGCCGTCGTCGGCGTGTGCCGCCGGGGCGGGGCTCGCCGGGTCGCTCGCGGAGGTATCCAGATCGGGTGCCATCTATTCAATAAAATGCACAAAGACCTTGATATTGTCAAGGATCGATCGGGTGTTTTCTGAATTTTTTTAAAGATGGTATTCGTATTCTTCAAGTCCGGCGACGGGCAGCGCGTGAACCCGGCGACGCCGGATTCGGGCCCGGATCGCCTACCGCGCGGCCGATCGGACGGCCTCGGCGATCGCGTCGGCGAGGTCGTCGCCCGTCAATTCGGGGCCGATGACGCCCGTGATCCAGCCGGAGCGATCGACGACAACGATCGCGGCGTCGGCGCCGGGGGCGACACGGTCGAGGAGGAGGGAGGCGGGGAGCGCCGAGATGATCGGGATGACAGCGTCCCGGCCGCGGTCGTCGACCTCGGGCAGTTCGGGTTGCTGCGAAACCCAGACCTCCTCGAGAGCCGGGAGCATCGTCATCGCGTCCTGCGTCGCATCGGTCGCAATGACAGGGTGAGCGGCGAATCGGATGCGACGCGCATCCTGGAGCAGCCCGGGGCGTGCCGCCGCGACGGCCGCGGAGAACCGGAGCAGGGTCGGCGGCGCGCGCAGGCCGGGGCGGGTGATCACGAGGACGACCGCCTTCGGCCGCTCGTCGGTTCCGCGCACGGGGTACATGAACACTCTGGAGGGCTTCCAGGTCTTGAGCGTGTCGCGCTCTGGATCGGTGAAACTCAGGTTGACGACCGGGCAACGGTCACCGACGACGAGTTGCGGGGTGGGTGGGCCGAGATCGGCGAGGGACGCGGCGGGTTCACGGCCTTCAGCGTCGATCGCAGCCCATGAGTCCGGCAGTGCAAAGTCATGGTCGAATCGAATCACTTGCTTGTTCCGGCCGTTGCGGATTGTGAGCGTGTAGTCGCGCATCCACGCACGCGGTACGTTGATCCGTTTGCTGTCGAAGGTCTGTGTCCCGACAGAGCGGCTCGCAATGACGAGGCCCAGGTTGGCCGACATCGCCCCTGTCGCGTCGGTCAGTTTGTAGCTCGTCATCCAATAGGGTCCCGACCCAATTCCACCACCGAAACTGTCGGAGCCGCGGTCCAATCGACTTCCGAGAAGCCCGATGGCCGGCCACGCGGTCGGATCACCTCCCTCGAGCGCCATCGCCAGCCACGGACACCAGAGCGGGGGCAACTCCGCGCGGATCACCTCCGCGATCGACAGCCCCTCGTGCGTCGCCTCGTAGATCGCCCGCCCGTTCCTTGCATGGATCGCGATCAAGGACCCTTCTCGCACCTCGATGCGGAGCATCCCGAGACTCAGGCAGACAAGACCCTCGGGGTCGTACCACACGAACATCTCGTCCGACCGCGGCATCCCGATCGGCTCATTGGAGGTCGCGGTCGATTCGGAGATCGTCGCGACGATCCGCGCCGCCCAGGGCTCCTCGTGGAGGAGACGCGCCATCTCGTCGACCGGCTCCGGCCTCGTCGGCGGCGGCGGATCGGGAGCAATGTCGGGGCCGGGCTCCTGTGCGAAGACACTCAGGCCTGAAACGACCGCGGCGAGCAACGGAAGCAGATGCGTGAGTCTCATCGCGGTGTCTCCCGGTGATTGAACTGCTCCAGCATCTCCCGGATGCACCGCCCGTCCCCCGGGACGATCGCCTCGGGCTCGATCGATGCAAGCGGCTCGAGCACGAACCGCCGGTTCGCCATCTCGGGGTGGGGCACCGTCAGCCCCGGCTCGTGGATCACCGCGTCGCCAAACAGGATCAGGTCGCAGTCGAGCGTGCGCGCCCCCCACCGCTCGCGGCGTTCCCGGCCGTGCGCGCGCTCGATCTCGAGCAAGGCCCCGAGCAAGTCGCGGGGCGTGCGGATTGTCAGCACCGAGACCGCGGCGTTGAGGTAGGGCCCCTGCCCCGGCGGGCCCATCGGTTCGGTCTCGATCGGCTCGCTCGTGGCCTTGAGCGTCACGCCCGGCAGGGCCGCGATCGCACGCACCGCCGACGCGAGCGTCGCCGCCCGGTCTCCAGCCGGAGACGACAGGTTCGACCCCAGCGCGATGCAGGCGAGGACGGGGGGCGCGGGCGGGGTGAGATCCGGGAGCGGGCTCATCGTCCCCACAGTACCACGCGCGCAGAAAAAACCCCGGGGTCGCCCCGGGGTTCGTGACAGGCTCGTTTCAATCCGGCAGCGCTCAGCCCTCTTCCAGCTCCCGCATGCGGTGCTGCATCTGGGCCTTCAGCCGGGCGAGGATCGACGAGTGCATCTGGCTCACCCGGCTCTCGGAGAGGTCGAGCGTCGCCCCGATCTCCTTCATCGTCATCGACTCGTAGTAATAGAGGATGACGATCAGACGCTCCGCACGGCTCAGACCCTTGGTGATGAGTTCACGCAGGTCGCGGCGCTGCAGGAGCTTGACGGGGCTCGTCTGGCCCTCGTCCTTGATGACATCGATCTCGCGGAGCTCGCGGTTGCCGTCCGACTGAAAGCAGTTGCGGTTGATGCTCGTGATGCCCACCGCCTTGCTGTCGCGGCGGTATTTCTCGAACTCCTCCTCGCCCAGCGCGAGGCGGTCGGCGATCTCGTCGTCGGTCGCCTTGCGGCCCGTCTCCATCTCGATCTTCTGGCGGACCGCCTCGACCTTGCCCGAGCGGTGCCGCACCAGGCGGGGGACCCAGTCCATCGACCGGAGTTCGTCGAGGATGGCGCCGCTGATCCGCGGGGCGCAGAAGGTCTCGAACTTGACCTCGCGCGTCAGGTCGTACTTGTCGATCGCGTCCATCAGCCCGAACAGGCCCACCGACATCAGGTCCTCGATGTCGACCTCATCGGGCAGACGGGCATAGATCCGCTCCGCGTTGTAGCGAACGAGGTGGAGGAACTTCTCCACCAGGTAATTGCGGATCTCTTCGGAGTGGGTCGCCTTGAACTCACGCCAGACCTCCTCCATCGGCATGTCGTCATAGGGCGACGGGAGGTTGGTGGGTTCCGCGTGTCGCGCGCTGGAACGCGACGAATAACGCATCGATGCGCGGGTCGTTGCCATGGTCCGCTCCTTGAACCATCTCGCTGTTTCCCCGCCGTGCGAGCCCGCTGGGAACGGGCGAAGACGGGGGCCCGGGGCGGTCCTTGCCACGGGTGCTCAGGAGTATACACATTTTCGGACGCAGCGCCCGGCGAATGCCGGCCGCGATGAACACAAAGTGAAATCCCGCTCGCCGAGCGTTGTTTCACGGATCAAAAAAATCAAGCATCCTCCACTTCGGGTCGGGAGGGCAGGTCGTACGACGCGACAGCCGCGTTCATATCGGCGACAGGATTCGAGCGCTCGTAGTCCGAAATAAACTCGCGGATCGCGTGCCCCGCGATCGCACCGAGCAGCGCCCCCACCGGATAGCACGCGACCATCGAGACCATCGCACGCGTGATCGTCGTCGCCGCGTCCGCGCCGCTCGCGAGCCCGGACACGCTCGCGACCGCAAAGGCCGTGAGCCCAAGCACCGCCCCGAAGAGTTTGCCTGGTGATTCCACTCCGGTGTCCCTCCGCGGCCCGTGCAGAACGCACCGCCGCGGGATCGCTTTCGACCAGAACCACGGCCTCCTGAAGCGACGCGGCCGGAATCGCGTGACTTTTGGTGCGGGGCGAGCCGCCTGTGCGGGCTGGGGGGGCGAGCCGGCCTCAGCCCGCCGACGCGCGACCCTGCCGCGGCGCGAGCATGCTCACCAGTGCCGCGAGCGAGCGCAGGTCTTTGCCAGCATGAGACTTGCCCCTCCACGCGAGTAACGGCTCGCGACGCTGCGCCGCCTGCACAACCCGCTCATCCCGCCTGATCACACCGAGAAGCGGCAGCGCGCCGCCCAAGAAACGCCTGCACACGCGATCGATCCGCTCATGCGCGGCGCGGCCCGCGGCGCGACCCGGCGCCATCGTCACAACGAGCCCCATCCGAAGCGGCCTCGCATCGCCCCTGTGTTGCACCACGCACTTCACGATCGCGTACGCATCCGCGATCGCGGACGGGTCGGGGGTCGTGACGATGATCCCCAGATCCGATGCCGCAACAGTCTCCACCACCGAGGGTCCGATGCCGGCGCCCAGGTCCGCGATCACCATCTCGCCCGAGTCGCCCAGACGCTGGACAGCGCCGAGCAGGTGCCGGCGCTGAATCGGATCCAGGTTCGCGGCGCCCGCGATCCCCGCGGCACCCGGGATCAGGCCGAAGCCGTGCGGCGTGCGCACGATCACACGCGAAAGATCGGGCCCCCCCGCGGAGAAGAGCTCCGCGTCGAGCCGTCGCGAGGGGGAGACGCCACACATGACATCGAGATTCGCGGTGCCCAGATCGAGATCGACCAGCGTGCACGATCGCTCTGAAGCGACCGCGAGATTCAACGCGATGGTCGACTTCCCCACGCCCCCTTTGCCCGAAGCGATCGCGATGACCGGTGCCGCGGGGGGCGCCTGCACGCTCGGTGCGGCCCGGTGCGCCTCGACCAGCCGACGCAGCGGCGCAGCCTGATCATCGAGGATGCCCGGTTGGGGCGAAGGAGAGCCGAAGACCGCCTCAAGGTCATCCTCGGGCTCGGACGAACCAAAGCCGGCCGCGACCGCCTCCGCGACCTCCGGGTAGTCGTCGATCTCCGCGTATCCCCCGGCGCCGTTCACCCCGGCAGCCCTCCGTCGAGCACCGCCCGCGCGAGCCGCTCGGGACGCGCCGTCTCGAGATCGTCGGGCACTTCCTGCCCGGTGGTCAGGTAGCTCAGCGGCAAATCGGTGAGCCGCAGGATGTCCAACAGCACGCCCAGCGCCCCGGCCTCATCCGCCTTGGTGACGATCAGCGCGTCGGGCCCGAGTGTTCCGAACCGCTCCGCGGCGGAGCGGAGCACGGGCTCGCTCGCGCCCGCGGACAGCACCAGGTGCTTCCGGCAAGGCCCGAGCGCACCGAGCACGCGCGAGAGTTCTTCGAGCCGGGACGCGTCGCGGGGGCTCCGCCCCGGTGTGTCGACCAGGACGATGTCGTGCGCGCGCTGCTTCTCGATCGCCGCGGGGATGTCGGACGGGTCGAGCACGACCTCGAGCGGGATGCCGATGATGCCCGCGTAGGTGCGGAGTTGATCCACCGCGGCGATGCGGTAGGTGTCCGCCGTGATGAGGCCCACGCTCTTGCCGTGCCTGAGCTTGTACGAGGCGGCGAGCTTCGCGATGGTCGTCGTTTTCCCGACGCCGGTCGGGCCGATCAGGGCCTGGACCCGCACCGGCTCCCGCGGCTCGTCGCCGCTGGTGACCACGATGCGGGACGCGATGGCGCGCACGGCGCTCTCCCGGATCACCGCGGGCTCGCGTGCCTCCGTCGCGTCGAGGTCCGTGCGCACACACCCGACGATGTCGTCCGCGAGATCAGGGGGCACCCCGTTGTCGCACAGCGCGTTGTACAGCGAATAGAGCGGGCTGTTCGGCGCCACCGCGGACGGCGCGAAGGCGCCGGCACCCTCCACGCGGATGTGGGTCTTCCGCGTCGTCCGGAGCACATCTCCGACGAGTTGGCGGATCGACGCAAGTTCAGATTCGAGGGCCGCGTAGCTGCGATCATCCGCGGGCTTGAACTTCACCGGGGTCGCGGGGATCTTCCCGTTCGCCTGGGGCGCTCGCGACGCGCGGGCTTCCGCGCCGTGCATCGCAACCAACGCGTCGCGCTCGTCCTTCGCCCTGCGTTGGTCGCTCGACGGGACCGGTTTCACTTCGCGCGCCCGGATCGACGCGGCGTCCGCGGTCCACATCTCGGGTTCAAAACCGGTATCGCCGTTGGAGGTGGGCTGGGGTGGGCGCGATCCGCGGACCGTCGGCGTTGCGGCGGCGCGCGCGGCCGGTTTCGGGGGCGGGCCCCCGCCCGGCGCCTCGCGCGCGGCGGTGATCTCGACGACGGTGTTCCCGCCGAACCCCATCACGCCACCCGCTTTGTAGTTCCGCGTGCGCAGAATGACCGCGTCGGGGCCGAGGTCCTTTTTCACCTCGGCCAGTGCGCCCGCCATCGAATTGGAGCGATAGGTCTTCAGATCCATCGCGGCCGTCCTGGCTCATGCCGTCTGTCGGCGGCGCGGGACATCCCCGCTGCTCGCCTGTGCTGCACGGGCATCCTGCCCACGAGCTGGAGTCTACCAACTCAACGCGCGGGCGGGCGTGGTTGCTCAGGCAACGGCGGCGGATTTTTGCCCGCTGCCCGCGCCCCCAGGCGACGCCGAGCCCCCCGGCGCCGGTTCGGCGAACGGATCCGTGACCAGCGCCATCGACTGGACCTCGACATCGTCCACGACCTCGTTGTACCCCAGAACCGCGACGCTGGGCAGGTGCGGCGAGACGATCTGGAAGACCACCGCTCGCACGGTGGGCGAGGCGATCACCACGGGCGGGTGACCCGCGTTCAGCACGCGCTGCAGGCCCTCCACCACGCGCTCCGCGAGGCGGGCGCTCACCCGCGCCGGCATGTTCACGCTCGTCCCCGCGGCTCCGCGGTCGATGTAGGACTCGACGCGCGCCTCGAACCCCGGATCGAGGGTGACGCACGCGAGCACCGGACGGGCGCCCCCCGTCGAACCGGGCATCGGATCGGACCCCGCGTGCTGCATGCAGATCGTCCGTCGCAGCGCGTTGCGCACATACTCGGTCGCGACATCCAGGTCGCTCGTCTTGGGCATCCAGTCGCCCAGCGTCTCGATGATCGTGTCCAGATCCCGCACCGGCACCCGCTCGCGCAGCAGATTCTGGAGCACACGCTGCAGGTCCGCGGGCTTGGCGATCGCGGGAACGATCTCCTCGACCAGCTTCGGGCTCCGCTGGCGGACACCCTCGATCAGGTTGTTGACTTCCTCGCGGGTCAGCAACTCGTCGGCGTGTGACTTGACGATCTCCGTCAGGTGTGTCGCAACGACGCTGGTCGGGTCGACCACGGTGTAGTTCATCGTCTCGGCACGCTGCCGCTGCGCCGCGTCGATCCACCACGCGTCCAGCCCGAACGCGGGCTCGGTCGTCTTCTCCCCCTGCAGCGAGCCTGTTGCGATCCCGGAGTCCATCGCGAGCAGTCGCCCGGGCTCGGTGCGTCCCGTCGCGACGGGGTTGCCCCGGATCTTGACCCGGTAGGCGGTGGGCTCGAGTTGCATGTTGTCGCGGATGCGGACCGGCGGAACGACGATGCCCATCTCGACCGCGAGCTGCCGACGCACGGCGCTGATGCGGTCCAGCAGATCCCCGCCCTGCGTCGTGTCCACCAGCGGGACGAGCCCGTACCCGACCTCCAGTTCGAGCAGATCGACCTTGAGCAGGTCCTCGACGGGTGGGGGCTCCGCGGCCGCGGGATCGGGCAGGTCCGCCGACTCTTCCGGGACGAGCTTGCCTCGCTCGGCGCGGGCGAGCGCGAACCCGAGCCCGAACAGACCCAGGGCGGTCGCGAGCAGCGGCGCCGTGGGCAGGGGCGTCACCGCGAGCGCGGCGAGGAACCCCGCGGTGATGATCAGGCCGCGGGGCTTGCTGGAGAGCTGCCCGGTGACCTCGATCCCGAAGTCGTCCTTGGCGCCCGACTGGGTGACGATGAGCGCGCTGGCGATCGAGATAACGAACGAGGGGATCTGGCTCGTCAGCCCGTCGCCGATGGTGAGCTTGGTGAACGACTCGGCGGTCTCTCCCGCGGGCCAGCCCTTCTCGAGCATGCCGACCGCGAACCCGCCGATCACATTGATCGCGGTGATGATGATGCCCGCGATCGCGTCGCCCTTGACGAACTTCGAAGCACCGTCCATCGCCCCGTAGAAGTCCGCCTCCCGGGCGATGTCCTCGCGTCGCTGCCGGGCCTCCGCCTCGTCGATGAGCCCCGCGTTGAGGTCCGAATCGATCGCCATCTGCTTGCCGGGCATCGCGTCGAGCGTGAACCGCGCCGCGACCTCGCTGATGCGCCCGGCGCCCTTCGTCACGACCATGAACTGAACGATCATCAGGATCAGGAAGATGATCACGCCCACGAACAGCGACCCGCCCGCGACGAAGGACCCGAAGGCCTGGATGACCTTGCCCGCGACATCCATGGCCGCCGACGCGCTCGCCGCGTCCGCGGTGAGGATCAGGCGGGTCGAGGCGATGTTGAGCACCAGCCGCAGCAGGGTCGTCGCGAGAAGGAGCGAGGGGAAGACGCTGAAATCCAGCGGCTTGTTCATGTTCAGCGTTGTCAGCAGGATCAGCACCGCCAGCGAGATGTTCAGGCTGATCAGCAGGTCGAGCATGACCGGCGGGAGCGGCACGAGGATCACCGCGAGCAGCGCGACGAACCCGATCGGGACGAACAGCGAGCGGTAGGCGCTCAGCTTCGTCAGCCACGCGGGGAGCGCGCCGGGGCCTGCCAGCTCAGGTTTCGCGGGTCCGCCTGCCATGGTTCACGCTCGGGCCCGCTCAGGCGGCGCCCACGCCCTCCTTCTCCGGGTTCCGCAGGCTCTCGCGCCGGGACTGATCGACGCGGTACACATACGCGAGCAATTCCGCGACAGCGCCGTAGTGCTCCGGCGCAATCTCCTGGCCCACCTCGGTGCCGAAATAGAGCGCCCGCGCGAGCGGCGGGCGCTCGACGATCGGTACGCCGTGCTTCTCCGCGATCTGGCGGATCTGGAACGCGAGCAGGTCAGCGCCCTTCGCGACAACGGTGGGCGCGTTCATGGTGTCCCCGTCGTACTTGATCGCGACGGAGAAGTGCGTGGGGTTGGTGACGATGACATCCGCCTCGGGCGTCGCGCCGCGGATCTGGTTGCGGATGATCTCGCCGTACATGCGGTGCCGCTGGCGCTTCGTCTCGACATCGCCCTCCATGCTGCGTCGCTCGTCCTTGACTTCCTGCTTGGTCATCCGCTGGTCGCGCTTGTACTGCCAGCGCTGGTAGAACCAGTCCGCGATCCCGAGCACGAGCAGGAAGACCGCGAGCAGGGCGGCGACCTCGAAGATCGTCACGCAGACCATCCACGCCGCCGCGTTCAGCGGGAGGGTCGGCAGCGCCGCGAGCCGCTCGACCCGGTAGGAGAGCAGCAGCGCCGTGAGCCCGATCGCGGCGATCAGCTTCACGACACTGACCAGGGTCTTGACCGCGTTCTTGGGCTCGACGATCCGCTTGATGCCCTTCTGCGGGTTGAGCTTGCCGAAGTTGGGCTGGATGGGCTTGAGCGTGAAGAGCCACCCGATCTGCACGAAGTTCGCGGCATAGCTCACCAGGAACGCGATGAGCATCACCGGCGCGACGATCAGCACCACGCCCAGCATCGCCTCGGCGAACGAATCCGGCGCGTCGGTCGCGTAGAAGGGCGAGCCCGCGATCTCGTGCTCGAGCACGCGCCGTGTCATCTGCGCGAACCGCTCGAGCACCGTCCCGCCGTAGAGGGCGACGAGGATCACCGCCGCGACGAGCGAGACCCCGGTGGTGAGGTCGGTGCTCTTGGGGACCTGCCCCTGCTGACGCGCGGTCTGCAGCTTCTTGGTGGTCGCCTCTTCGGTTTTTTCGCCCAGCGATTCGGCCATGGTTCATCCAGCGGGTGACGCGCCGTCAGCCCGCGCGGCCTCCCGTCGTGATCGAGGCGACCCAGTCCCACAGGTCGTTGAGGGTGAGGGCCATGTAGCCCCCCATCGCGTCGTTGATCGCGAACAGCGCGAGGGCCAGCACGCTGAGCCCGCCCACGATGTAGACCGCGAACCCGACGCTCAGCACATTGACCTGGGGCATGCTCTTCATCACGAAGCCCATCGCGACCATGCACGCCATGATGATGCCGATCGCGGGCGCGGAGACGCGGATCGCGATCTCCGTCCCCGTCGTCAGCACACCCAGCACGAGGTCGATCGGGGTGTGCCCACCGCCGAAGCCCCCCATCGGGAGCGTGCGGAAGGTCTCCGCGAGGATCATCAGCACCGTCTCGGGCCCGCCCATCATCACGAACGCGGAGATGCCCATGAAGAACAGCAGCGAGCCCACGGAGTTGAGGTTCGCGTCCAGCTCGGGGTTGTACGCCTGCGCGAGCGAGAGCGCCATCTGATGACCCATCAGGTGCCCGGCCATCTCCATCGCGACCATCGGCAGGCCCGCGATGAACCCGATGCAGGCGCCGATCAGGATCTCGCCGAACATCATCGTTGCGTGCTGCGCGAGCGTCGCGTCGGGCATCACGCGGAAGTCCGCGGGAATGAAGGAATAGACCGCGACCGCGAACGCCGCGGCGAGCAGGGCACGGAACCGCATCGGGACCACGGAACTCGCGAGCAGCGGCGTGAACAGGAAGACCCCGAGCACGCGGTTGAACACGAGCAGCCAGGGGCCGAATTCCTGCATGTACGCCGTCATATCGGGCACGGGCCCGTCCCTCCCGGCACGCTCAGAACAGCTCGAACATCTTCGCGGCGAACTCGACGAGACGCAACACGATCCAGGGCAGCAGGATCGCCGCGACGACGATCATCACCGCGATCTTGGGCACGAAGGTCAGCGTCTGGTCCTGGATGCTCGTGACCGACTGCACCAGCGACACGACGAGCCCGATCGCGACGCCCGCGAGCAGGATGGGCGACATGATCATCAGCGCCACGATCAGCGTCTCCCGCACGATGAACACCGCGGACTCGTCATACATTCAGCACCCCCTCCGGACACCGTTGCGCGTCGCGAGCAGCGGCACCCCCGAGCGCGCGTCCCTCGCGCTTGCGCACTCGCGCACCGCGACCGGGACGAGCAGCAGCGGGAGGATCGCCGCCTGAACCGCGACCTGCGCCGAATCGCGCGGGCCCATCCCGTCCTGTACGAAGGTCTCCAGCAGGCTCGCGATGACGAGCGTCCAGCCGTCCACGAGAACGAACAGCAGAAGCTTGAACGGGAGGCTGATGAGCACCGGGGGCAGCATCATCATGCTCATCGAGATGAGGATGCTCGCGATGACCATGTCGATGACCAGGAAGGGCAGGTAGACCCGGAACCCCATCAGGAACCCGACCTTGAGCTCGCCCAGCATGTACGCCGGCACGAGCACCGTCATGTCCACATCCGCGCGGGTCAGCTCGCCCGGGACGCTCGTGTCCACCCCGCGGTAGTCGAGCAGCATGTACACGCTCGACCAGTTCCCCGTCGCCTCGATCTGATCGAACATGTAATCGCGGAGCGGCTGCTTGGCGCGATCCCAGAGCTCGTCGTAGCCCGCCAGCTCACCCTGCGAATAGGGCACGATCGCCTCGTCCCAGACACGATCGACCGTCGGCGACATCACCATCGCGGTCAGGAAGAGCGCCAGGCCTGTGACGACCTGCGCAGGCGGGATCGCCTGCGTCCCGATCGCCTGCCGCAGCAGCGCCAGCACGATCAGGATGCGCACGAAACAGGTCGTCATGATCATGATCGACGGGACCAGTGTGATCACCGTCAGGAGGATCATGATGCTCAGCGCGACACTGAACCCCTCCCGCGTGTCCGAGGTCTGCCCGCTCGCCGCAACAGGTCCGGCGGCCGACGACCCCGGCACAAGATCCCCGCCCGCGAAGAGGCTCGCCGCGTCCCCGAGCACCGAGAGCGGATTGGGACGCGTGATATCGGGGACCAACCCACGCAGGTCGGGCAGATCCTGGACCTCCCCCGGCGCGGGCGGGCCCATCGGCGCCGCGCGGCTGACCCCGACCGGCGCCATCAGCGCGAACAGCAGCAGCACGAGGACCGCGAGCCGCCCCATCACGACACCCCCGTCCACGCCCGGAGGCGGCTGCGGATCGCCGACGCGGGCTGCGTCCCCGTATCGCTCACCAGCAGGTCGAGCTGCCGCTGGGGGCTGTCGTCGTCGTTTCGCTCCGGGTTCGCCTCCTCGAAGCCGCGCTCCATCCGGCGGATCGCCTCGCGGAAGCTGCCCTGCGCCCGCTCGTCCTCGGGCTGCCTGGTCTTCATCATGATCGAGGCGACCTCTTCCGCGTCCGTCACCTCGCTGAGGGTCGTCATGCCCGCGTTCTTCCGCCCGCTGCTCTGGTGCATCAGCAGCACGCGCCGATCGAACCGCAGCAGCACGAGCGACCGCCCCCCGCCCAGCGGGTAGCGCCCCAGGATCTCGAGCACGCCCGAGGGCGAGGGCCCGCCAGGCCCCAGCCCGCCCGCGAGCCCGCCGCGCGCCCGCGCGAAGCGCTTGAACGCCGCCGCCAGGACGAGCATCAGCCCCAGCACCAGCGCGAGCGCAAACAGCGTCTGCAGATACCCCGCCAGCGAGAACGCGTCCGACCCGCCCCCACCCGGGGCGCCGATCGGGAGCGATTCGACGGGCGCGCCCAGCGGGGTCGATTCAGGATCGCCCGAGGCGCACGCGCGCGACGCGAACGCGGCGACCGCCCACGCGAACGCGATCCGGCTCCCATGACTCCCAAAGACGCTCCGCATCTCGCCGTCCCGGCTCGGTTCCCCGCGGCCCGTGATCGTCCGCCGCGAGAGGCAAAGGGATCCTCCCCTGCCCTGTCTTCTCTGACTACTCGCCCTGCTTCTCACCGCTCACGGGCTCGAGCACCTCGTTGACACGGACGCAGAACGACTCGTTGAGCACGAGCACCTCGCCCTTCGCGACATGCCGCCCGTTCACATACACATCCACCGGATCGCCCGCGAGCTTCTCGAGCTCGACGACCGCGCCAGCGCCCAGACGCAGCACATCCTCGACGAGCATCCGCGTGCGACCGAGCTCGATCCGCACATCGACATTCACATCTCCCAGCAGCTGCATCTCGGCGCTGTCAGCGGGAAGGCCCGCGGGAGAGAACTCGGGCATCGCGAACGGCGCCGCACCGGACGAGTCGCCCGATCCGTTCTTCTCCGCCTCGATCGCGGCCGCCATCATCGCCTCGAGCTCCTCGCCCGTCGCTTCCGCGGTTTCCTGCGCCGCGTCGACCGCGTCGGCATCCCCCCCGCTCAGGTCACCGCCCAGCGCGTCCGCGACCGCGGCCTGCGCCGCCGCCAACGCCGCCGCCGCATCTGGGCTGACCTCGGGTGCGTCATCGCCCCCGCCCGGGGCCTCCGCTTCGTTCGATCCCGTCGGTTCGGACGCAGGCTCGACATCGGGAGCGGGCTCGTCCGCCGCGTCCTCGACAGGCGCCGCCTCGCTCTCCGGGGTGGGTTGCTCGTTCTCGGGGGGGATCGCGCCCTGGTCTTCGTCGCTCATCGCGGGGCCTCCTGCCCAACTGCACGCGGCGTCCGGCCGCGCGGCGGATCAGCAAGGCATATCGGCAGCCCCCCCGCGTCGGGATCAGAACGACGCACAAAGAATGCCCGATCCCGCGCACGGGCCGCGCCCCGCCGCCCAGGGACGCGCAGGAATTGCCGAAAACAGGGCCGAGGCCCCGTCCAGGATCAGAAATCCAGCGGGGACGGGAGCCATCGCGAGATCACGATCCGCTCGATCCGGGGCTCCCCTTCCGCGTCGGTCCCGAAGATGTCCTGCACGAAGGCGTTGATCTGCCGCTTGACCGTCTCCCGGTTGGGCTCGCGGAGGTGCCGGTCGCTCGCCCCCGCGATGATCTCCGCCACCCCCTCGCTGATCTCCGCCTGCCGCTTCTCGAGTTCGGCCTGCACCTTCTCGAGGTTCTTGTTCTTCAGCTTGAGGTGGATCGTCGCAGCCCACTGCCAGACACGCCCCGTCGAGATGTTGATGAACCGGTCCTCGACGAGCAGCAGCTCGACGATCCGCTCAGACTCATCCACATCCCCGTCGATCTCGACCGACGCCTCGCTGTGCTTCGGGCCCGTCATCGTCACCAGCGCGTAGACCCCCACTGCTTCGAGCAGCATGAGCACGCCGACAACGCCGACCAGGATCAGCGGGTTGCCCTTCTTCTTGCTCTCTTCGGTCGTCTCGGCGTTCTGCTGCGCTTCGTCCGCCATCGCGCGTCCCTCCAGCGAATCAGTCCTTGCTCCGCCCGGTCCCGAACGGGTCCGGGTGGACCTGGTCCACGGTCTTGTCGGTCATGTACACCTGCACGCGCCGGTTGCTCGAAGGGCTCGCGCCGTTCGATTCGGGGCTGGGCTGGTGATCCCCCGCGATCTCGAGGCGGAAGATCATCGGATCGACCCCGCACTCGTCGACGAGGAAGTCCCGCACCGCGAGCGCCCGCTCGAACGAGACGAGCATGTGCCCGCCCAGGGTCTGGTCCTGCGGGCCCCACGAGTGCCCCACCACGCGGACGATGTACTTCTTGTCGCGGATCTGGGGCGCGACGGTGTCGCGGAGC
>MDTD01089152.1_pt1 | contig 37557 bp, 23 predicted proteins | sample 811221 | NCBI WGS metagenome assembly MDTD01 (sample SAMN05326646, study PRJNA326480) | marine metagenome | isolation source: seawater | place: Pacific Ocean: South West | collected 2011
AAAAATCGAATGGGCGTTTCCTCCCCCCTCTGAAGAAGGGGGTATCCACGCCTCAGCAAAACGAAAGGTTAAATTTCGATGAAGGTCCAAGCACAACAATGAGTCAGAAAGTCACCTCGAAATTCCATCTATGTACACTCGTTTTCCTCCTCTTGAGCGCGACTTTGCTCTTTCAAATGGGAGGATGTCGATGGGGTTTGCGAGCGCTCTCCTGTATCACCTCAGATGATTGCCCAAACAACGCCTCCATCTGTGTTCGAGGGACCTGTAAGCCCACAAGTGACGAGACACAAAATGCGTCTGAGCGCGACACAGAGTCCCACCCCAAAGAGACACATATCAACGACGCATCGATCGAACCCCTCCCAGACACACACCCACAAGACGAAGTGAACACAGAACCATCCGTTGTGGAGCGGTTGGAACTCGAACCAGGAACATCTTCTGAGCCGATCCCAGAGCGTTTCAAAGAAGGCATCCCCGAACACTGCCCTGCCACTAGATGCTCCCCTTATTGGTTGATTCGGCATGGTTCCAACACTATCTCCCAAAGGACACGCTCACTCATTCAGGACAAGACGGGAAACATATACATCACAGGGAACGACGGACCAGATTTCTTCCTCGCGAAGTTCTCGCCAAAAGGGACGAGGATCTGGAAACGCACCTCAACTTCTCCACCAAAGACGACATATGGTTCGACAGGCTCAGGGCTAACATTCGATCCATCGGGAAACATCATCGTCACAGGGATGTACGCACAAATACACACATTCGAAGGGAAGACACCGACTCCAACAAACGGAGGCTACGACCACAGTAATATCTTTATAGCCTCGTATTCTCCGAGTGGTGCGCTACAGTGGGTTGATGGTGGAGGTGGTACGCTGCTCGACTTTGGGGGGCGTGTTCTCTCCGATGGAAAAGGACATCTGTACATCTCCGGAACACACCGCTCCTTTGGTTCACAAAAAACGGTCTTTGGTTTGCATACACTCATCTGTGAGGGATATGAAGAGGTCTTTGTCGCCAAATACGAGATCAAAACAAACACATGGCTCTGGGTCAACACGTCAGCCTTCGACGAGACCACACCGACCTGGGGTGTGACCGCGACGGATATGAAGCTCACCTCAAAAGGCGAGGCGATCATCACAGGAGGCCTTCAACACGCGACCAAGTTTGGGACGACCCGCTTAGAAGCTCCTCGAGCAGGCAGCGGATACATCGCAAAAATCGACGCAAATGGTCAGTGGGTTTGGGCCCAGGGCATCTCAGGCTCCAAACACAAACAAGCCAAACGCGTTGTTCTCGATGCACAGGATAATATCTACATCGCTGGAACGATGATCTGTGGCGCAAAGATAGGCACGATCACGCTCCCTTGCTCACAACAAGTATATAGAGATATCTTTTTCGCAAAGCTGGACACAACAGGCAAGGTGATTTGGGCCAAGAGCCTGACAGGAGGGGGACACAAAACAGTAGGAGGGATAACACTCACACCAACAGGACAGCTTGTGCTTTCAGGTACATTTACAAAATCACTTGCCTACCAAAACACAAACCAAGCAACCAAGAGTTTCTCCACACACCCTAGCTGGCAAGGAGCAGGGCTCTTTATCATGCAACTCTCCCCCCAAAATGGAGATGTCACCTGGTACAATTACGCTTCGTCTTGGGACAAGGGCGCAACACAGGATTGGCTGTTTGCTAACGCACAGGGCGAGCTCTTTCTCACGGGAGGCTTTTTTCAGGGACTCAAACTCGACAAGACAGACTACTTCCAATTTCTTTCGGACCCAGACAAAACAGACGTCTACATCATGAAACTCGATCCAAACGGCAGCTTCTCCAAGCCCTAAGAAGCCCATCAAGCAAGAAAGACAGGTCTTATGGACGCCAGGGGATCACACGGATCCGATGATTTCCTGTGTCAGCGACCCAAAGGTCACCGGAGGGTAGAACCAATACAGCGTAAGGATTGTTGAATAGAGCGAAGAGCGTTTCTCCGTCTTTGTCTCCTCCCCCATTCTTTTTGGCCCCCAATCTCGCTGCACAGGCTCCTGTGTATGGGGACTTCGTTCCACAGCTTCCGTTTTGGATGTATCGAATCTGCCAAATGAAGGACTTAAACGGCATCCCGATGTAGAGAGTCCCATCACGATCGATGTCGATGTGGCCAACACTGCTTCCCAACGTCGTTAAAAATCCCTGCGCGTCTTTTGGATCACTCACAGCCAGATCGTCTTTGACGATATTTGTATTGGACCCGACCACCATCGTAATGCACAAGCCCAAGTGTTTGGTGCCTTTGCAAGAGGACGTGTAGGGGACAGCTTTGCGGAGATCGTACGACTTTCCGTTGACAAAGAAGAGCGCCCCCTGTGGGCCAAAGGCGATCCCTCCGACTCCAGAGGCCTGTGCACTGTTGATGTAGGTTGTCACTTTCCCGGAAGAGTCTATTTTACGAACACGTCCGTTGCCTGTATCAGCGACAAAGATATCACCGGCCTTGTCGATCGCGATCGATGATGGACTGTTAAACTGTGCACTTTTCCCAATAGCATCGACCATGCCAGCCTTTCCATTCCCTGCGAATGTGGTCACCAGCTCTGTCTTGAGATCGATCTTCCTAATACTGTGGTTGCCCTGATCGACGACGTAAATCGCGTTCTGGGTAGGATGATACGCAACATCAGCAGGTTGGTAGAAGGTCGCACCGCTCGCAGGTCCATCGACAAACCCGGGTGTTTTCTGACCAGCGATCACGCTGACATCACCTTTGGAGTCGATCTGACGGATAATATGATTTCGTGAATCGGCGACATACACTCGCCCAATTTGTTCGTTGATCTTGTGATAGGTCATCCCTTTTGGGGCGTTGAGTCGCGCTTTGGTCCGAGGTCCATCCACCTGTCCTGGTTCTCCGCCGATGTAGGGGATGACACACCGCTGTGGTGGATTGCTGCGCGCCACGAATGTGTACTCTTTGATCGATTGTCTACCATCCTGCGAGTAAAACAACCCCAACTCCTCGCCTTTACTATCGACTGCCACAGTCAGCCCCGAAACATTCCCCAATCGGCCTGTGACAGGTAACACAGAGAGAGAGCTGCTGGGAACATTCCACTTGTACAGTTTCGCGAAGGTCGATTGTGTCGCACCACGTCCACCAATGTATAGATTGCCTTTCTTTTGCGAGAAGACGATGTGTGTAGGACCCTCCAACCCTGCCTTCAGGACAGTCACGGTCTTTGTAGAGAGTGTCAGACGAAGGAGACTCCCTTGTCCTGCATCGACGATGTACAGATAGCTCCCACTAAACGCGATACCATCAAACGAGCTCGGTTTGTTGGCATCGGCGGGTTTGTACACAAATGAGATGGTCTCGACACAGTAGCCTGTGTACTGGGTGCTCCCACCACACACGCCGGCCTTTAGGTAGGTCAACTTGCGTATTCGATTTGCGTCGGAGACGTAGAGGGTCTTTCCGTCTGCCGAGACATCAAGCCCTCGCACGTTCACAAATTCAGCAAGATGTCCTTGTCCATCCAGACGTCCTCTCGCCCCAGAACCTGCGATCGTCGTGACCTCGTACGTGTCCATATCCAAGACCTTGATCTTATTGGCAGTGTTATCCGAGATAAAGAGCCTCTGAGGTGCATCATCAGCGAACGCCATCGCCGTGATCCAGCCGAGCTCAGCGGAGGGCCCTTTGCCATCTCGATCGCCTCGTTGTCCTGCACCTGCGATGGAGATGACGTTACCACAAGGGTCGATCTGACGGATCAGATAATTTCCGAGATCCGCAACAAACACGCGCCCCTTGTTAAACGCGAGGACAGAGGGCTTGTGGAACAGAGCCTTTGTCCCAGCAGCGTCTCGAAAACCAGAGAGGTTCTCCGAACCTGCAACAGTCGCCTGACACATCGGCACATCGCGGTCGATCTGCCCATCACAGTCATTGTCCACATCGTTACAAACCGTTCCCTCTTGGACATCGTACTGCGCAAAGTAATCTTTGTAATCTTGCACATCACAACTTCGCCACTGACCGTTGACACAGCCGGAGATCGTTTGTCCTCCACGTGTGACCTCAACAGGGACACGTGCGCCCAAACACGAACCGCTCTGCTTGCGACACAAGGGAGCGTCCGTCGGCTTGTCATCGATCATTCCGTTACAATCGTCATCTTTGCCATTGCATACTTCGACAACTGGTGTGACTTGCCCAGAACACTCTCCCCAGTTTCCGTTGATACAAGCTTGTGTACCGGCCTGACAGGCACCTTTGCACACGTACTTTCCACTCGCGTCGAGAGAGCAACCTTTTGATTGATGACAGGCACGCAAAAGTGAATTGGTTCCACCTCCCTTTGTGTTATCAACCACACCGTCACAGTCGTCATCTTTGAGGTTACAGTCTTCGGGTTGTGGAGCGATCACGCCCTGACACAAACCCCATGTGCCCTGGCTCCCGCAGAGCTGTGTACCAGCCTTACAGATACCTTTTCCAACGGACGCAGCGGGGATACCATCAGTGCAATTGCGTGTGATACCAGGAGGCCAGCACTTGCACACACCACCATCGTCGATTGCGCCGTCACAGTTGTCATCTTTGCCGTTGCAGATCTCTTTGGCTGGGAGGATTTGCCCTTCACAGGTTTTGGACCACTTCCCCCCTTTCTCACAGCGTTGAATCCCAACAGCACAGAGACCTTTGTTCTTGGTGGCAGGCGCACCAAAGTAACATTCTTGTGTGACACCACCAGGAGGCCAGCATTCGCACTCTTTGCTATCATCTATTTTTCCGTTACAGTCGTTATCTTTGCCATCACAGACTTCGGGCTCGGGGGTGACCTCTAAAAAACATCGCCCCCACTTTCCAGTCACAGAGCACGTTCGTGTACCACTCTTACAGGGCAGTGTGTCTTTGGTGCTCTCTGGTGTACCTGTGTAACAGGCTTGTTCTTCACCAGGAAGACACTCACAACCTTCGTCGATCTGCCCATCACAGTTGTCATCCTTCTTGTTACAGGTCTCTTCTTTTTCGGGCAAGATTTGTCCGAGGCATTCCCCCCACTTTCCCGACGCGTTACAGCTCTGTTTTCCCTTCTTACAGCTACCTTTCCCGACAGTCTCAATGGCCGCGCTGTAGCACTCTTGCACATCTCCAGGTGTACAGTCACATTGTTTTGCGTCATCGATCACACCGTTGCAATCGTCATCTAGACCATTACATGTCTCTTGTTGTGGTGTGATTTCTCCAAGACACGCGCCCCAGTCTCCATCCTCAGTGCATGTCTTTTTCCCGCCCAAACAAGGCCCTTTTCCCATCGTCCCAGTGGGTCCAGTATAACAATCATCACTGCGTCCAGGTGCACACTGAATGACATCTTTGCAATCGATATCAAGCGTGTCGGTCTTTCCATCGCAATCGTTATCGAGACCATCACGACAGGCACTCTTCGTGTTTTCAGGCGTTCGACTGGAGCGACAATCTCCCCAAAGTAACTCATTGAGTCCATCTTCCTGACAAATCCTCGTCCCTCTCGTGCATCCATCAGGTGAATTTGTGAGCACACATGTCTCCACACTCCCCTTCGAAGTACACTCTTCTCGCTTTTTGGACTGACAGACCTTGTCCACACAGCGACCAGTGTACCACTGGTTGCTACATTCACAATTGTAGTCACAGGGACTGTCTTGTGGATTGACTGTCAGTAGAGAGTACTTTTGATCCGCAGTGCAAGACGGTGGCGCAGAACAAGCCTGCATCCAGCCCCCTCCAATCAGACACAAAGACAACAGCACCAAGAGCGAACATCTTCGAAGATAGTACATCATTTTACCTTACCCTGGGGTTCTTCCAATGAAAGAAAACGACTTCGTCGTTTTTCTTTTTGCGGCCATGTAAAAAGTGCGGAAGATTTGGAGAGTGGATTCAAATCATTCGCTAAAACTTGCCAAAAAACGCAAAAAGGACATCTCTTTCGAATGCATAGCTCGGAACACTCTAGACAAAGCTATCAGCACACTTTTGTGCTACCAAAGATGGCCTCTCCCCTCACGTACACCATCCCTTGACAACCGCGCCCCCCAAAGACCAAAGTGCTTATAAGACCGCTTAATCCAAACAGAATATGGAGAGGCCATTGCGAATCACAACCCTGTGCTTGCTCATGATGTCGTGTACTTTGTTCGGTTGCCAGAAGGACCAGGCACCAACCTCAAAAAACCCCCCTTCACACACAGCATCTTTGAAACATTCGTACATCAGACAGATAAAAAGCAGTCCATCATTTTTGGCGAAATACACATTAAGCAAGGGTTGGAGGACACAGTCCTTCGCCTTGACAGCAGCAAAAGATGGGCGGTTTCAAGTTGAGTTACGAGAATTTGGCCAACAACTCTCTCTTCAACGGTTTGCGCTCAGGGCAGGACAAACGATCACCCTCGAATACGCGATCAACAAACAACCCAAATCTCGAACACTCCAAGTTGTCAGATGGACCCCCACGGCGAAATCAAAACATGTCTATACCTTGGCTGACACAGCCCCAAAACAACCAAGGACAGCCTACAACGAATCAGGTCCAAAAAGCTCCATTCTTTCAAAGACAAAGAAGACCTTCTACTACTGGGCATGGATGTACAAAGGTGGTGGCATTCCATACAACGACTTCAAAAGGGGATGTTTTACGATCATCACAGGGGGTGCCAAAAAGATCTGTCGGACACAAGCGTGGCAAGGAGGCAAAGCTGTTAGATGGGAGCAATTGCGTGATGTGAACTTCGTCTCCCTCTCTATCCAACAGGAATAACCAAAGTACATCGCCGACTTTCCCCATAGAATGTCCTTTTTGAGCCATCAGGTACAAAAACACAGGACTTTTGGTCGAGATTGCAATTTCAGCAAAGTCTCGTTACACTCACCAACGTCCTCAAACAATGGGTTCAAGATCATTTGAATCGTCATGGTTCGAAAAGGAGCATATATTTCTGATGAACAGGAAGCATCGAACAAAGCATCTCACTTTTGTCGTGTGGTTAGGTCAGAAGATAGAAAAAAGCATACGTAGGGGGGCAGGCTCAAGAGCGAGCAAGCAGGCGCGAGGAGGCGGCATAGCAACGCTCTGCCAACGACAAACAACGAACTTGCTGGCCTTGACCCAAGCCCTGACGTATTCCTTTTTTCATCTTTTGGCCTTATGTTGTGGACTCACTTTTGGCCTCGTGTGTCATGTATACACACCCACCAATGCCCACGCACAATTGTTGAAGACACGTTTTCCAGCCCTGTTACAACAACTGCAAGCAAAAGACGCCACACAGCGAGAGTTCGCCGTTCGTACAATCGGCTATTTTCGCAAACGTGCGCTCGCACTCCTGCCGAAAGTGTTCCCATTGCTCAACGACAAGGCTCCCCAAGTCAGGACCTCCGCCCTTCGCTCGATTGGGCAGATCTGTCATACACTCTCAACACAGCAACACACAGCGCTCACCGCAAAGACCCAAGATTCAGATTGGAAAGTCCGCGCCACAGCGATCTGGGCGCTCGGACGTTGCACCCAACAAGAGACAAAACTCTTGCCGCTGTTCCTCAAAGGGTTACAAGACCCACAGCACTGGGTTCGACAAAGAGCACTCGAAGCCATCGGAAACTTCGGTGTAAAAGCAAAGCAAACGCTCCCCTCAGTGAGCCAAAGTCTTCATGACAAACATTGGCTCGTCAGGATGCAGGCGGTCAAAACGCTAGCTCGTATCAGTCATTACGCAAAGGACATCGCACCGTCGCTCTTTTCGATGCTCTCAGACACAGAGCCTGCGGTCCGTTTGCTCGTCTCCAAACAGCTAGAAAAGATGCCCAAAGAGATCATCCCAGAGCTTGGAAAGAGTCTGGACAACAACGATCCTCACGTCCGTAAAATGGCAATTTATGTGCTTGGCAAAAAAGGAAGTCAACACAAAGAAGCCATTGTGTACCTTCGGAAAGCCTTGAAAGACAAAGACCTGTCTCTTCGTGAGATCGCAGCGACGGAGTTAGGTAACCTTCGAGAAAAAGCCCGCACAGCGTTGCCAGAGCTTGAACACAACCTCTACAACAAACGGCACTCCCTCAAACAAATCGCGGCCTGGGCTCTGGGACGTATTGGGACAGTCTCGCTCCCAGTGTTGATGAAAGCCGTCCGCCTTCATGGCATCAAACCCAAAGATTGGCGTATCAAAGTCGCCGCCATCGAAGCCCTGATCTACCTCGGTCCCAAAGCTGCTCCCGCAGCACCAGCCCTCGTCGAGGCGATGCTCAATCACCACTGGCGCGTGCGCAAAGAAGCTGCTTGGGCGATCCTTCGCATTGGTCCAGGTGTTGTCAAATACCTCGACAAACCCTATGTCAAAATGCTCACCAAAGCCCACCACGACAGGATCTGGCCGATCAAACTCGCGACAGTCAAAGCACTCGGATGGATGGGACCTGTCGCCAAGTCATCACTGTGGGTCATGCGCAGGATGCGCTTTCACCCAAACGCCAAAGTCAGACAGGCCGCCAACAGCGCGCTCATCTCTATCAAGCGTCGCTAACCCCATCTCATCACAACGAAAGACTTCCACATGCACACATCCATCCAGTCGACATGGGACGGCAACACGCTCCCCGCAGAACAACATGTCTTCATCCAACTCACGCACAAAGACGACGCACTACACATTGTCTTCGATGCCCCATTTTACGACGATCCAGCGCCCGAAGCCCCAGTCGGTCCCACACCTGCGCTCTGGAATCACGAGGTCGTCGAGTTCTTCTTCTCTGCTCCCCTCAACGATCCAGAGACCGTCACCTATACAGAGCTAGAATTTTCCCCACATGGACACTATCTCGTGCTCCAACTCAAAGGAATCAGACAGATCAAAACACAGCTGCTCCCGATCTCCTTTCAGGCGCAGAGACACGGACAACGCTGGCGCGGTGAAGTCGAGCTCCCACTCTCCTTACTCCCAGACAACGTGCAGCTTTGGAACGCCTATGCCATTCACGGCCTCGGTGCCGAAAGACAATATCTCGCGATGTGTCCTGTTCCAGGAGACAAACCGGACTTCCACCGACTCCAACACTTTGCTCCATATCCAAAGCGATAACCCCTAACAACACACCCCCCAAGTAGACCTCCCTCCAAAAGTCTCCTCCCAAGCCAGTACACCCAGCTCCATTTTTTGGCATCGCGTGTCACTTTCTACGTTCTCCAGACAGCCGAAAGACCAGGACAAACCTACGGGGAGTACGAAAAAAGTGGATAAAAGTGAGGATTGACAGCGTCTTTATAGGGATGGTATACATCTACGAAAATTGGAGCAAAAGAGCCTTCCGAACAGGTCGAGGAAGACCTCAGCCTCGCAACATGGGAGTAGTATATTTATGAAGCAACGAATTTGGATGCAGTGCCTTTTGTATTGTTTGGCCCTCGCCCTTTTATTTTCCCCGGCGTGTGGGCGTGAGACAGTTGAACCTGCCCCACAAACAAAAGACAACATCTCCACCAAACAACAGGCCATTATCAACGGAAAGCAGGACTCTGCGTACCCTGCAGCAGGAAGTTTAACGGCCAACCAACAATCCTTTTGTACAGGGACACTGATCGCATCGCGTGTCGTGTTGACAGCAGCCCACTGTATTGATGCATTTGCCCAATACCAGGGCCAATCACTTCAATTTCGTATTGACATCCCCTACGAAAATTTGAAGTACCGCACGATCTACGCAGACATCGACGTAGCCAACACAGAAAAACACCCACAATATTCGGGGCAACAAGGTCAGGCACCATTAAATGATGTCGCGGTCGTGATCCTCAAGGCGCCAGTCTTTGCAGTCGCGCCAATGCCGTGGCAAAAGACCAAGCCACCACAAACCTGGATCGGTACCAAAGCGATGTTCATGGGGTATGGTCGTCTGTCTGCGACAGCAACAGGCTCAGCGCCAAGAAAATACTCGACACTCATCCCCATCACAGGGATCGACCCCAAGGACGCTGCCGGACAAACCAAGACCAACCAGATCAGCTACGAAGACCCGAGCACATCGGTTTGTCAAGGAGACTCTGGAGGTCCAGCCTTCTACAACGTCAACGGTGTGATGACTCTGATCGCGGTCACTTCCCACGGAACCTCCTTCTCTTGTAACGGGACAAATTACTCATTCCGTACAGACCCCTACGCAGCCTGGATTGAGAGCTTCATCACTAAATTCGCCGTTTGTTCATCCAAGGCAGATTGCGGTCCTTGTAGCGACTGCAAAAACAATGCGTGTGTACCCATCGCAGTCACGGCCAACGCCAACCAATGCAAAGTTTGCTCGACAGATGCAGATTGTACAGGTGGCGGAACATGTATGTTTATCGGTACGGGACTGCGTTGTATGTACGCTTGTAACAGCAACGGCTGTTGTCCCTCTGGCAACGTCTGTGGTACGGAGCCCAACGGTGGAAACCATTGTCTCCCCGAACCAATGGTCTGTCCAGATGTCAAATGTAGCAAAGACAGTGACTGTAGCCCCAAAGAGATCTGTGGCACTGGCGGGACATGTGAGATCAAACTTCCGGCCCTCGATCCCAAGACTTGTCATCCTTGCACCAAGAGCGCAGACTGCGCAACAGGCGGATACTGTAATACACCTGACGGTCGTGGCGGGACATGTCTGCAACCCTGCGACAATGATCTATGTCCCAAAGGATTCAAGTGTGAAGTGGTCTCAGGCATCAAACAATGTCTTCCCACAAATGGTCAATGTCTCGTCGCTTGTAAAGCCAACACGGACTGCCCCACAGGATTCGAATGTAAAAGCGACAGCTGTGTCCGCACAGGTGGTGGTGAGGTTGGTGAGCAGTGCTCGACAAACAACCCCTGTAAAACAGGACTCAACTGTATCGCCAACGGCAACGAGACGCGATGTTACCAGACTTGTGGAACGCCAGAAGGTTCAGCAGGTTCTCCTTGTCGAGCAGGAAACCAGTGTGATCCAGGGCTGACCTGTTACCCCAACCCTCTCGGCGGAAAAGCGATCTGTGTCGAATCCTGCCAGGGCGGCGCACCTTGTAAACTTGGTGGGACATGTTTGAGTTTTGCGGGGATCTGTATCTGTCAAAACGACGCTGAGTGTGGCGGAAATGGTCGCACATGTAACAAAATTATCTCCTTTGGTGGTGCCTGTACAGACAAACAAGCAGCCGGTTGTCCAGCAGGTGAAGTCTGCTCATCTGGCAGCATCGGACAGGACAAGATCTGCCTGAAAAAGAACGAGGCCACACGTGGCATTGGACAATCTTGTAGTGCAGCAAACACCTGTAAAGACGGACTCATCTGTGCACCACTCATCGATGTTTGTGTCGAAAGTTGCAGCGCAACCAAGAAGTGTACCCAAGGTGGCCAATGCCAAAGTCTGCCCATTCCAGGCGCCAGCACACAGGTTTGCCTCTGCGATGCTTCGGCACCATGCCCAGTAGGCACAAAGTGTAACATCATCCAGCAGATCAACGCCGGGTACTGTCAGGCCGATGGAAGTGGTGCATGCCAAGATGACAGTCAATGTCCGAGTGGCTTCGTCTGTCAAAACCAACAATGTGTCCAAGCCGGCACAGAACCCAAGCCTGAACCCAAACCAGAGCCTGCTCCAGAACCAGCTCCCAAAGAGCCCACAGCCGAACCTGCAGCAGAAGCCGCCACACCAGATGCGGGCACAACGGAAAAAATAGTCAACATCGACTCTCCCGGCACCACACAAGACACAGGTACTCCAGCAGCACCTAAGGCTTGTGGCTGTCAAACGACATCCCCCACGCCTGACTTCTCTCACTTGCTGCTCGGTCTCTGGCTCCTGCTCCTGCCCCTCTTCCGTAAACGCTCCTAAGCTTCCTCAAACACTCCAAAATCCCCTCAAACGCCCCTGCGTTCCCTCAAAAGCTCAAGTCCTCTCCAAGGATTGATGTCTCTCCTTAAACATCGTATATTGGTCTCTCCTTCTTTGTATCTTGAGACAGGAGCAGATGTTGATGGAAGACCTCATCTCACTCACCAGAGCCGCGCTCTCATCACCTACGATAGAATCATTTGAGACGCTCGCCTTCCAGCTCCTCACCGTTAGCATTGAAGCCTCTGTCCAGGCCGTACAGTACGGTCGCGAACATCTCAAAACAACTCCGCCCCCCAAACCCCACATAAAAGAAACAATTGGTTCTTATACACTCTTCAGACAACTGCCCAACAAACACGACCCCACCTCACACAACAGAGCCGAACACCCATACGAACGACAACTTTTTCTGCTTCACAGTCCCTACCGCAAAAACGATATACTGATGTGCTATCACCCGGAGATTCCGGAGTGGATGGATACGTTTCCGCTGTATGAGTTACAATTCCCATCAAATCACCCCAACCTCCAAAATTTGATCAAAGGTGGAGAGGGAGAGGGGTACACATACTCACTGCTCGACAACATCGATGGTCCATGCATTCGCGACATCGCAGCACACATACACAACATGACTCCCACACAACAAGAGATCCTGGCCCTCGTCCTTGGTATACAAGGTGCAAAAGGTCTACAAGCCCTTCATGAGCTTCACATGAATGGACAACATCTCAACGCCGTATACAGATCAGTGAATCCAAACAACGCGCTCCTCTCCAGCGACGGTCGTTTGTGTTGGAAGAATGTCTACACACAACACTTTGGATATCCACAAAGTCACAGCAGGGGTTTCCAGTTTATGTCTCCTAAGCAAATCAAGGGAGAATACATCACGCAAAAGGCGGATATTTACAGCCTTGGTATGCTGTTGTATGAGTTACTGGTTGTACATGACACTTTTGCGGGCTCCGATATCGACACATTGCGTGCAATCATCGACAGAAAACTTCCCTCCATCTTCACTTGTAGACCTGGGATTGGTGGACTTGGAGATATCATCACCACCTGTTTGGCATTCGATCCAGACAATCGCTTTGAGAGCACGAGCGCGCTGACGACCGCACTGCAAAGACAATTCGAACACGTCACACAACACATGCCCCTCGAAGATTTGTGGGGCGCAGAAGATCGAAGTCCCCGCTCTGTCCTCAAGGCATGGATGGAGAAGACACTCTACCTGGAGTCCTTTTTGACAACACTCGCGATGCGCATTCCCGTACAATCCGCGACAAAAGAAGTCATCCCCTACTATTGGGATTCACTCACATCACTGTACCAACAACTACAATAATTCACACCTTGTGGAGAGTGTATGTTCACCAACAGACGACAAAGTCGATGGTTCGCCCTTCTTCTCATCATCTCCCTCTCTTTTTCGATGGAGTGGAGCTGTGCGCCAGCGCTTCCGCAACACGAGCCCTCCCATGAGGTCACAACAGAGCCCCGTACAGAGAGTATCCGCGTACGTGAGCCAGCCCAGGAGAAGCACAAAGAAGCGGAAGCCGCCCAAACAGAGGCACAACATGAACACACAACGCCAGAACCCCTTGTAGAAAAAGACATCGAGACTTCGAGGCCTGATGCAGGCGAGCCATTCGTCGAGAAGGCACCAGACAACACAACAACGCAACCGATGTGTGATCTGACGAATCCGCAAAATGACCCATACCAACCAGGTGTCGCTTACTTCGGACGCAACCGATACATTAAATATATAGCAGGTTCCTTACCGATCATTTTGAGCGCGCCACATGGAGGGAGCCTCAAACCCAGTGAGATCAAGTCACGGACGACAGGTGTCCTTGGTGGTGACACATACAGTCGAGAATACACCTACGAAGTCGCCAGACGTCTTTACCAGCTCACAGGCCGTCTGCCTCACATCATCATCAACCGCCTTCATCGGAGTAAGCTCGACGCCAACAGAGAGATTGTAGAGGCCTCGCAAGGCGATAAAAATAGCGAGACAGCGTGGGGAGAATTCAAGGATTACATCCTCGCTGCGAAGAAGTGGGTCACGAAAAGATGCAAACAAGGCCACTACTTCGATCTGCACACAAATGCCCACAGCGAAAAGTGGATGGAGCTTGGCTATCTGTTGTACTCATCACAACTCGCGCTCAAAAACAGCACCCTCGATACGGGAACAACCTACCTCAACAAAACCTCCGTCAAAACCCTCGCGAGCCAACAAGGCCATACTCTCTCGACCCTTCTTCGTGGACCAGAGAGCCTTGGCGCGTTGATGCAGATCCGAGGGTATAAGACCGTCCCAAGTCCTAAGTACCCCGACCCCAATGGCGGTGGATATTTTAGCGGAGGCTACAACACAGCCCGCTACGGTTCAAAAGGTGGCGGCGTCATCGATGGAACACAGATCGAAACACATCTCTCCATGATCCAAAACAGTACACGCTACAATTACTCCCGTGCACTCGCTGAGTCGATCTTGACGTTCGTCGAACGCTGGTATGGGTTTCGTCTGCGCAATCCCATCCAGACCGTCCCACATAGTGCCTGCTTGAACGCCAAAGTGCTAACCTTCCAACAAGGTGAGGTCACGCTCAACGACGACACATGGGGCGCACTTGCCCAATATCCAGGAAAGATTACTTGCGGTACATCTTCCAAGTTGAATGGTCCACAAGTCTATTACACCTTCTCCGTTCAGTCAGGAAAACAATACGACATCACGATCAAGCCGGACTTTCCAGCGCGCGTATACTTATTCGCCGGAGGCTGCGACATCAATGACCTGAATGCAGGTTGCAAAGCCAGCAAAATTGACGGAATCCTCGCTGTCACAGACGTAGAGAAGACCATGACCTACACAGCCACAAAGACAACCTCCGTCCGTCTCGCTGTTGGCAGCCTCCTCCTCCACTGGTTGGGCTCATTTACACTGACCATTCGCGAACGTTAAGAGCGCCAAAAACATCTGTGTCCAATTGTTGGACAATTCAAGTTGTCCAACAATTGGACACATTCCACACAGACCTCTCTTTTTACGCCCCACAGATCCCACACACCACTATTAAAAAAAGACATTTCACACACAAAGAGGCTGGCCTGTTCATTGCTATGAGTTCCCGACAAGAAACACCGCAGGGTGTGCATACAACCTCAAAAGTAAGCACGGCTCAATGACACAGCGTCTGGAAGCTGAGCGATAAAGGAGAGAAGACCATGGGAACGATCAATCGCCGAACATTTCGCAATCAACTCGCACAAGAAGGGGTCTCCTTGAAGGACAAGGAGATGGTCAAACAGCTCGGGGAGCTTGGCATTACAAAGCAAGATCTCAAGGACGTCGATACAAACGGAGACAGCCAGATCAAAGGCGATAAAGAATGTGATCGCCTGTTTGACGTCTTTGAACGCAAGCTGGATAGCCGAGATAATGGAAAACATCGACTGGATAGCAACGGCAAAGCAGGAAACGCTTACAAAGCTGTCCACTCATCGAGCAAACGCCAAAAGCCCATCGGACCAAGCGCGTTCAAACAAGACTATGCAAAATGGTCTGAGACAACGACACCAGGACGTGCGACAGACCCCACGACACTCTCTCGTTGGATGGGCAAACAATACGGCCTGTCCTCCACACAACAAAAACAGGCAGAGTTGGCACTTAAACATTGCCTCCCGACCAATAACACAGCAGAGAGCAGGATCTTTGCATACGCCAGGATCGCGGAACTTGCCCGCAGTGGCAAACTCAAATGGACCCAAAAGAAGCTGGACCCATCTGTCGTGACCGACGCCGTGAAGATGCAGATCGCTTTCCCAAAAAACGCAGACGCTGTCCAAAATCTCCTACAAGACAAAAAATTTGGCACGTGGACAAAGTCCGTTGGTGTCGAAAGAGGACTTGTTCATCTCGCTGGCATCCGAGGCAAAGCCGCCCACCAATTACTTCAAGACAAAAACTTTCGCCAAACCCCTGCAAAAGAAGCCGCTTACATCCTCAATGCACATCTCCAAAGCCCCACGCTCTGTAAAAAATTGAACACCTGGATGAGTTACGGAAAGAGTCGCCTGTCTGTACCAACAAATACCAGCACAGCGTCCATCAAAAAGGACCTCTCCACCATCAAGGAACAACTCAAACTCACGACATCCGGCAACTACGGTGATCAGAACAGTGCTGCAAAAAAGCTCGGTGAGCTTCTCGCAGACAGACCGTGGCTCTGGCACAGCATGGACAAATCCACACTCAAACAAACGACTGGCTTTATGTTGAAACAGCTAGGTCTCAGCGCATCGATGACGGACAAGAGCGGAATGGACAAAGACACCATCAAACACACCCGACTCGCGCTCGCAAACTTCAAAGAAGACAACCCACAAGCCTACAAAGCGTTGATTGGTGGTTCACTCGCCAAGATGGGCGCGATTGATGGCAAGAGTTTGTTCACCAACCTGAGAAATGCAGGCTTATCTGAGACCTTGGGTCAGGTCGCAGGGAAACTCGTCGGTGATTCGGCAGGTCAGTTGTTGGGACCGGTGTTGTCGGGCTTGGTGCAAGGGACATCAGACATGCTCAACGGTAAGTCCGCTGACGTCGCGATGAGAAATGCTTACATCTCCGGACTGGTTGGAGGGATTGGAGCGATGGCAGGCGCTGGCCCCATTGGCGCACTTGGCACCATTCCGCTGGAATTGGCAACGGAGTATGCGATCAACCAACGTGTCAAACAATCGCTGTCACAACTGTTCACATCCCCCGACATTGCTCCATGAGCGAGTCAAACACAAAGGAGCCAGAGTACACACCCTTTGATGGGCTGCTCAAACACCTGACGGACCAATTTGCACCAGAACTTCTCGCATACTTAGGAGATATCGAACACATTAAAGAGTGCAGTTCGATAGGCGGTGAGATCGAGTTGATGCACAGACTCAGTGATCGAGTGTGGAAAATCACCGAAGACAAAGCACAAAATGACCTCACATACTTACTCCATCTAGAATTTGAGTCATCTCCTTCGGATAACATAGGAGAGAGAGTTGGGATGTATGGATGGGGAGTCTTCCAAAAGGAACAACTGCCTGTTCGCCATATCGTTTGGTATGTTGGAGAACTCAAACCCAAAGGTTGGCCAGAGGACACATGGTTTCGATTTGTCCACAAAGAGATGAAGATCGAAACAGAGGTCGAGTCGTGGGTGCGTTGGAAAGAAATTTGGTTGCCTGGAAAGTATTCTGCTGTACAATTCCTTGAAGAAGCACCACCTTATCTCTTGCCCTTTTCAGCTTTGATGAAGGGCGCAGATCGTTCTTTGATTAAACAGCTACACGAGGTTATCTCGGAAGCATCGCTTCCAGAGACACAGCGTCAAGATTTACTGGCGATAGCGGCATTTTTCCTCTGTCGCCACTTCAAACTATCAGACATCAAAGAGGTTTTTGATATGGAAGCCCTCGAACACAACCCCCTTGGAGAGTATCTGCTTCAAAAAGGCATTGAACAAGGCCTCGAACAAGGCATTGAACAGGGCATTGAACAGGGTCTTGAACAAGGAGAGCGGAAAGCGCAGATCAAAATAGCAAAACGCCTTCTCCTTGCAGGAACACCTCCTCAAGAAATATGCGAACTCACCGAACTTCCTCTTGAAGAGATCCAACGTCTCGAAGAAGAACTCCAACAACCCTAGCACAACTCATCCTCTCTGCTATTCAAGTAGGTGCTCAAAATGCAGAGCACGGATGTTCTGGTTCATCCTCCAACCACTTCCACAGCTCCTGATCCATCAACTGTGTCGACCTCACCTCACATAACGAACGCAGCAAACTCTGTTTGATGGTTCTATCATGTCTTTCTCATCCGAGTATGCGTTTTCGCTGTCCTTGCTGGCTTGCTTTAAATCGTCGCAGGGAAGCCATCGATGTGTTTCTGTCTCTTCCAAAACAGATCAAAGGGTCTCGGCAGCCAAAGCTCTCGTGGCGTCGTCTCCACGAGTGGGAACCAATCCAACAACAATTGGCGATGTTGTTCCCAGGCATCGTACGACCCCTCCGGAACCAACACATCCCCCGCCGGTCGACACAAAGCCTGAAGCGCCTCGCGCTCCTTTTGATACATCCTCTTGTGAATGATGTAATTCTCTAACACCAGTCGATGCATCCGCTCATGCCGCCAAAATAGAGAGTCCGCGTCATATCGTTCTCCAGGCACAGGCCCCGCCGCAAACACACCCTCTTCAAAAGGAATCGGCTTAAACACACTCAAACAAGGCGAAGACGTCCCCGTCGCCCACACAGCAGGTGCTTCTTCCGTTGAGAGACGGCAAATCATCGACGCATTGGTCTGGCCTTTTTGACGCGTTGGCCACCAGGAAGCGTGTGCACATGGCATCTCCACACTCCAACCGTCAGCAGGCGAAAATCCACCATGTTCTGTCAACGCAGCCACACAAACATCCCAATCTGGACGCCCACGATAATCCTTCAAACGAAACGTCGTACAAGACCGACGAATCTGTCCGCCAGTCAGTGACGCAGCCATCGGAGCAGAAAAAGACTTCGAAAAGTCTAACCGCTCAGCGCTACTGCTCCAACCTCGTTGGCAGGCGTCAATGTGCGCCCCCTCAGAAAGAAAGTCGTAGTCGTCGTGGATTGTCATCATATTCGAGAATGACAAAGACGTCCTGAGTCTCTTGGCCGCCCAATGTTCTCCAGCCGTGTCGAGGATATAGGCCTCATGTTTGTCGACCACAAGGAACGCATTGTACAATGTATACATCTTCGGATGGACAAAGCATTCGCTCTTCTGTCCGCACTCTGTGAGCAGACGAATCAGGTGTTCAAGCGCTTCCTTCGCGCTCGCTCCACGCTCCAACGCGAGCCGCACGAGATCTTCGCCACGTAAACCGTCCTCTTGGGCAGGCATCCTCGTCAAAACAGTCTCACGAGAGATCATCACACCGTGCTCATTGCATCCCATATCTCCGCCCCACTGCCCTACAATACGGGACAACAAGAGGCGATGTGTACGTGCAACTTGTGGAACCTGTACACCACTGAGTTCAAAGACCTCCTCAGCGTCGTGCTCAGCGGCAGCCAACCACTCCATCCATTGAGGCTCGCCTGGTGTGCGTGTGCAGTTTTTCCCAAACCAGATCGCGCCGTCCATCGTGTCTTTGGGCAAGACAACAAAAGAATCTCCCATCTCCTCACTCCTGGATGTATGTGTTGGTATATATGTCTACTGTATAATACGAAAGAAGGACTAAGTCACAGGGAGGTCGATCTGTCGCGCCCCGTCAAGATCGACGTGACCAATCGTCACAAAGCTGTCAAGTTGCGCGTCCTGCATGAACGCATCCTGCATGACCTTCGCGACACGCTGTGCCAGCTCATCACTGTCGACAATCGCGAAGATAGTCGGTCCTGCGCCGCTGATGGAACAACCATAAGCGCCTGCCTCTAACGCAGCACGCTTCACAGCATGAAAACCTGGAATCAATGGAGCACGTGCAGGTTCAACGATCACATCTTGTATCGCGGCTCCAAAACGCTTGATATCTTTCATCCCAAGCGCGCCGATCATCGCCGCGAGATTGCCACTGTTCGCGATGTGTTGTTTGATGGGGATCTCTGTGGGGACAGCTGCGCGGGCTTTCTTCGTCTCAAGTGCGGTGTCGGGCTTGACCAACACAAATCGCATCGCTTCGGGGACATCAAATCGCATCCAGTCGAGTGGCTCGTAGCTCCGAATCAAAATTAATCCACCAAACAAAGACGCCGCGACGTTATCTGCGTGCCAACCACTGACAGAAGCCTCCGCGACCATCGTCGCGTGCAGCATGTCTTTCTTCTCGAGAGGCTCGCCAAATAACACATTGATCGCCTGTACCGCCGCCGCCGCGCTCGCGCCACTTGACCCCAAACCACTCCCAAGCGGGAGCCCTTTCTTCAAGTGTAGTGCAATCCCCACGTCCTCTTTTCCAAGCAGCTTCAAGACCTCAAGCGCGGCAATCCCCGCAGTGTTCTCGTCTGCTTTAAGAGGAAGACGCCCACCATCACCTTCAATCGACTCGATGAACAAACCATCCGCTTCAGGCGCAAGACGTACTTCAACCTCGTCTCCGACACCACCGATGGCCACGCCCAAAAGATCATACCCTGGCCCCAAATTCGCTGCTGAAGCTGGTGCAAATACTCGAACTCGTTTTTGCATGCTCTATCCACCCATTCAAATTGAAGGTTCTCAAAAGAAGCTCGTTGTAACCAAAAAAAAGAAATGTGTCAATCGTCTTCGCCATATCCCCCCGAGCTAGACGCTGCAACAGACAAAATCCATGCCCTCGATCAAACCCTCACCCAAGGCACTCCGTCTAGGAGATCATATCATCTTGTGTATATCATCTAGGCTGTCGGATAGAAAAAAGGTCTCGCGACAAAGGAGCCCCTCATGGCGAAGAAAAAACCTTCGAAAAACCCAATCCCCCAAGAAGACATCCCACAACAACAACAAACACCCCTCGAACCAGACTTTCCCATCCAACAGATGGTCCAAAATGTCGACTTTCCCATCCAACAGATGAAAGGAGGTCCCTCCCAAATGGCTGGAGGCGTCAAAGGCTCCGAAAAAATGCGCAAGGCTTACCAAGCCGCCTCCAAACTCTCCAAAACCCTCCTCGAACAAGAAGCACCAGAAGACGCGAAATTCCTCTCAGAGTTATCAGAATCCGATGTCATCGTCCTTCGTGGCTGCTACGACTTTGGTGAGACGATCTTCGAGCTCGCTGAGATCCCCTACACACTCATCGACCCCGACACCATCCAAGATATCGAGCTTCGTGATGAACAGATTATCTTCGTCAACTGTCCCGGCAGCGAAGTGACAGAACGTGGGATCGAACGCATCAAGAGTTTTGTCGAGCAAGGCGGCCTCCTCGTCACAACGGACTGGAGTCTCAAGCACGTCATCGAACGCGCCTTCCCCAAAACGATCAAATACAACGGCACAGCCACAGGTGATGATGTCGTACGTATCGTCTATGAACCGATCGATGATACCTTCCTCAAAGGGCTCCTCGATCCCAATGACGATCCACAGTGGTGGCTAGAAGGTAGCTCATATCCCATCGAAATACTCGATGAATCAGTTCGCGTCCTCGTCTCCTCCAAAGAGATGAAGGAGAAGTACGGTGAAGCTCCAATCGTCGTAGCCTTCGAGATCGGCAAAGGCAAAGTTTATCACATGACCTCCCATTTTTATCTTCAACGCTCTGAGACCCGAAACAAACGGCATATCCAAAAAGGTTCCGCATACGCCGCGCAAAAAGGACTCTCCATGAATGCATTCACGAGCGAAGAAGCTGAAGCTCTTGAAGAGACAGATGTCGCGTCCGTTGAAGCTGCCTACACTTCCGTTCGCTCCATGCAAAACATCATCATCGAACAAAAAATGCGGGTGAGTGATCGCAATAAGAAAAAATAAGATTTTTTTGATCTTTTGGGGAACAGATCAACGCATCAATGACACCATCCTTTCTGACTCTGTGAAAAAAGCAAACATCACAAGCACACCTTGGAGAATCATTGCATGTACCGCCCGAACCTTTTGCTCATTGTCGTCTTTCTCAGTCTCCCATTGTTCCACTGTACTGGCCCCATCAGCGAACCAGCGTCCGAAATAGCATCTGAATCATCCACAAATGATGGAGGGAACACAGACCTCTCCAGCGAAAAAGATACAGTAAAAGAGAGCACCGCTCCTGATGCCTCCATGACTGACACAGAACCCATCCAAGAAGCACAACCAACTGAAGCGCCAAAAGAAACACAACCAGAAGAGACAAAAGAAGTTGAGCTAGGACCCATCACCAAAATCATCGCGACCAATGTCGACGCTGCAGAGGTTCTCTACGCCCACAAACAATACCTATACTGGTTTGAACGTTTTGGGTTCTCAAGCTTGACGCGGATTTTTCGCATTCCCCTCAGCGGTGGCGCAAAGCAAAAAATCGCAGAGATCAAAACAGGCCATCTCCTCACAGCATTCGACTTCTCCGATACAACCCTCTACTATGTCGAATCAAAACAACAAGATCCCAAACAAGAGAAACGATACAAAAACACTGTGTACGCGATCGAGCTGAGTACACTCTCGAGCAAAACCGTCGCGACCTACGAAAACGGAAGACAGATTGGAAGTGGGTTCCTTGTACACAACGACGCTATCTACTGGTCCAACCATTTTCCACGCGTCGCCCCAACATTTAAGCGAACAAGTGAGATATGGCGCACAGATCTTAAAGATGGAACTTCCAAGAAGCTCGCATCCACTGAAGGATGGGCCCAAGACTTCGTCATCCATGGAACTTATCTGTACTGGTTGGGTGCGGGTCTTCGAAGGATGCCACTCGTAGGTGGCACCGTGGAGAGCACAGAGTGGAGCGGTGGACATAGAGTGTGGTTGCGTACAGATGGATTTTGGGGCGTCGTTACATCAGGAGAATTAGGCGACGTGCTGGCATACAACATGAAGTCTTTCGGCGAAAAACCGACAACCATCTACTACGGAAAAGGCCACCCGCTCCCCAAATCAGAAGTCAGAGACCAACAGGGGATGTACTACATCGACTCATTCACATATGATTGCCGCGTCTGCTACATCCCCTTCGCAGGGCCACACAAACCCTCCTCTCCAAAAAATATCCCCTTCAATGGCAAAGAAGAGACCTCAGATTTCAACAAAATCACGGCCATCACACTCACACAACACTACATTTACTGGTACAGCAACCATCAAATTGGCAGAACTCAAAAATGACCCTCAAGTAGCGTTCACCTTTTCAACTCATCTTTCCTCGTGTACATTGGACACCTGAATCTCTGCACAGTTGAAGAGGAGCACGCGTCATGAAGATATCCGCCAGAAAAGTCCGTTATTTTCGACAAGCCCGAGCGGGGTTGGTCGAGCCCTTTGAGACCCAAGAAGAAGCCGCCCGACAGCTCGCCGGAATCCAGGCTCAGATTCTCCCAGCCGCCGCCATATCTCTGTACAATCGGACACAAGGACTGACCTACGAAGCGTTCCTCGATCAGCTCCACAAAGAACGCAGCCTGATCAAGATGTGGGGACAACGAGGGACATTGCATCTCTACCCTTCGAGTGATTGGCCGATCGTTCATAGCGCGCTGTCAGGACGTAAGACATGGTGGGAGCGAAAGATCATCCAAAAAGGTGGGGATCTCAAGGCATTTCATCGCGCAATTGACGACATTGAGAGCTACCTCCGCACACACAAAACCATCACCCGCAGTGAGCTACGAGACTCCGAGATTGAGCTGGAAGATTTTTTGATGTCGTCGTGGGGTGGGATCTTTCATGAACTCACTCGTAGGGGGATCACCTGTCACGCAGGCACAGAAGGCAACGAAGCGCGCTTCGCTCACAGAGAACACTGGCTCCCCCATCTCGAATGGGCTCCCCCTGCCAAGAAAGACGCCAACATAGACATCGCCAAACGGTACTTTCGCAACTATGGACCTTCTACGATCCGCGACCTTGCGTACTGGCGCGGTGCGACGCTCAAAGACACAAAGATCTGGGTCGAAGCCTTTAAAGACGATCTCGTCGAGGTCGAGGTCGACGGAGAGACACTCTTACTGTTCGAAGACGATCTCGATGAACTTCGTGCACGCCCTCCCGAGAAAGAATCCTGGCCCACACACATGCTGTACCGTTTTGACCCCCATCTCCTCGCACATAAAGACAAGACGTGGTTAGTTCCCCAAAAACACTACAACCAGGTGTGGCGACCCGCTGGACATATCGAAGGCTGCGTCCTTGAACATGGACGTCTCTGTGGGACGTGGCGGTACGACCGAACGAAAAATGGCTTGCTCGTCACTGCCTATCCATTCACCCGTTTCTCCAAAGAGACCAAAGAACGCCTTGAAGAGCTCGCGCCACGATTTGCGACCTTCTTTGGCGTGCCCTTCGACGATCTGCTCATCAAACGATACGAAGGCTAATTCCAACAATCATCTATTCTTTTTTAGGTTGCAGGAGGGGTTCTGGTGGTGTGTACGTTTCAGGTGCAGCGAGAAAAGACTCGATCTCTCGTGGAAGGACCGCATCTTCAAGTAATGCTTGGGGAGAGGGAAACCACGAGACGGCTTCCTTGCGAAACCACGTCAATTGCCTCTTGGCGTAGGCTTTGGTTTGCTTACAAACACGTTGGTAGAGGATATCAGCGTCCAATTCACCGGCGAGGACAGCGTTGATCTCACGGTAGCCGATACACTGCATAGGCTTGAGCTCCGGGCCATAACCCATCCCACGTAACATCTCGACTTCGGTGCTCCAGCCTTCCTGAAACATCATCTCGACACGTCGAACGATCCGCTCATAGAGGACAGGACGGGGCCACATCAGACCGAGGGTAAGCACAGGATAACGACGTTCACCATGCCGATGTTGGGCAGCGAGCGAGGAGAATGGGGAGCCTGTCAGTTGAAAGACTTCCAGCGCACGGATAATCCGAACGGCGTCACGGCTAGAGATCTTTTCGGCCGCTTTTGGATCGACGTCTTGGAGTTCTCTGTACAGCGTCAGTAGCCCCTCAGCTTCAGCACGTGCCCGCAAACTTTCGCGTAGAGTCTGGTCGGATGGTGTGTCGAAGAGTCCATGCAGGAGGGCTTTCAGGTAGAGACCTGTCCCACCTGCGAGGATGGGGACGTGGCCGCGAGCATGAATCTCGGCGATCACCCTGTCTGCATCGGCCTGAAAATCGGCGGCGTTGTACTCTTTGTCAGGTGCAACGATGTCGATCAGGTGGTGAGGTGCGAGTGATTGCTCTTCGAGGGTGACCTTCCCCGTACCAATGTCAAAGTGACGGTAGACTTGCAGTGAATCGACGCTGACGATCTCACCATTGAGGCGCTTGGCGATCTCGATGGCGACACCACTTTTGCCGCTTGCGGTGGGACCGACGATGGAGATGACAGGTGTTTGAAAAAGGTAGGACATGAATATCTTTAGAGCTTTTTGCGGTGTAGGAGGATCTCAAGGGACATATTGACCTCCTTCATCTTGCGCTCTGCGAGGCGGACAAATTCGGGGCCTTTGGAGTGGAATTGATCCGGGTGGTATGTCCGCGCGGCCTTGCGGTGCGCTTTCCGGATCTCCGTCTCAGTCGCGCCCTCTTCGACGTCGAGGGTTTGCAGACAGCTCTTGTAATCGAGCTCGATCTCTTCGGGACCAATGCCAAACATCGTGAACAAATTGACGTCCGCAGGATCGATGCGCAACTCGACGCTGAGGTCTGTAAGAAAGTCTCTGTATCGTTCGAGATTTTGGAGCTTTGTACACCCAATGAGGAAGATCACATCCTGCAACAATGTGCTGCGTGAAGAGTACGGTAAAATCGGCACGAGCTCCGTAATCTTATCGAGCTTGGGCGGGACAAGGGGGACGTCTTGGGCTTGCAGTTTCTTGAGTTGGTTACGCACCCGTTTAAGCTGGATGGGGACACACTCAAGGACTTTTTGGAAGAAGATCCGGACAGTACGAATCTGTGGTCGTCCATAAGCCCCTCCAAGCAAAGACGCCCTGTAAAGCAGCTCTGTCAGCGTATCGACGTATGCAGGTGTGAGTAAGGCCGCGACGCTTGTCGCGCCTTCAAGAGGTCCACTCTTTCCTTTGGGAGGTGTTGGTGGAGCTTTACGGGGAGGTGGTTGTTTCGGTGGCGGCTTTGCACCAGATGGAGCGCGTGGGGGCGGTGGCTCTGACTTTACATTGCTTTGGGGTGGAGGCGTCGGCTTGACTTCTTTTGGAGGTGGCGGAACCGTCGCTTTGAGCGTGGAAAGTGGGACAGCGTCCATCTCTCGACTGAGGGCTTCATCGCTCTCATCAAGCTCGACAATCTCAGTCAGCTCTTCGACCTCATCAAGTTCTTCATCATCTTCAACGATTTCGGAGAGTTCCTCGATGAATTCACCTGACTCTTCGATATCTTTGATCTCATCGGAGGTATGATCCTCAATCACCAGATCTTGCAGCTCAGCGACGGAGATCCGTTGTGTGCGAAAAGCCGCGTCTTCGTCTTGGACGGGCGTTTGTGTGACAGGAGGCTTGGTTGGTGTGCTTGTTCCGTTGGTCGCTTGGGCCGACTTCTTTCGTTTCTCTTCAGCGTCTGCTTCGAGGATATAGTTTTCGAGGTCAAAGGCGCTGATCTCGATGGTCCGCATGGGACTCGATGCGCTCTGGTCCTGAAGTCCGATAGACGCTTTGGGAGATGGCGTCTCTGCTGTTTGGGAGCCTGACTCTTCGACAGGCACAGCCTCTATGGAATCTTGCTGTATGACATTTGTGACGACACGTGGGATTTCGGAGGCTGTAGAGGTCGTTGAAGAGACATCTGGAACAGTGACCTCATCGCTGACATCATGCTCACCGGTAAAGTAAGCGGCGTCCTCTTGTGGGATCTCCACCTCGATCAAGATGTCATCTTCGACGGGGGGCTCGTTTGTGACCAAAACATCTTCGACAATACCGAGGTCCGGAAACTTCATTTCATCGTTGACGAGGGTTGTGTGCAGATCACCTGCGGCAGGAGTGGGTGCGACAGAGATGTCAGAGAAAGCACTCTTTCCGCCGATAATGGTTGTGTCATTGGCATCGGGGAGATCTGTTGCGCTCGCATTGGAGGCGACTTCTTCCCACGTCGTTTGGGGTTCGTCCTGCGACCACTCACCTGGCTCGGGGCTTGCATGTTGTCCAGTTTGACGTGTCGGATCTTGGGCTTCGAGGGCCTCAACATCGTCAATGGAGATGCGTTTGCGGAAGAAGTGGAACCACAAGTAGAACTTGCGCGCGTCCTCTTTGAGGAAGTACTGCGAAGCGCTGAGTCGCTCGACGAGCTGTTCGTGACTTTCGGGGATCAGATCATCATCGAGATAGATCGAAAAAAGCGCAAAGAGCAGGTCATCAGGCAGAGCATCAACCATCTCGGACTTTAGGACCGGGACGGTGTAAAAATCGTAATGCTCAAAGAACTCCTGACAATACAAGACATCCTGTTGAGACATCGCCCGGCTCAGGATATCGATCATATGATCCTTTGAATCGGTTCGGTGGATCTCTTCAGGAGATTGTGATTCGAGCAGGAGAAACTGGTAGACCGAATACAATTCATCACGGGAAAGTTGTTCGAGGATTTTAGCCGACTCCATTCGCGTCTCGTCTCATCTGTGTTGGGATGATATCAATTCTTGACCCTAAAAGTGGGAAAATGATATACGTCCAAACGCCCAATCGCAAGCGTTTAATTTTGAATGTGCGAGAAAAAGCCTTTTCATCAACCGCATCTCATGGTAATGCAGTGCATCAAAAAGATGCCCAAGATGAAAAACTTGCCAATTCATCAGGACAATGTCCATCTTGTATCAAAGGAGCATTCATCCCATGTTTGGATGATTTGGACAAAAAAAGAATATGAAAGAAATGGGCAATGTCGCCCTTGTGAACATTTTTTGGAGGTGTCAAGATGGTAGATATAGAAGTCGGACAACGTTGGACCCACAAAATGACCTCTATGGCTTTCTCCGTTGCATTGGTAGATGGTGATGAGATCCTGCTTGAGCCAGAAGGAGATGGTGCCGAGCTGACTCTTTCACGCAATATGCTGATTCAGGAATTCAAGTGCCCGTTATTCAGAAGAAGCCAAAGCAGAGGAAAGCAAAAGAGGATCAAACCAGGAAAGATTCGACGTGGTGCACGACGTTAAGTACAGCACTCTTTGCATGCTCCCACCGTGGCAGGTGGGTTCCATGCCAAAACGGCTCCCTCAGAGGAGCCGTTTTTCATTTTAGGACATACATTGCAACAACTTAGAACCGCACACCGATCCCCAGTCGCAGCTCAGCAGGCATCGAGACACCGTGCTCATTGATGTTGATAAAGAAGGGTGAGACACTCCCTTCAAAGGTGAAAAATAATCTCTTGGTCGCCTTGATCCTGATCCCAGCACCGATCAACACACCGACGTCAAAGTCATCATTGGGGTCTGCGGGGATGACGATAGGGATCGCAGCGCGGAGATAGAGCCATCCCAAAAACAGACGTAGACCAGGACGTGCGACAAAGCGCTGCTTGGCGAAATCGTACACACCACCCAAATCAGCCGAGACGATGAGCAACTGATAGCTCAACATCAACTCCGTGTTGAGTCCCAGCCGCTTGGACTTTTTCGAGTCATTCACCAAAAAATCGTAGTTGGCTCCACCTGAGAGTGTCATCGAAAATCCTGACAACACCTTCTTCTTCAAGGTCCCAGCTTCGGACTCTCCAGAGAAAACCCCCACACACAAAAGACAAACAGCAACACTCCACACAAACACAAGACGCCTCATCGACATTCTCCTTACTGTATACACAGATACTGATACTTGCGAGCTTCCACTATCATATAGATCGCACAAGCAAAATGCCACCAAACATTTCTCCGAGATTGCGCTCTGGCGCTTCCAATACAGTCTCTACCGGCACCAAACAACCCCCACACTCATCGAATGAACCTGCTCTGTGTCTGGTCAATGGATGCAACACGCCCTATCATGGAAGAGACACACTCTGCACCCAAAAACGAACGGACATTGGAACGTCGGCGCTCGCTCGTTGACCAAAGAGACACAACGCCGTCAACACACGAGCCCAAAGCACAGGAGCACTACAGTGTCTTCAACGGAAGAGCCCACAGTGACACCATCCTCCAAAGGACAACATCGTCCCTCAACAGCACAACAGGTCGAGGCTTTTCTGCAAAAGGAGACAGAGCTTGAGCAGCTCTCTCCACTCTCCCGTCACCTTCAAGCTGCTGCCCCAACAGAGACCGGACCACCTCTCTTTGACGGCAATGCGCTCACATTCCGAGGCAGTTACAGGAGGTTCTTCGTCTTCTTGGTCTTCTTTTGTTTTGCGTTGGCGATTGGACTCTTTTTTACACTTCGTGCGCTCGCGTGGATCTATGTTGAGCAGTGGACTTTGGGACTGACCTCAGCCTTCGCGATCTTTGCGACGCTCATGTACCTGTTTGGGAGCTATCGCCGCAGAAGTATCACCATCGACACATATGGCATCTCCTACACAGACGAGTTGCGTAGCCTGCTCATCCGCTGGGAAGACATTAACAGCATCCATCTTCACGCTGTCGCGGCCTTCTTTAACCCCTATCCTCTCTGCTATGTGCGTCTTGTGACCGAGCAAGAGGAAGAGTTTGGATTCTCCAGTTTTGGGCGCTTTTTGTTCGGCATCCAACGAGGCATTTCGTTTGGAAATCCTCCCTACCCGATCATCGACATTCGCGACGCAGATCTTCTCCTTGCCTTACTCATCCAACACGCGCCAGCAAAAGCAGAGCTGCCAGATCTAGAGAGGATATGGTATCGCGCCCAACAGAGCGTCGAAGAACAAGACGAAGAGACCACAACACCAACCACCGAAAAAGAGTCGTCCTCAGCATCATCTGCACGTTCAGCGTGGTTGGGGTTGTGGACGCTGGGCGCCAAGATCGGCTTGAAGTTCTTGCCCCACCTGCCTAAGACACTGCAATTTGCGCTCAAAACGATCAAACCGACTTACGTTGGTCTCTCAGTGGGCTTGTACGCAGTCTTCTTCACCTGGCAATTTGCGCTCTTGCTGTGTTTTATCCTGCTCGTTCACGAATGGGGGCATGTGTGGGCGATGCACAAGGAAGGGATGGAGATCAGAGGTGTCTACTTTATCCCATTCTTTGGCGCTGCGACTGTCACAGATGATGTCTGGAAGAGTTGGGGAGCACAAGCAAGGGTCAACATCGCAGGTCCTCTGTGGGGCCTCTATGGTGTCATCCTGAGCATGGCTTTGTATGCCGTGACAGCGTCCAACTTTTGGCTTGGTGCTGCGCTCTGGGGTGCCCTCGTCAACTTCCTCAACTTGCTCCCAGTGCATCCTCTTGACGGTGGTCGCATCCTCAACGCGATGGCCTACTCCCTGCAATCCTACATTGGATACGTTATCATCCTGGCGATCCTGATAGGGACGGCTGGACTAGGCTTATTCATGGGACTCTTTTTGCTTTACATTCTCGCATGTATCGGCCTCGCAGAGTTCGTCAAGGAATACGGTCAGCGACAACGAGCGGATGCTTTCTCGTATGTCCATAACTTTGCGAATTGGACGCCCCATCAGCTCTTATCACTCAAGAGCATCACGAGCATCAACTTTGGCGATCGAAATGCTCCCTATATGATCGAGCAAGAAGAAGTCGCCCTCAAACGATTGCATCTGATCCTCCACGCGCCCAAAATGACAGAAGAAGAGATCGCCAAGACAGGTTTCATGACACTCACGATCGCCGTTTTGTTGTTTGGTTTGTTGCTGTATCTCCAACACATTCCAGGTACACGCTGGGCCCTCCAACTCTTTCAATGAGCCACCTTGCGCACTGTTTGGCGTGTGCTTGTGTTGATACCAAGAAGACACCCTCGAAAGATCGAATCCGCACTCCATTGCAAACCTTTCGAGAAAGACTCAATTGTGTTATGTTACTAAGGTGTTTGGGGATTCATCCCTAGTACACGACATAAAGCCTGATGACTATTTGGTAGCAGATCGCTTCACCGTACCGAGACGAGAACAAAAGCGTCCACCAGCTACCTTTTTCCTCCGGGGAGCCAGATGAATACTTTACGCATTTCATTTCTTCTTTGCATCTCAGTCTTTGTAGGACTCATGATCTCTTGCGGCCAGTCTGCGAGCGGCCCGCTCCCGCAAGGCGGACTCTTCTGTCAACAAGATGCAGATTGCCCACAAGGACAACGCTGCATCAATCTCCTCTGTATTGATCTCACGAAGATCAGCACTGAAAAAGGAAACACAGAAAAAGCTACGAAAGAAGCCACAAAAGAAGCAAACGACGAGCCCTCTATCCCAACAGAGCAGAACAAAGAAACAACCCCCGAAGACGGTGGAGACACAGAGCCACCTCCAGCCGATACGCAATGTTCGGCAGTGGAGATCTGCGGTGATGGACTCGACAACAATTGTAATGGCCAAACAGACGAAGGATGTGGGTGCAAGAATGATCAAGAGTGCCCCAAAGGTTTGTGCATCAACGCCAAGTGTGTGGATGGAGATTGTCGAACATTTGCGGATTGTGGAGACGGCAGAGTCTGTAAAGGCAACACCTGCTCAGCCTGCCAAAAGAACACAGAGTGCCCCCGAGAATACGTCTGCTTGACTGGACGCTGTAAAAAAGCAGAGTGCCAAAAGAACGGCGACTGCAAAAGTGGGCAACTTTGCGAAAACGGCATATGCAGTGATTGTTCAACGGACGCACAGTGCGCCAACGGCCAAAAGTGTATCGAGAAGCGATGTCAAACTCCCGAATGTACAGCCAACAGCCAATGCTCAGGCAAAGTCTGTCAGGCGTTCAAATGTGTCAATTGCAGCCAAAGCGCCAAATGTGACGCAGGATTACTCTGCCAAAACGGCACATGTATCAAACCACAATGTGTGGACAACAAAGGATGTGCAGACGGAAAAGTGTGCAAGGGTAACAAGTGTGTAAATTGCACGACAAAAGCCGATTGTGGCAGTGACAGCCTCTTCTGTGTTCAGGGAACCTGTCAAAAGGGCTGCACTGACATCAGCCAATGCGCCAAAGGGCAAGTCTGTATCAACAACCAATGTCGTGCCTGCAAAAACACACAGGAATGCCCTAGAGGAAATATCTGCGTCAATGGTGCGTGCACACAACAACAATGCGCGAGTTTGGCAGACTGTACCAACCAACAAGCTTGCATCCAAGGACAATGTAAAGCATGCACGAGAACCAGTGATTGCGGTCAAGCCGGCAATGTTTGCAACAATGGGAAATGCTACATTGGCCTTGAGGACGCTCAAGCTGGAAATACAACCGCCAAACGCTGGACCAACAACACATACGCCGAAAATTGCCTTGGGTACAGAAAACCAAAAGCAGGATATGTCATCGCAAACAGAGACGGTCGATACTGGATTAAGCCGGCAGGTGCAAGTAATCCCTTTGCCGTGTATTGTGAGATGGATGACCTCGACGGTGGTGGATGGACACTCGTTCTGAAAGGAGACGGGACCAAGAGCACCTTCTCCTACGGCTCCAGCCGCTGGACCAACCAAAGCACATTCGGTAGCCCGACGTGGGATCTCAACGAAGGAAAATCCGCGAGTTACCACACTGTTCCCTTTAGCGAACTTGCTGTTGTATTCCGTACAGGAAACAACAACTACAAGTCCCTCATCCTTCCCAAAAAAGCCAACTCACTTTACAACTTGATGAGGGGTAATTACTCTGGCACAAATGTCGGCGTTGCCAAATGGAAGGCGCTCGTCAGCTCCGCATCATTGCAAAGTTACTGTCGTCGAGAAGGATTCAACGTAGCTGGCGACTCAGGCTATGCGAGAGTGAGGATCGGTATCATCGGAAATGATAGAAACAATTGTGACTATGGAGAGTCCTTCATTGGATTTGGTGGAGCATCCCGGTGCATTTCAGGAACGGACTCAACAATCGGGAACACTGCGCCACACTCCGTCAACACCTGTGGTGCTGGAGCCGGAGATAACGGCGGCAAAAATACAAAAGTCTTTGGCTATATCCTCGTCAGATAACATATCAAATCCACTCCGAATGGGTGGTGTGCATACAAAGGAGATACACATATGCGTGAAGTCGTGATCGTTGCAGCAGCAAGAACAGGAATGGGTTCGTTTAATGGCTCATTGGCCTCTCTCAGCGCAACAGAATTGGGTGCAAAAGTCCTCAATGAAGTCATCACCCGCGCTGGGCTGACCAAAGAGCAAGTTGATGAGGTCATCATGGGTAACGTCCTCCCCCACGGTCTTGGACAAAACCCTGCGCGCCAAGCCTGCCTCAAAGCAGAGCTGCCCTACGAATCAGGCGCGATCACTGTCAACAAAGTATGTGGTTCAGGATTGAAGTCCGTCATGCTCGCAGCACAGGCGATCGCTTGTGGTGATGCAGACGTCGTCCTCGCAGGTGGTATGGAGAACATGACTCGTGCCCCTTATATGATGGAGAAGGCTCGCTTTGGCCATCGTATGGGACATGGCCAATTGACAGATGCGATGATCCACGACGGCTTGTGGGACATCAACAACGACTTCCACATGGGCTATACAGCAGAGCTCGTCTCCGAGAAGTACGGTATCTCACGTGAAGATATGGACGCGTTCGCGATGGAATCATACAACCGCGCAGAGCAGGCAAGAGACGCAGGGAAGTTCAAGGAAGAGATCATGACCTTGCACATCCCACAACGAAAGAAAGATCCCATTGTCTTCGAAACAGACGAGGTCTTCCGTGCGACATCTCTTGAAAAACTCGCAAGTCTTCGCCCCGCCTTCAAGAGAGATGGTGGTGTGATCACTGCGGGTAACTCTTCGAAGATCTCGGATGGAGCGTCAGCTCTAGCCTTGACAAGTCGCGAATTTGCAGAGAAGCACAAACTCCCCATCATCGCCAAAGTGGGTGCGCAGGCGTCCGCAGGGATCGAACCCAAAGATGTCCTCGTCGCGCCGATCAACGCGATCCCCAAAGTCCTCAAAAAAGCTGGATTGACTGTCTCTGATATCGACTTGTACGAAGTCAACGAAGCATTCGCTGCGAGTACTGTCGCAGTCATGAGACACCTTGAGCTTCCCCATGAGAAGGTCAACGTCAACGGTGGCGCGACAGCTCTTGGACACCCCATCGGCGCAAGTGGGGCGCGTGTCTTGACCACTCTTCTCTATGCCCTCAAACAACAAAACGCCCATCGCGGTCTCGCGACGCTCTGTCTTGGCGGTGGTGAAGCTGTCGCCCTGATTGTTGAACGCGATCCCTCATTCACCTAATCCCTCTCGCCCCCCCCATCTTCCAACAGAACACTTCCCCCTTCCAAACACACGTATCAGCCGCAGACACGGTTTCGGCCGTTGCGTTTGGCGTGATAGAGGTAGGTATCGGCTTCTTTGATCAGATGCGCAGCGTCTTGCGTCTCAGCCCCGGCCATTGCGACCCCCAGGCTAAGTGTCACGCGGATGTTCATCTTATCATAGAAGATCTGTTGGCTCTCGATGAGCTGTCTCAATTTTTCCGCGATTTGAAGCGCTTGCCAGCGATCGGTTTCGGGCAGCAAGAGAGCAAACTCTTCGCCGCCATAGCGCGCAAAGATATCTTCTCGGCGTACATGACTTTGTGCGAGTCTTGCAGTCCGCTTGAGCACGTAATCACCAGCGAGGTGACCGTATGTGTCGTTGATCTGCTTAAAGTGGTCGAGATCGAGGAGAATCAGGCTGAGATGGCGTTTGTAACGAATGGCCCGGCTAAATTCTCGATCGAGGCAATCGAGGAAGAAGCGCTTGTTGTGGACCATCGTGAGTCCATCCATCGTCGCGAGCTTGTAAAGCTCTTCGTGGTAAACGTTTTCGAGGTTGTCCTGGCTGAGGAACTTGAAAATCACCTCACCGATCTTGAGCAGATCTCCATCACACAGAGGCGCTTCTTTCACTTGCGTATCGTTGACGTATGTACCGTTTGTGCTACCGAGATCTTGTGCGACATACCCGTTCCCTTTCATCACGACTTGGGCGTGATGACGAGAGACAGAGTCACGATCGACGTAAATCGTCGCTTTTTCGGAGCGACCGATGATCATAGGTTGCCCACTTTCGAGGGGATAACGTTTTCCAAGATCGGGCCCATAAAGCATGACAAGGCAAGCATCTTTGGCTTTAGGGAGTTGATCTTGAAACTTTCCCACGACAGTGATTAGCGCCGTATTTTCCTCAAAATCCTTCATCTCACTCATTGTGTCCTACTCGTAAACAGCAAGGGAACACGACTCCTTTTGTCCACATCAAACACGATCAAGTCAATCATGTTTCTCTTTGGATCTTCAGAGTATGCTCTTTTGCCAAAGAGTGCAAGAAAACCCATCCCTCCACCAAAAAATAAACGTTTCACAAACAAGTACTTGAAAAACCTCCCTCCGACGAGACAAAACACCTGCACTCTCCCATCAAACCGAGAGAAAACCTGAGGAATACATGCATACGGGAGAAACAACAACGATAGATGAAATGTTCTGCTATTCCACTTGAGAATCGACACTTACTGACCCAACAACGAACAGTCCTTACTCCGAGATTCTGGAGCGTGTGAGCATGGAGTGTGTGCTCACGTGGATCTTGCCGAGATGTGTCCACGTCCATCTGGTCCCACCTGTCTCAGGGACACGTTCTTCGACCATTCCAAGAGGGACAGAGAGATTGATTCTCACGACAGAGCGTGTCTTTAGTTGGATGTTGATCCGTTTGCCTTTGAGTCGCTTGGGTGGTTGGACGCGCTTCATACAGTAGTTGGCTTTTGCGAGGACTACATTGGTCGCGCTGATAGCACCACTCGCGTCACGCAGCTCGACTTTTGGTTTCCCCTGCCCATCCCATGAGAAGTGAAACGTTCCCTGCCAAAAGGCGCCAACAACAGCCTGATTCCCTATCTTTTGCAAACCATAGTTCCGTGCCTTCAAATGTTTGACGAAGCGACGTTTAAACCACACTTCCAGACATCGATCGAGTGTGACAGTCGCTTTTCCGATAAACATATCTGTCAATCCAGCTCGATCCTTCATCATCTCTTTCCAACCAGCATGATATTTTTGCATTGTCCGGGAGAAGTGATCTGTGCCAGCCCAAGCTCGTCGCTTGTTTCGTTCTTTTTCGGCTTTTGTCAATCCCGGTAACCGGCTGGGACGCAGATCCAAAAAACGATACTGTTTTGGTTTTTTTTGTGTCTGCTTGTTCTTTTTTGCAAGTGAAGGCGTTTTGTGAGGCTTTTTTATCGGTGTCTTTTGCCTCTTAACAATGCGTCGCTTGGGCGGAGAACGACGTCGCTTCCTCACAACTCTTGGTCTTTTTATCGCCCTTTTTCGCAGTTTGCGTGTTCGACGGGGACGCGGAGGTGTGACGATCGCCTTTTTGAGCCGCTTTTGTGGCTTCGGCTTCTTTCTCACCACTTGCTTTTTGGGTTTCCACTTTACCAGTCGGATTGTAAGCTTCTTCTCTTTTGGTGTTTGCCTGAACAGTTCAATAGTACTTCCTAAGTACAGTACGATGAGATGCAGTAGCCCAGAGAAGAGCAACATCGCTACAAAGCTGCGTTTGGCTGTGGATAGCATCACATACCTGCCTGTGTTCAAAAAGCAACAAACACCGATTCAGACGACCAAGTGAAAGAACCGAATGTATCTGAAGGATATTCATGACAGCGGGCAAATGCAACAAAGACAGTGACTTTCTGGGAATACAAGCGAGTCAGTACACAAGGGGAGGGGAGAGAAATAGAGACCCTAGAAACAAAAAACCCCGAAAGAGAGTCTCTTTCGGGGTTGATTGCTTTGATAGACCCAGCAACGACCTACTTTCCCACCACAGAGGGCAGTATCATCGGCGCTAAAGAGCTTGACGACCGAGTTCGGAATGGGATCGGGTATGGCCTCTTTGCTGTAATCACCGGATTTATCAAAAATCTATAAAAAAAGAAGATGAAAAGAGAAGTGAATTACATCTCAAAAGATGTGCACTCAAAGAGAAAGGACAAATGTAAGTATTCGATCAATTAGTACTCGTAAACTGAACATATTGCTATGCTTACATTTCGAGCCTATCAACCTCGTGGTCTACAAGGGATCTAATAGAAATCTTATCTTGGAGTTGGCTTCCCACTTAGATGCTTTCAGCGGTTATCCATTCCACACGTAGCTACCCTGCCTTTACCGTTGGTACGATAACAGGAACACTAGAGGTGTGTCCATCCCGGTCCTCTCGTACTAGGGACAGCTCTCCTCAAATTTCTTACGCCCACAGCAGATAGGGACCGAACTGTCTCACGACGTTCTGAACCCAGCTCGCGTACCTCTTTAAATGGCGAACAGCCATACCCTTGGAACCGACTTCAGCTCCAGGATGAGATGAGCCGACATCGAGGTGCCAAACAGCGTCGTCGATGTGAACTCTTGGACGCTATAAGCCTGTTATCCCCGGAGTACCTTTTATCCGTTGAGCGATGGCCCTTCCATGCGGAACCACCGGATCACTAAGACCGACTTTCGTCCCTGCTCGAGATGTCTCTCTCACAGTCAAGCTTGCTTATGCCTTTGCACTCTACCGCTGATTTCCACCCAGCGTGAGCAAACCTTTGTACGCCTCCGTTACTCTTTGGGAGGTGACCGCCCCAGTCAAACTGCCCACCAGACAGTGTCCCCCACCCGGATAACGGGTGTAGGTTAGAACCTCAGACCAACCAGGGTGGTATTTCAATGACGACTCCTCCGAAACTGGCGTTCCGGTCTCAAAGTCTCCCACCTATTCTACACAAGCTGGCCCAAGATTCACTGCCAAGTTGCAGTAAAGGTTCACGGGGTCTTTCCGTCTTGCTGCGGGTAGCCGGTATCTTCACCGGCAGTCCAATTTCGCTGAGTCTCTGGTTGAGACAGTGCGGAAGTCGTTACGCCATTCGTGCAGGTCGGAACTTACCCGACAAGGAATT